>Ga0164242_10002943_pt1 | contig 19505 bp, 22 predicted proteins | sample OricomgcompostMG_FD_108783 | JGI IMG/M metagenome (GOLD analysis project Ga0164242, IMG submission 108783) | Miracle-Growth compost microbial communities from Emeryville, California, USA - Original compost - Miracle growth compost (MG) ... | reverse complement strand
CTCCATGTCAGGACTCTTTTCACTTAAAACAGCCTTGCTCATCGGGGTTATATCATTACTTGCGTCGCTATTCCTCTTTTCAGTAATGTCAGGGAGCCGAGTAACCGATAGCAAAGTAAAACTACTCGTTTTTAGCGCCATGCAAACACTTATCGGTGTTGGGGTAGTGCTCTTAAAGCTTGCTGTCGAATAGGGAATTATTAAAATCATCTTAAATAAATTGACGACGTCCGCTCATCTTAGATAAAATAACAAGGCACCACCGTGGTGTGAAGTTTGTCCAAGATTGGGGAGAGCCGATGAAGCGGCTTCTCGCACTCGTACTGGCGGTCATGGCAACGCTCGCAGCGCTCTTCGTGAGCAGCAGCTCGGCGAACGCGGCGTCGTACCCCAAGGGCGTCTACACGCCCGAGGCCTCCGACGACCAGATCGTCGGCAAGGCCAACATGTCAACCAACTGCGAGGGCACCCTCGGGTGCTACACCTACGTCAAGCTCCAGTACAAGGCCGACCTCGCCGACTGGGCGCAGGCCGTGCCTGCGATCAGCGCCGGAAACGACTGGCAGGACGCCGGCGGCCACTGGGCCAACGACGGCTGGAACACGGTCGTCTACGACCCCAGCAACCTGCGCAACCCGTTCGGCGCCACCGGCTGCGGTGAGCTCCGCATGGTCGCCCTGTCGTACAACGACATGGTCGCGGGGCCGCCCGTCAACGTGAGCCTCTCGGTCGGTGTCGGCCACGTGTCGGCCGAATTCGGTCTGGGAGACAGCATCCGCCGCTTCGAGACCAAGGCGGTTTCTGACCCCATCCGCGTCTGCCCGTTCGTGGCCTGACCTGTCACGCCCGCTCCAGGTGGTGTGCTGCGAGGGAGACCCCCTCGCAGCCACATCCCATGCATTCTATTTTTAAATTCATTGAAACGAGAGTATTATTAGACTATGCGCGAAGGCCTAAAAACAGATGAACTAGTTGCGATTATCCTTGCTATCATTGGTGTTATCATTACCCCGATAGCCACGGCGAATACCGTGCTCCCTGCTAATCACCCAAGTAACATGCTCGTGATACTTGGCCAACTAGCCATTGGCTACCTATTTATCTGTGTAGCAGCACGTAAATTCGACGATATCCAACAAAAATACCACCGCACCGATAAATCAAAGCGCGACTAGCTCGCCAAAAAATACTATATTGCACCCCATATTGTTGACGGTGCAATATTTTTATGGTAAAAAGATAACATGAACAGATTAGATTCATATCAGCAGCAGATTTCAAACACCGGCAAGCAGCTCGGCATGTTTGATGGCGGCCTTGCGGCCGGCGCGACTGGTATGGCTTATCTTTCTCTCTAATTAGCTCAATTACGATACTAGATAGGCCTCCAAGAGGTCTATCTTTTATTACGACTCTTGGCGGCCCCTCTGGTCTCGGAAAATCGAGACCATAACAGAAAGGAGAGGACCAATGGCATTTGGCCCCATTATGCGGTTGAAGGTAGGGGAGCTCACCATCGAGCTCGCGCCGCTCACCCGTGACTCAATGAGCGAGTTCGTCAATCTCGCTCACGGCGGTGGCATGCAACGCCGCACCGTCACGCGCTACCTCGGACGCCAGGATGCGCCCACGCTCGAAGATGAAGTCGACTGGTTCGATAAGTCCCGCACGGACGCTAGCCTCATCTGGGGTATCTGGGCAATCGATGGCGACAGCCGTACGCTCATCGGAAACTCCAGCCTCAACAGCATTGGTGAGGATGGTCACAGCGGGTTCATCCGACAAGCCACCAGTGGATCGATGATCTTCCGCCCGGAATACTGGGGGAAAGGCATCGCGAGCGCCGCGCACAAAGCACGCACCTGGTACGCGTTCAAGCACCTCGGGCTGCACCGTATCAAATCAGCGGTCATCCAGGGTAACGGAGGCAGCAGTAAAGCTCTCGGCCGCAGCGGATACACCTACGTGTATACCGAGCGCAACGAAGCGTTTGTTGACGGCGAGCTGCGCCACCTAGACTGTTTCGAATGCCTCAACCCACTCGACCTCTTCTGGAGGCAGTGGTGGCACGGTGAGCGCCCACCACAAGTCTCCCAGGAGGCGCGCAAACTCACACTCGAGACCCTCCAGTGGGCTGAAGAGAACGTCGAGCTCGCGTAACCAAATACCCTCCTCGTATGCAGCAAAGCTGTGTGAGAGGAGGGTATTAAAAATGCCCGGATTCTTACCGAGCGAATAAACTCATGGGGTCGTGCCCTGGCGGCCGCGCATGTAGCACGAGCCGCCAGGGCGAAGGTCTCGACCCTTCCGTGAGGAGTCCTCAGGCGTCGTCGCCGATGAAGAGCGTCTGGAAGAAGACGTCCGGGTCGGCGAAGTTGATGTCAGTCTGCGCCGGCATCGACTCACCTCGGCTCCAGCGCGCCAGGTAGGCGGCCATGAAGGCGCCGAGCGCGACCGCCGGGTAGACGACCGTGCGTGCGGTGCAGGGCAGAGGCGCCGCCTTCTCGTCGTCGAACAGCCAGTACTTCTCGTACCACTCGGCCTGGACCGGGTTGAACGGCTCGACCGTGAGCAGCGTTGCGTGCTGACCACCGATGCGGCCATCCATGTACAGGAAGACGTCGCCGTTGACCACGTGCGGCCAGATCTCCTTGCGCGCCTTCATGGTGTCGACGCCCGAGATGACGAGACCGCTCAGCGGCTCCTGGCCGGTGAAGGCCTCCTTGCGGATCTCGACCTCGGTGGCGCCGTTGTCGAGCAGGTACTCCTTGACCCGCTCCACCTTGACCTCGTACAGGTCCTTGGGGCGGAAGATCAGGTTGGTGGTCACGTTGCGGTCTTCGACCAAGTCCGGGTCCCACAGGAGGAACCTGGTGAAGCCCATGGTGAGGACGGTCGGGAGGATGGACGCACCGATGCCGCCGACACCGATGACGGTGACGACCTCGTCCACCTTGCTGGGGTCGAAGATGCCGACCTGGTCGGCGTAGTTCGCCTCGAACTGCTCGTCGGGACGCTCGGTCGGGAGTGCGGGGGTTGTCATCGCTGACACCTTACCTTTCGTTGTGTTTGTCAGTGACCGGGGCGGACGGTGGTCGTTGTGCCCTGCGCAGCGGCAGGCCAGGCGACCTTCTTGGGCTTGACGATCGTCACCATATCGGCAACGTCACGCTGAGCTCGCGCCTCCATGTCACTGGAGGCGAAGTCGTACACGAGCACGTCGATCTCCGTGCCGAACCGAAACGGTCGGAACTGGTCGAAGCGTGCGTGCACCTCGTTGTCACGGTTCGTAACGAGGGAGATGAACCACTCCATACCCGCCTCGCCGAAGGCCTCGATGTTGGCACGATCGGTCGGACTGAAGTAGGAGTCGCCCGGGTGGCTGTGCCACTGAAGGCACAGCTCGTCGTGGCGGTCGTCGACAAGCGATCGGTCGACCGCCAGGGCGAAGTTGTCGCCGGTGACCTCCGCGGAGCCCATCGTGACCTCCTGAGGCACGATGAACACGTCATCCGACGTATTCACGTAGAAGGTGGTGGGGACGCCGGGGGTGGTCGCGAGCTGCTGCACGTAGGCGAAGCCGCTCACCTCACTCTTGTGGGCGGCGGCGACATAGGCGCAGATCATGTTCCACGCCGAAGTGCTGAGCAGAAGCCGCGGCGCAACGAGACCCGTCGGGGCAGGCCCGCTGATCCGCGTGTTGAGCTGCATAGCCATGACTGGCTCCTCGAGGATGGGGAAGGGCTGTTAACCCTCCGTCTGACGATGAGGGGAAACCTAATGATATATTATAACATAAAAAGATTGAAATGAAAATAGGCCGGACGAATCCGGCCTGCCTGCGAACAGGACTTTTTGGTGCGTGGAGCCCTAGAGCACCACTGCCGAGCCTATAATGTTACTCTTAGGCGGCTCGTGGCTACTTCGGTAAAGGTGATGGAGACCAGCAGTAACCTGCCTGCTCAACATCGTACCTTCGGCCGAAGCGGCCGTGCAGCGATGCCCTAGGACACCAGGGGCGCGGCGTTACCCGCTACTGTTGGCGGCCGAAGCCGCTAGAGATGGGACGACTGCGTCGTCAGCCGTTGCGGACCGCCGGGGCGGCGGTCACGCGCTGGGCGGTCGACGGCAGGGGCGCGTCCAGCTCGGACGGCGCGCTGTCGACGACCGGGGCCAGCCGGTCCACGGTCTCGGTGGGGTTGCTCAGACCGAGGGTCTGGGCCGCCTCGATGAGGACCTCCCGGACCGTGGCGCCGTCGGCCACCTCGACGTTGACGGTGCCCTTGTTGCCGGCGATCTTGACCTGTGCGGCCATGGCGTTCCCTCCCAGGGAATCGGACCCAGTACAACCGGGTCAGGTTACACACTACCCGTGTGCCAAAAATGAATATACACGATACGGGTAGCTATGTCAACATTATTTTATAATTTCTTTCTGCGCAGCCCGCACGCACGACTGGTTCGTCGTACGTGCGGGCCGTCGCTGGTCCGTCCTTCACTCACAGAACGGTGTTGGCAACACTGGCGAGCCAGCGTCGCCGAGGCCGACGTCGAGCCGTGAGAGCGCGAGGCTTCCACACGGCGTCGTCATCGATTTTCACGAAGTACTCGGATAGGGTGTAGTAACCGATGTCGCGATCGTTGACCGCATTCATCGAGTTGATTGCCAGGTGCAGGAACGTACCGAAGTCGCCCTGCTCGAACATCTGCGTCAGCTCACGTGCCCGGTCGCCAAAGCAGAACCAGCTGAGCCTCTCACAGCACCAGCACCCGTAGCTGTAGCCGATGCCGTGGTAGTAAAGGCCACCGATTCCGCTGCGCGCCGTTCGCGTCTGTCGCGTAACGATCACTGCGGCCGACTCGCCGTGGTGCCGACACAAGGTCAGCTCGTAGTCGCCCATGTCGTACCGCTGACCCTGATGAACCATGGTCGTACGGACATGGAAGACGGGCACGACGCCTCGATTGGCGACGTCTTCGAATTTCACGCCCATGACCCCCGGGAGGGAAGTCATGTACCGCAGTTCTTCTCTTGCAGCCTCCTCGTTGAAGACAGGGTTGTCGACTTGCGCCTGCAGCTGCTTCAGCTCGGCGCGGGCCTCCGCAAGCTCTTTGTTGAGCGAGCGGAGCTTGTCCGTGTAGCACTTCTGCTGCGACTTATAGGTTGCGAGGTCCTTCTTCGCCTGGGCGAGCGCATTCTGCGCCTCGGTGTGCACCAGGAAGTCGAGCGTTCGCGCAAGCGCCCGCTCAATCCCCGGCGCAACGCCCTGCCAAGCGGGCTCGGGCTCGACAGCATCGAGGCCCAGTCGCGCCTTGGGCGTTGCGGACAGACACACGCGCTTGATCAGCGCGTACGCCAGGCCGCAGAGGTCTCCATCGCGCAGCAGTTCCCAGTACGGCCGACGGTATTCGTACAGCACGCTCTGGATGATGCCATTCGCGGTGGCATAGAAGTCGGCCGAGGTTGCAGCATACGCGTGCTCGGTGATATCCGTCTGCGTGAAGACGAGGGTATCTGCCGCCTTGAGGGTGTCGAGATCGAACTCGAAGTCACCAATGTAGCAGGATTTTCCCTCCTCTTCTCTGTACCCGCGGAGGTGCAGGACGAGGCGGCCCGCGCTGTTAACGCGAAGGCCAAGGAAGTAAGACTGATCCATCAAGTGGAGCAGCCCCTCCTCGTGCGGACCGATGTCGGAGAGCAGCGCAAGCTTCTGCTCGCACTGCGCAACCAGTTCGGTGGTCTCGGCCACCTGCTCGCGGTAACGCTTGATGCAGTCCGCGGCATCCTGCCGTGAGTACCCCAGATCCGCGATCCGACCCTCAACCTTACGGCGACGAGTTGCCACCGACTCGGTCTGGTACCTGCGTGCGAACGCGAGGTACTGATCGACAAGGTCGGGAGGCATACCATGCCACTTGGGCATGGGAGGCTCTTTTTTTAACACTCCTGACATGATCTCTCCTGTGCGAGGACGATGTACCAGCGACAAACCCCGCATCCGTAAACGGCCGGGGTCACGATGATTACCGTACCATATTTACCTCTAAATTACAAGGTAAACATGACTGTCGTACTAGATAAACTGGCGCGTAATCGAGTCTTTCGCTGTGTGTAAATCTTTTGGCACACCAGCGAACACAATCCGCCCACCAGCTTGCCCAGCTTCGGGCCCCACATCGATAATCCAGTCCGCCTGGCGGATCACATCAAGATTATGCTCAATTGCAACCACCGTGTTGCCGCTATCGACAAGCCGGTTAAGAATCGTCAATAGGCGGGAAATGTCCGACATGTGCAAACCTGTCGTTGGCTCGTCCAGCACATAAATGCTTCCAGATTTATGCAGCTCGCTCGCAAGCTTCACGCGCTGACACTCACCACCCGAAAGCGTGCTCAACGGCTGGCCAAGCGTAAGGTAGTCAAGCCCGACATCAAACAGTGCTTGCAGCTGCTTGGTCACCGTCTTGTTCTCAAAGAAACTCACCGCATCAGCAATTGTGAGATCAAGCACCTCGACAATATTCTTGCCATGCCACTGGTATTGCAGCACTTCATCTTTGTAGCGCTTGCCCTCGCAAATTTCACAGATCGTCTTGGCTTCTTCAACAAATGCCGCCTCGACCGCGACGTAGCCAGTACCTTGGCAGTTTTCACACGCGCCCTTCGAGTTAAAGCTAAACAAGCTGGCGTCCACATTATTTTCTTTCGCAAAACTCTTACGGATTTCATCCATCACACCCGTGTAGGTAAGCACATTCGAGCGGCTATTTGCAGCAACAGGGGATTGGTCGATCACGATCGCGTCCGGATGTTGCTTTACAAATGTCTGGTTAATCAGTGAGCTTTTACCTGAGCCCGCCACACCGGTCACTGCCGTTAATACACCCGTCGGAATAGACACGTCAACATTATGTAGGTTATTGGCATGCGCATTTTCAATCCTGATTTCGCCAGTTGGCGTACGAACCTCGCTTTTAAGCCCCAGGTGCTCGCTCAGCGCTTTGCCGGTGAGTGTATCAGATTTCAATAGCTCGGCATATGTACCTTCAAACATAATTTCGCCACCACGCGACCCGGCGCCAGGACCCACATCAACCACATGGTCAGCAACCTTGATGACATCCGGGTCGTGCTCGACCACAATCACAGTATTGCCATTATCTCGAAGTTTCTTCAGTAGCTCATTCAATCGGTGCACGTCGCGTGGGTGTAACCCAACACTCGGTTCGTCGAAAATATACATCACGTCGCTCAGCGTACCGTTCAGGTATTTCACGAGTTTCACGCGCTGCGACTCACCGCCAGACAGCGAGTCTGTCGTCCGATCCAAGCTCAAATAATTAAGCCCGATTTCGTTCAGGTGATGCAAGCGGCCACGCAGCATTTCAATAAGCTTCTGGGCAGATGGATCTTTAATACCATCAAGTTCGTGCAGCAGATCATCAATCTGCATCGCGTTGTAATCAGCAATGTTATGCCCGTTGATCTTACTCGCGAGCGCCGTTTGGTTCAGCCGCGCACCATGACAAAGCGGGCAAGGTGCCATTGTCATGAATGGCTTGACGGCCTTTTGCGTACGCTCCGACATCGTCGATAGGTCACGCGTAATGTATTTTGTCGCAAACCGACGCGCCACACCTTCGTACGTCATGTTAATACCAGATAATTTCACTTTGCGGGTTTCGCCGTATAGCAGCTCGTTCATCTCCGCATCGGTGTAGTCCTTCAGTTTCTTATCTGCATCAAGCCCACTCGCGGCAATCACTTGCTTCCAGTACCATCCATCAACACCGTAATCCGGCAGTTTAATGGCGCCTTCATTCAGCGACAGGGAAGTATCAAGCGCAGCCTCGACATCAAGCCCCATATTGCTCCCAAGCCCCTTACACTCAGGACACATACCAGCCGCGTTGTTAAACGAGAACATATACACTTGCGGTACATTTGGTTGCCCGATACGTGAGAATAGTCGGCGAATCAATGGCGCAATATCGGTCGCCGTACCGACCGTCGAAGTAGCCCCGCCGCCAAGCTTGCGCTGATCAACGATAATCGGCATGTTCAAATTCGCGATACTATCTGCCTCAGGTTGCTTTACCTTTGGCAAAAAGGTGCGCACAAACGCACTGAAGTTTTCGTTCAGTAAGCGTTGGCCTTCTGCCGCCACCGTATCAAACACAATCGAGCTTTTACCCGATCCAGACACCCCAGTAAAAATTGTAATCTTATGCTTTGGGATTTTCAGGCTCACGTTTTTGAGGTTATTTTCACGCGCACCAACAATTTCAATATAGCCGTGGGTATGTTCTGCCATGTACTAAACTTCCTTAAAGTGAGGGTTATAAATTAATCCAAGCAACTGGCCGTTCGGTTTTTTCACGGTTGCGACAATAATATCATCACCAGTTTCGGTCACCGGCTCGTAAATTTCGCAGCCATTTGCAATAAAGTGATCAACCGCCGCACTCACATCATCGACGCCAAAGTATGTGCGCGGTCCGTCATTCATATCGCCGTTCGGGTCCAGGCCAAGCTCGTAGCCACCGACATTAAAGCCAACATAAAACGGCTGGTCAAAGTACGGCTCGACACCAAGCGCATCCGTCCACCATTGTTTATCGGTTTGTAAATCGTTGGATGGATATATGAGGGTACGAAGGCCTAAAAGTTTCATATATCTATCTTAACAAACTTCGTGCAGCCATATAATGAGCTCGCTGTTCCTGTGGCAGATGCTCAATCGCATAACGCAAGGTAGTGCGCGGCATAGTAGCGGCATGCGTATCTAAAAACTGCAGCAAAATATCACGGCTCACACGCTTACCAATCTCGCGCAGCATCCAGCCAACCGCCTTTTGAATCAAATCATGGCTATCGCGCAGCAATATTTCAGCAATCACGAGCGCATCGTCAGCCTCACCCTGCATGATGTATGCAAAGGTAGCAATCATCGCGATACGTCGGTCCCAAAGACTTTCTGAATGCGCGAGCGATATTAAAACATCAAGCTTATCCGCACGCTCGGCAAGCTCCGGCCCGACAATAAATTGCGCGCTACTATCAACCAAATCCCAGTTATTTACATTTGCTTTATGGGCAATATAGAAATCGTAAATCGCCGCACGTTCAGTCGGTGATCCTTTCTTATATTGGCCCACCAAAATAAACAGTGCAAGCAACCGATCGTCATGCCATTTGCTCGTAATAAGTTTGTCGAGCTCGCTAAGTGGCAGCTTCGCAAATTGCTTAGCCACACCGCGCGTCGCCGGCACACCGCACGCCAGAAAGAAATCACCCTCAGAATATCCGCCAGGGTAAGCCTTGAAAAATTTTGCCGTTGATTCCACGCGTTCCGGGCGCGAAAAGGTACGAAGCTCACGCTGCGCTTCTTTTGCCGTCATCGATATATTCATAGGTAATCTAAGTATAGCCCAGCTATTGGCACAGCGACAAAAAGATGTGTATACTACATATATTATGATCCTGCGGGATCCACTATGCGCGTACGTTTGGACGGCCAAACCGCTGACGCTTCTAAAGTATCAAATAATCTAAAGGAGGCTCTCATGGACCGACGCGTTACAACACGTGGCATTATCTATAAAAATGGTAAAATCTTCGCACAAAAGCTCAAGCGAGGCGAGGGGACAACCGACTACTGGTGTACACCAGGTGGCGGGCTCGACCCGCACGAATCACTACAAGCTGGGCTCATCCGTGAAATGATCGAAGAAACAGGCGTCTCACCAGAAATCGGCAAGCTGCTGTACATACAGCAATACCGAGAAGAAAACGGCCGCGAATACCTTGAATTCTTTTACCACATTACTAATGTTGACGATTACGAGACAATCGACCTCGCGAGCACCACACACGGCGAAATAGAGGTTGCCGAGTATGGATTTATCGACCCGACCAAAGAAAATATCCTACCAGCATTTTTACAAAACACAGATATTGCAAAAGATATCAAGGCAGGGCAGGTACAAGAATTTAACTATCTATAAAACCCTATAAACGAGAATGCGGCCCGTTCCCCAGTGGATATACCACCGGGGAACGGGCCGCTTGGCGCCGTTATGGTGCTCTACGAGTCAGAGTCGCGGTCGGGCTGCCGAATCAGGTCGTCTAGCCTGACACTGAAACGGTACACGCCCGCTGTAGCGAACAAGCCAACGAGCGAGCCAATCGTGACGAGGGCACCCGTGAAAAGCTCAAGAACCTCATCGGGACCCGCGTTCAGATCGACATCGCTCATTGGGCGCATCTCCGACAGCCCATGCGTAAAAGTTGCGACACCCATCCAGAGCGCTATCAGGAATAGCGTACTGAAAACCGGGACGACCACAAGGATCATCACGGCAATTGCAAATCTACCTTTGCGCTTGCTCATGCCATCCCTAGCTTAGGACTTCTGCTTCGAACAGATAAATTTATTATACCATATAATGCTGCTAACAATCAACAGCAGCAAAATAAAAGAGCCGGGTTGCCGGCTCTTTTATTTATTTCTTCAGCCAGCCGCCACCCTCAGATTTCTCATACCCAGCCTTCTTCACCGCAGCCCAGGCAACCTTATGTGCGGTCTCCTCACGGTCAGCGTCACCGCGACGCTCACTCGGCTTTGCATACTCGTCATACGCGCTATTAAATGCCTCTTTATATATATTCAGCGCGTGCTCAGGCAATACATTCCTCACGCTCTCAGGGAGTTCGCTAATTGATCCGTATGGCATAAAGCCTCCTTTCGCTTAACGATTTGTCTATTCTTATTATACGCGCTTTCTCAGCACTAATCATGTAATGACCGCGGGCCATCCGCCAGCATCTCTTTCATTTTATGGATAACCTCGCTTTCGGGCGTAGCGCTTTCCGCGATATATTCACGCTTTTTCAGCGGCAAACCTTTCGCCTTACGCTCGACAAGCTCGTTCAGTAGATCAATCTGTTGGTTGCGGTAGTCGCTTGGGTGAAATGCCAGGTTGTACCGCTCGAGTAATTGCGACGCCACCGAAATCTGCGCCGGCGATGGCTGCGGCAAGGCAGGGGACGACGCATCGCTACGTGGCAATATTTCCTCATGGAATCTCAATAGCTGAAAGTGCAGTGTACCATCATGCGACGACACCACACCGAGGCGCTCATGGCCGTAAAACAGCAACGTTGCAACCGCCACTTTCTGCGTCTTTTCAAACGCCCGCCGCAAAATAGAATACATCAGCTCGCCGCCTTTATCGGGCACCAAGTAGTACGGGCTATCGTAATATATCGGATTAATCTCACTCGCCTCAGTAATCTGCCGCACTACAATATCACGTTCGAATCCAGCCTGGCGCTCCAACTCATCCTCGCTCAGCTCAATGTATTTGCCATCATATTCTGCTGCGCGCACAATGTCGCCATCCTTCAGCTCTTCGCCGTCTTTCATGCAAACCGTAATACGCTGCACGGGCGCATGGTCTTTCGCATGTAACTGTACGAAGTGGGGAGTAATCGAACGCGTCGCGGTGTATAGCCGCACCGGCATTACGACATTACCAATCCGGAAATATCCCTTCCATGATGCTCTTGCCATAAACGCCTCCTTCCAGATTAGTATCTGTCAGCTCGATGTGCTTATACTTATATTATACACCCGCACTCTTACGGCCGCTGGAATGCCGCGCGGGGCAGGGTATATACTAAATTGGTAGGCCAGTGCTATAAATACTGGCAAAAAGGAGGCGTTTATGGAAACAACTCACGATCTTACCGGTAAGAAAGTTGCGCTACTTGCCGATAGCGGCCTTGAAGATTCAGAGCTACTAAAACCACTCGAAGCCGTCCGCGAAGCCGGGGCAGAAGTAGACATTATTTCAGAGAAAACCGGCACTATCACCGGCAAAAATGGCCTCACGCAGGCGGTAGATAAAACGGTAGATGATGTCAGCACAGAAGATTACGATGCGCTGCTGCTACCAGGTGGCGTTGGCAATCCAGACAAAATGCGCATGAACGAAACTGCCGTCGAGTTCGTTGGCGAATTCTTCACAGCAGATAAACCTGTCGCGGCAATTTGCCATGCACCATGGCTGTTAGTCGAAGCAGATGTCGTACACGGCCGCACGCTTACATCGTGGCCAAGCCTCAAAACCGACCTTATCAACGCCGGCGCCAACTGGGTAGACGAAGAAGTCGTAGTCGATGAAAACCTCGTCACCAGCCGCAAACCCGACGATCTCGAGGTATTCTGCGCCGAAACAGTCAAGAAGTTTGCCGAAGCCTAAATGTTAACTAATTATTCTCGCTAATAAACGTATAGCGAAGTTTTGATAGAATAGAGTTACTATGACTCTCTATTCCGTCCGTGACAACACCTTAAAGCAAGTAAACGAAGTAAAGATTGATCTCGAACGTGACGTTCAACGACTTACCGAGCAAAACCTTGAGGCAATATTTGGTCTGCAATTTATTTCTACGGAATTCGAACGCAACCAGCTCCGTATTGACACTTTAGCTTTCGATCGCGAGAACAAAGCGTTCGTTATTATCGAATACAAACGCGATCGCAGCTTTAGTATTGTCGACCAAGGTTACGCTTATCTTGCACTTCTCCTTAATAACAAGGCTGAGTTTATTCTTGAATACAACGAGCGCACAGGCACCGCTCTGCGCCGTGATGACGTCGACTGGTCGCAATCGCGCGTTATATTTGTCGCCAACTCATTTACGATTCACCAACGACAGGCTATCAACTTCCGCGACCTCCCGCTTGAACTTTGGGAAGTGCAGCGGTACGAGGATGATCTTATTAGTTACTCTCAAATCAAGCCGCTTGACACAAGTGCGTCAATTAAAACGATTAGCAAGAACAGTACCATCCAAGAGGTTAGCAAAGAGGTTAGCGTGCATTCGGTTGATGAACACTTCACAGGCTCCCGCAGCGCGATCCGCCCACTATACGAGCAGTTCCGCGAGCAACTTATAACTGCATTTCCTAATTTGCAAGAAAACCCCCGTGGCAAATACATTGGATTTTCATTTGGCAGCAACGGCAGCGACACGCTTGTATATGTACATCCAAAATCTTCATGGATATGGCTCGATATTCCACGCATCGTGCCAGATGATGTCAACGATATATCAGGCAGGCTGCACTATAAAGAGGGTAGCTTAGAAAATAAGAATACACCCGTAAGTCAATTTAAGATCCAAACCGAGGAAGACTTCGATTACGCAATACCAATCTTACGTGAAGTCTACAAAAAGACTCACACAAAATAACACGCCATGACAAAAATGTCCGACCGCCCCAAAGATTTACGCCCACGCGAAAAATTACAAGCTCGCGGCGCTGAAAGCCTCAGCGATTACGAGCTCTTAATGGCAATCATCGGCAGCGGCAACGCGCAGGCAGATGTAACAAAAATCGCGCGTGATTTATTGAAGATCCTTCAACAAGACCATACCTTATCGCTCGAAAAAGTTCGCGTCATCACTGGAGTAGGCGAGGCAAAAGCCACCGAGCTCGTCGCAAGCTTCGAGCTCGCCAAACGTTACGTCACCGAATCCGAACAGCCAATCATCGACTCGCCCGAAAAGGCGGTCGAGCAACTCGCTGACATCCGAGGCAAAAAGCAAGAATATTTCGTTTGCCTCACGCTTGACGGGGCCAACCGCCTTATCGCCAAGCGAGTCATCACCATCGGCACACTCACTGCAAGCCTCGTCCACCCACGCGAAGTCTTCGCCGACGCCATCACTGACAGGGCCGCAAGCATTATTGTCGCGCATAATCATCCGAGCGGAAATCTTACACCATCACCAGTAGACATAGAAGTAACAAAAACGCTCACTGACGCCGCAAAATTATTGGGCATAGAATTGATAGATCACATTATAGTAACAGGAAGGGAAAGCACAACTGTACTATAAAATGCAGTAGGTCAACGTTTGTACTTGACTCATAATGAGCCTCAGCGTATTCTGAAGATATGACAAAGTTACGCGAACTGGTAGAAATTCGCTCCGGCTACACCTTCCGAGAAGGCATAAGCCACTTTTCACCTGGGGATGTAGAGGTATTTCAATCTGGTGATCTTAACGATGACATTGATTTTTCAAACCGGCCCCACATCTCATTTCAAGGCAATCCTTCGCACCTACTTCGCGAAGGTGACATCCTAGTATCTGCGAGAGGCCTACTAAAAGCATACATCTACCATAGCGACCAGCCTGCTGTTGCATCTTCATCCGTTCTAGTACTCCGCACAAACCAATCTCGCGTAATACCTGAGTATATAACAGCTTTCTTCAACTCAACCGTAGGCATAAAATCCTATCTCCGCCTTTCTACAAGCAACGCTTTTAGCACTATCACGAAAGCAAATCTAGGTGAAATAGACATTCCCGACATACCGCTGTCAGATCAAAAAGCTCTCGGCAAGCTGATAAATGCAATAGACACAACACAACGCCGACTAGAAGAAAAACAGATCTACCTCAATCACATTAGAACAGCCGCTATAAATAAAGTCCTGAAGGAGTATGTATGACCCAACAAGTTACCCAAGACGAGTTAAATAAAGTACTATGGGCCGCTGCAGACTCTTCACGCATGTCTGTTGGCGCAGATGTATACAAAGATTACGCATTAACCATGCTCTTCTTTAAGTATTTGAGCGACAAATCGAAAGCTGAATACGAACAGCTCCAAGAGCGCTTCGGCGACGACACCGCGCGTATTGACGCCAAGATGAAAACATCTCGTTTTTACCTACCGCCAAACAGTTCATTTGATGACGTCTACGCACAAAAAGAGAACGATAACATTGGCGAAATCATCAACAAAGCCCTGCGCGCCATCGAAGACCACAATAAGGATAAACTTGCAGGAGTGTTCAGCGTAGATTTCAACTCTGAGTCAATTTTAGGCAGACCGCAACAACGCAACAAAATGATGCGTCATCTGCTTGAGGATTTTAATAAAATTGATCTACGTGACATTAAAGAGGATATTATCGGCAACTCGTACATGTATATGATCGAAAAATTTGGCGCCGACGCAGGTAAAAAAGCAGGAGAGTTCTTCACGGTTCGCTCCGTCGCACAGCTCGTCGCTCGTCTCGCTCGCCCAAAGCCAGGTGACCGCATCGCCGACCCAGCTGTTGGCTCAGGCGGTCTATTGCTACTTGCCGGTGAGCAGGTAAAAAAGCAGGGGAGTAATAACTTCGCACTTTACGGCCAAGAAGCAACTGGCAGCACCTATCAGCTTGCCCGCATGAACATGTTCCTTCACGGTATGGACACTGCTCACATTGAGTGGGGTGACACACTGAACAACCCGTTGCTTGTTGAAAACGATGGGTTAATGAAGTTTGATGTAACCGTAGCCAATCCACCGTTCAGCTTGAAGAAGTGGGGCGCAGAAAGCGCCGATGCAGACCCCTACAAACGCTTCTGGCGTGGCATTCCGCCAAAAGACAAGGGCGACTACGCGTTCATCACCCACATGGTCGAGACACTCAAGCCGCAGACCGGCCGCATGGCAGTTATTGTTCCGCACGGTGTACTGTTCCGTGGTGGCGCCGAAGGCAAAATTCGTCAGCACCTCATCGAAGAAAATCTCATCGATGCCGTCATTGGTCTAGCGCCCGGGCTATTCCAGACTACAGGTATCCCAGTTGCTATTCTCGTTATCGATCGCTCCCGCGAAAAGGGCGGTGCTCGCCAAAACGAAAAAGACATCCTCTTCATCGAGGCCTCTAAAGAGTTCAAGCCAGGCAAAGCACAAAACAGCCTCACCGAAGAAAACGCCAACAAGATCTTCGATACATTCCTAGCACGTAAAGACGTCGAGAAATTTGCACATGTAGCAACGCCAAAAGAGATCAAAGAAAACGATTATAACCTCAATATTACCCGCTATGTTGACACCTTCGAAGAAGAGGAAGAAATCGATATCACCGCCACCATCAAAGCCATCGATGAACTCAACCCACAGCTCGAAAAACTCGAAGCTCAAATGAAGCATTACCTCAACGAGTTAGGGATTAAATAACATGAAAAACCAACAGGCGAACTACGCGTTCATCGACAGCCAGAACCTACACTTAGGGGTGCGTCAGCTTGGGTGGGAACTAGACTATAAAAAGTTTCGCCTGTACCTCAAGAACAAGTACAACGTCGCCGAAGCGTACCTGTTCATCGGTAAAACCGACGGCAACCAAGATCTTTACACAGCCCTGCAACAAGCTGGCTACACGCTAATCTTCAAACCAACGGTCGCATACTACGAATCTGGCAAAAAGACTATGAAAGGCAATGTCGACGCAGAGCTTGTATTGTATGCCACTGCCAAAGTATACAACAACTACAGCAAGGCCGTTATCGTAAGTGGCGACGGTGATTTTTATTGCCTCGCAGAATACCTCGACGAATCAAATAAGCTTCTTCGCATCATTACACCAAATCGTCGTTACTCTAAGCTACTCAGCGACTACCGAACCTATATTACGAGTCTCGAACCGCTTCAAAACAAGCTCGCATATCACAAAAACAAGAAACCGGCTCGTGCGGTCGGTCGAAACCTTAGGCAGAGCCGGCAATCGTCTCGGAATGTGCGGTCGGTCGAAACCTTAGGCAAGCCAAGACATGGTGATTCACTTCCAAATGTATCAGAAACTGGACAAAAAAGCAAGAGTATAATCAAGGGGCAAGGAGAAAAATAATGACTATTGAAAACTGGCTAACACTAGCAGGAATATTTTCAAGTGCCGTCGTTGGTTATCTTGTTAAGTACCTCCTGGATAGAAAAGCACGCTTTAGCTCGGAGAACGCGATAATTAAACGTGAAATGTATGAAAATTACATCAAGTTTATCATGTCATTTATTACTGGGTTCGTAGAAAATAGCAATGCAAAGTCAAAGAAAGACTCTGAAAAAGAAGTCATTGAAAAGATGAGAGAATTTCACCGAATGGCCATTCTATACTCTTCACCCAAGGTCATTGAAGCATTCGCAGATTTTCTACAATATAGCTACAAGCACCCAGATGGTGACGGCAAAGGCGAGCATCTTATGGTTTTAGTTACAAATGTCTTCAAAGAGATGCGGCGCGATATTGGCTTATCAAACCGAGGACTCAGAAGTGGCGCCATTCGCCTAATACGTCCCTCGATCAATGACTACGACCAAAAGATCAGCCCACTAGAATTCAGTCTCCTAACCAACGCCCAACAAGATCTAAAAAAGCCTGCGGTAAAAAAAGATGACTGATTGGCAAACAAAGAGACTCGGCGATGTTACTACGATTAAGCGTGGCGGATCTCCTCGTCCTATCCAAGACTACTTAGTAAAGGTCAATGAAGAAGGCTACAACTGGCTAAGGATTGGCGACGTACCAATAGGCAGTCGATACATCCACAAAACAAGTGCAAAAATCAAACCCGAAGGACTCAAAAAAACAACATTGGTTAAGAAGGGTGAGTTCATCCTCTCTAACTCTATGAGTTTCGGACGCCCATATATTATGATGACCGATGCGTGCATTCATGACGGATGGCTAGCATTACAAAATATTGACAAAACAATCGACAAACAATTCTTGTATTACTTACTCACATCAGAGCAGATGCAAAATAAATTCAAAAATTATTCTGCCGGCTCCGGTGTTCAAAATCTAAAGAAAGAAACCGTACAAGAAATAGAATTTCAAGCGCCTGCAAAACCAGAGCAACTGCGCATTGCCAACATTCTGGAAACCTGGGATGAATATATCGAGAAATTTGAGCAAAAGATTGAACTAAAAGAACAATTAAAGAAAAAGCTGGTGCAGCGACTGCTAAGCGGAGTGCAGCGACTGCCTCGATATACGGAAGTCTGGCGGAAAACAACAATTGCCGATTTAGTAGAAATCAAGAAAGGCACGGGATTATCGAAGAAACAAATTTCGACAGACGGTCGTAAATGCGTGCTGTATGGCGAGATCTACACAAAGTATGACGTAATCATTGATAAGGTTCTGAGCCGAACAAATGCTCAAGAGGGTACTCTCTCATTGAAGAATGACATCCTCGTGCCAGCTTCCACTACAACAAGCAATCTCGATGTAGCCACAGCTAGCTGTATAACAGAGGATGGCGTCTTATTAGGCGGCGACATCAACATACTTCGGCCAAAAACGCCGCTTAATGGAAAATACCTGGCAATGCTATTATCGTACAACGAGAAGCAGAACCTTGCAAAGCGCGCGCAAGGAATTACAATTGTACACCTATATGGTAGGGATATTTCACCCATGAAAGTTACCATTCCGGAGCTTAATGAGCAAAACGCAATTGTAGCAGTCTACGAAAGCATGAGGGAGGAGCTTCACGCATTGGAACTCAAGCTCAATCAACTAAAGCGGCAAAAGGACTACCTCCTCAAAAACCTCATCACCGGCGCCATTCGCACACCCGAAAACCTTAAACCACACGAGGTACAATCATGAGCATGGATAATGTAAACTTCGACGAAGCCAAGCAATCGCAACTACCGGCCGTAGAGCTACTGATTAACCTTGGCTGGGAATATTTACCGTGCCGCGAAGCGCTGCGCTTACGTGGAGATGACGATAGCAAGATATTACTAGGCGAAGTACTGCGCCGCAATCTAATGCGAATAAACAGCTACGAGCACGACGGAAAAACTTACAAGTTTACAGAAGGTGCGATCGCCAAAAAAGTTGACGAACTTGAAAGTACTCGAGTCGAAGGTATTATCGACACTAGTCGCGATATTACCGATATCATTATGCCAAAGCTAGGCGGCGGTACTATTGAAGTGTTTCATGACGGCCAACACGAAAGCAAAAGCATTCGCTACTTCGATTTTGATAACACCGCTAACAACGAATACCACATAACGGTAGAGTACAAAGTGACAGGGCGCGAGGCTATCCGCTGCGATATTGTGTGTTTTGTTAACGGTATTCCGCTAGTACATATAGAGAACAAAAAATCGAGTGTTGGCTACAAAAAAGCTATTGCACAGTTGCTTCGTTACCAGCAGCCCGATCAAGCGCCGAAGCTCTTTATATTTGAGCAGTTGCTAATGGCGATGGACGGCGAAAATGCCGCCTACGGCACAGCCGGCACGCCCGAAAAGTTTTATGCCACCTGGCGCGAAAAAGACACACCAGAACCACAGATTGATAATGCAATCACTCAGCTTATCGCTAAACCAATCGATACTAAAGTATATTCTACATTGCTCCGCGATCTAAACGGAGCAACACATAGTGTGGAACAATTACTTGCGCGCAGTATTATGCCACAAGATAAAGCGATTTACGGTATGCTACGGCACGACCGAGTGCTAGATATCATCAAAAACTTTGTATTTTACGATGGTGTAGTTAAAAAAGTAGCACGCTACCAACAGTACTTTACTATCAAGCGTATGCTCGAACGGATTCATCAAACAGAGTTCACTGAGTACGGCATACGGTATAAAGGCGGGATCGTATGGCACACGCAAGGG
>Ga0164242_10002942_pt1 | contig 19507 bp, 20 predicted proteins | sample OricomgcompostMG_FD_108783 | JGI IMG/M metagenome (GOLD analysis project Ga0164242, IMG submission 108783) | Miracle-Growth compost microbial communities from Emeryville, California, USA - Original compost - Miracle growth compost (MG) ... | reverse complement strand
GCGGGCGTTTCCCACCGAGGTGCCCACCGGGGTCGGCTTCATGAAGCGCTCGGGGTTGGTCACCGACGGCCGCCCCGAAGAGTTCGAGGCGCTGGCCGGCGTGTGTCCGGTATTCCGGCTGGAACCGGCATAGGAGTTCAAAGACGTTGAGTGACAACCCGTTTGACGCCGACCAGTGGCGTCCCGTCGAGGGCTTCGGCGACCTGACCGACATCACCTATCACCGGCACGTCGACGACGCCACGGTGCGGGTGGCGTTCGACCGGCCCGAGGTGCGCAACGCGTTCCGGCCGCACACCGTCGACGAGCTCTACCGGGTGCTCGACCACGCCCGGATGTCCGCGGGAGTCGGCGTGGTGTTGCTGACCGGCAACGGCCCTTCCCCCAAGGACGGCGGCTGGGCGTTCTGCTCCGGCGGGGATCAGCGCATCCGCGGGCGCAGCGGCTACCAGTACGCCAGCGGCGAGACCGCCGACACCGTCGACCCCGCCCGCGCCGGACGGCTGCACATCCTCGAGGTGCAGCGGCTGATCCGGTTCATGCCCAAGGTGGTCATCTGCCTGGTCAACGGGTGGGCGGCCGGCGGCGGGCACAGCCTGCACGTGGTCTGCGACCTCACCCTGGCCAGCCGCGAGCACGCCCGCTTCAAGCAGACCGACGCCGACGTCGGCAGCTTCGACGGCGGCTACGGCAGCGCCTATCTGGCCCGCCAGGTAGGGCAGAAGTTCGCCCGCGAGATCTTCTTCCTGGGCCGCGAATACACCGCCGAGCAGATGCACCACATGGGTGCGGTCAACGCCGTCGTCGAGCACGCCGAGCTGGAAAGGGCGGGCATCGAGTGGGCGCGCGAGATCAACGCGAAATCGCCTCAGGCGCAACGCATGCTGAAGTTCGCGTTCAACCTGCTCGACGACGGCCTGGTGGGCCAGCAGCTGTTCGCCGGCGAGGCCACCCGGCTGGCCTACATGACCGACGAGGCAGTCGAGGGCCGCGACGCCTTCCTGGAAAAGCGGCCGCCGGACTACAGCCGGTTCCCGCGCTACTTCTGAGGCGCCGCGCTGGCGCCGCGCTGGGGCCGCCGCGCCCGCGCGCCGCGCTGGGGCGCCCGAGCGTCACGCTGGCGTGACGCTCGGCGGCGCGCGTCGCGCTGGCGTGACGCTCGGCGGCGTACGGGCCTCACGCTGGCACCGCCTAGACTCGCGTCCCGTGAGCAAGAGTCCGCTTCGCCGGTTCGCCGACCAGTTGGTGCTGGCCACCATGCGACCGCCCATGGCCCCGCAGGTGCTGGTCAACCGGCCGCTGATCAAGCCGGTCGAGCTGGCCGGCAAGCGCGTGCTGCTCACCGGCGCCTCGTCGGGGATCGGCGAGGCGGCGGCCGAACAGTTCGCCCGCGAGGGCGCCCGGGTGGTCGTCGTCGCCCGCCGCAAGGACCTGCTGGACGCGCTGGCCGAGCGCATCACCTGGGCCGGCGGCGAGGCCATCGCGATGCCCTGCGACATCTCCGACCTGGACGCCGCCGACGCGCTGGTGGCCGACGTGCAACAGCAGCTCGGCGGCGTCGACATCCTGATCAACAACGCCGGCCGGTCCATCCGCCGCCCGCTGGCCGAGTCGCTGGAACGCTGGCACGACGTCGAGCGGACCATGGTGCTCAACTACTACGCGCCGTTGCGGCTGATCCGCGGCATCGCCCCGGGCATGATCGAGCGCGGCGACGGCCACATCATCAACGTCTCGACGTGGGGGGTGCTCTCGGAGGCCTCGCCGCTGTTCGCGGTCTACAACGCCTCCAAGGCCGCGCTGTCCACCGTCAGCCGGGTCGTCGAAACCGAGTGGGGCGACAAGGGGGTGCACTCCACCACGCTGTACTACCCGCTGGTGGCCACCCCGATGATCGCGCCGACCAAGGCCTACCAGGGGGTGCCGGCGCTGACGCCGGAGGAGGCGGGCCGGTGGATGATCACCGCCGCGCGCACCCGGCCGGTGCGCATCGCCCCGCGGATGGCGATCGCCGCCAAGGCGCTGGACACCTTCGGCCCGCGCTGGGTCAACGCCGTCATGCAGCGCCAGACCGTCCAGCCCAACCGCGAAGCCGGGGCCTGATTCGGCGCGTGTGATAGACACGAGGCTATGGAGATCCTGGCCAGCCGGATGCTGCTCCGGCCGGCGGACTATCAGCAGTCGTTGACGTTCTACCGCGACCGGATCGGCCTGGCGATAGCCCGCGAATACAGCGGCGGCACAGTCTTTTTCGCGGGGCAGTCGCTGCTGGAACTGGCCGGTTACGGCGCCCCGGACCACTCCGGCGGCCCGTTTCCCGGCGCGCTGTGGCTGCAGGTCCGCGACCTCGAGGCCACCCAGGCCGAGCTGCGCGGGCGCGGGGTGGCCATCGCCCGCGAGGCGCGCCAGGAGCCGTGGGGCCTGCACGAGATGCACGTCGTCGACCCGGACGGCATCACGCTCATCTTCATCCAGATCCCCGCAGATCACCCGCTGCGCCGCGACACCCGAGGTGAACGGCAAGCGAAGCCCGGTTAACTGAGAGGTAACATCTGGCGACGACTCAAGGTACACCCGCGTTTCGGGTCATGCCGCATTCGACAATGGATTGCCCCTACCACCAGAATCAGGCGCTGTGAACATCCAATTGTTCCTCTTGATCATTGTCGTAATCACGGCATTGGCTTTCGATTTCACCAACGGCTTCCATGACACGGGCAACGCGATGGCCACCTCGATCGCCAGCGGTGCGCTCAAGCCCAAGACCGCGGTCGCGCTCTCGGCGGTGCTGAATCTGGTGGGCGCCTTCATGTCCACCGCCGTCGCCGCCACCATCGCCAAGGGCCTGATCGACTCCAACATCGTCACGCTGGAGCTGGTGTTCGCCGGCCTGGTCGGCGGCGTGGTCTGGAACCTGCTGACCTGGCTGCTGGGTATCCCGTCGAGCTCGTCGCACGCACTGATCGGCGGCATCGTCGGCGCCACCATCGCCGCCGTCGGCGCGCACGGGGTGATCTGGAAGGGCGTGATCTCCAAGGCCATCATCCCGGCCATCGTCTCGGCGATACTGGCCATCCTGGTCGGCGCGGTCGCCACCTGGCTGGTCTATCGGATCACCCGCGGCGTCCCGAAGAAGCGCACCGAGGCCGGTTTCCGGCGCGGCCAGATCGGCTCGGCGTCGCTGGTGTCGCTGGCGCACGGCACCAACGACGCGCAGAAGACGATGGGCATCATCTTCCTGGCGCTGATCTCCTACGGCTCGGTCAGCAAGACCGCGAACATGCCGCCGCTGTGGGTGATCGTCAGCTGCGCGCTGGCCATGGCGACCGGCACCTACCTGGGCGGCTGGCGGATCATCCGCACCCTGGGCAAGGGCCTGGTGGAGATCCAGTCGCCGCAGGGCATGGCGGCCGAGTCGTCGTCGGCCGCGGTGATCCTGCTGTCCGCCCACTTCGGCTACGCGCTGTCCACCACCCAGGTCTGCACGGGTTCGGTGCTGGGCAGCGGGCTGGGCAAGCCCGGCGGCGAGGTCCGCTGGGGCGTGGCCGGCCGGATGGGGGTGGCCTGGCTGGTCACCCTGCCGCTGGCCGGGCTGGTCGGCGCCGTCACCTACTGGATCGTGCACCTGATCGGCGGCTACCCCGGCGCGATCATCGGCTTCGCGTTGCTGGTCGCGGTGTCGGCCACCATCTACCTGCGCTCGCGCAAGGTGAAGGTGGACCACCACAACGTCAACGCCGAGTGGAAGGGCGACCTGACCACCGGGCTGGAAGGCGCCGACGACCACTCCCCGCCCCCGGACGCCGGGCCCCCGTTCGGCGGGCCGGGCGACCGGTACCAGTCCGACGACCCGACGCTCAAGGCGAGCGCGTCATGAGCCACATCGGCGACTGGTTCAACTACCAGGCCAGCCTGAAGATCCTGCTGTTCGCCATGCTGGCCGGCGCGGCGCTGCCGGGGCTGTTCGCCCTGGGCATCCGGCTGCAGTCGGCCGGGGCCGGTGACATCACCCTGGACGGCGCCGAGGGCGGGCCCGCGCGGCGCAACCCGCTGCTGACCGGGCTGGCGTGGGCGATCTACGCGCTGGTCATCGCGGTGATCACGCTGGCTTTGCTCTACATCGCCCGGGACTTCATCGCCCACCACACCGGCTACCCGTTCCTCGGAGCCAAAGCCAAGTAGCATCGATAGGTGCCCACCGAGTTGCTAAGCCACACACCGGGGGGTGTTGTCAGAGCGTGAACGGATTTCTCAGTTCGATCGTCTCCTGGCTCCGCGCGGGATATCCAGAGGGCGTGCCGCCGACCGACACCTTCCCGGTGCTCGCGTTGCTGGCGCGCCGGCTGTCCGGCGACGAGGTCAAAGACGTTGCCAGCGAGCTGATCCGGCGCGGAGAGTTCGACGACGTCGACATCGGCGTGCTGATCACCCAGATCACCGACGAGCTGCCCACCCCCGACGACGTCGAGCGGGTCCGGGTGCGGTTGGCCGCCCAGGGCTGGCCGTTCGACGACGCCGACCAGGCCGGGGACCCGGCATAGCCGCACTGCGCGCGCTGCACGTCCCGCCCGGCGCGGCGGTCCCGACGCTGCTGCCGGCCCTGCGGCGGGTGCTGGACGGGCGCGATTCCGCCCTGGTGGTGCTCGGCCCGCCCGGCGACCGCGAGTCCGCGACGCTTCGGGCGGGGCTACGGGTCGGCGAACCCGTCGACGACGACGTTGCCTTGGTGGCGGCGACGTCGGGCACCACCGGTGCCCCCAAGGGTGCGATGCTGACCGCCGCCGCGCTGAGGGCGAGCGCGACGGCCACGCACGCGCGTCTGGGCGGGCCGGGCAGCTGGCTGCTGGCCCTGCCGGCACACCACATCGCCGGGGTGCAGGTGCTGGTGCGCAGCCTGCTGGCCGGCTCGACGCCCGTCGAACTCGACGTCTCCCGAGGCTTCGATGTCACCCAATTACCCGCTGCGACAAGGGCATTGGGCACCGGACGCCGGTACGCGTCGCTGGTGGCCGTGCAGCTGGCCAAGGCGCTGGGTGACCCGGCGGCCACGGCCGCGCTGGCCGAACTGGACGCCGTGCTGCTGGGCGGCGGGCCCGCGCCGCGGCCGGTGCTGCAGGCGGCCGCCGCCGCGGGCATCACGGTGGTGCGCAGCTACGGGATGAGCGAGACCGCCGGCGGGTGCGTGTACGACGGCGTCCCGCTGGACGGGGTGCGGGTGCGGGTGAGCGACGGGCGCATCGCGCTGAGCGGCGCGACGTTGGCCAAGGGCTACCGCAATCCGGTCGATCCCGATCCGTTCGCCGACCCCGGCTGGTTCCTCACCGACGATCTGGGCGCCGTCGACGACGACGGCGTGCTCACCGTGTTCGGCCGCGTCGACGACGCGATCAGCACCGGCGGGCTGACCGTGCTGCCGCAACCCGTCGAGGCGGCGCTGTGCACGCATCCCGCGGTGGCCGACTCCGCGGTGTTCGGGCTGCCCGACGACCGGCTGGGGCAGCGGGTGGTCGCCGCGATCGTGCTGCGCGACGGCCGCGCGGCGCCGAGCCCGGACGCGCTGCGCGCCCACCTGAGCCGCACCCTGGACGCCACCGCCGCGCCGCGCGAGGTGCACGTTGTCGCCGCGCTGCCGCGCCGGGGCATCGGCAAGGTGGACCGGGCGGCGTTGGTGCGCCGATTCGCCGGGGGCGGCGAACAATAGGCTGTTGCTCCGTGAGAATCGCTCGGCGGGACGCGGTGGCGGCCGCGGTCGGGGCGGCGTTGGTGGCGGCGGCGTTCCTGCTGCCGCGGCTGAACCTCGGGGTGCGGCCGCGGCTGGACGTCGGCCCGGAGCGATTCGCCACCCACGCCGGGGCCGCGCCGATCTTCGGTGAGTGGCTGATCCACGCCGGCTGGGGAACCGGCCCGGCCGTCGCCCTCGCGGCCGCCGTCGTGGCCTGGGGACCCGTTCTGGCACAACGGCTTTCGTGGCGGGCGTTGACGCTGGGCAGCTGGGCCGTCGCGGCCGGGTGGGCGTTCGCGCTGGCGATGATCGACGGCTGGCAGCGCGGCTTCGCCGGCCGGCTGACCACCCGGGACGAATACCTGTGGGAGGTGCCGCGCGTCACCGACATCGCGGCCGCGGTGCGCACGTTTTCCAGCCGGATCGTCGACTACCAGCCGCACTCGTGGACCACGCACGTGTCCGGGCATCCGCCGGGCGCGCTGCTGACCTTCGTCTGGCTGGACCGGCTGGGGCTGCACGGCGGCGGCTGGGCCGGGTTGCTGTGCCTGCTGGCCGGGTCCAGCGCGGCCGCCGCGGTGCTGATCGGGGTGCGGGCGCTGGCCGACGAGCCGACCGCGCGGCGGGCCGCCCCGTTCGTCGCGCTGGCGCCCACCGCCATCTGGGTGGCGGTCTCGGCCGACGGGTACTTCGCCGGGGTGGCGGCGTGGGGCATCGCGCTGCTGGCCGTGGCGGTGCACCGTCCGGTGCGGTTCCCGGCGCTGACCGCCGCCGGCGCCGGGCTGCTGCTGGGCTGGGGGGTGTTCTGCAACTACGGCCTGATGCTGATGGGATTGCCGGCAGCGGCGGTGCTGGCCGCGGCCCCCCGGCCGCCTCGCGACGGCTGGACGCAGTGGCGTGCGGTGCTGCGGGCGCTGGGCCCCGCGGCGCTGGCCGCGATCGCGGTGGCGGTTGCCTTCGCCGTCGCCGGGTTCTACTGGTTCGACGGCTATACCCTTGTGCAGCAACGCTATTGGCAGGGCATCGCCAAAGACCGGCCGTTCCAGTACTGGAGCTGGGCCAACCTGGCCTGCGTGGTGTGCGCGATCGGTTTGGGCGGCGTCGCGGGGGTCGGCCGGGTGTTCGACCGGGCCGCGATCCGCCGGCGCAGCGGTTTCCCGTTGCTGCTGCTGGCGGTGCTGGCCGCCGCCGCCTGCGCGGACCTGAGCATGCTCAGCAAGGCCGAGGTGGAACGCATCTGGCTGCCGTTCACCATCTGGCTCACCGCGGCCGCCGCGCTGCTGCCGGTGCGGACGCATCGAATCTGGTTGGCGCTCAACGCCGTCGGCGCCCTGGCGGTCAACACGATCATCCTCACGCACTGGTAGCGCCGTGCTTACAGGCCGGCCGCCCGGGTGGCCCGGGCGAACCGGCTGGCGGGCGGGCACGCGTCGCGCACCACCGCGACATCGCCGACGACGTCGACGTCGGCCAGCGTCTGCACCGTGGCGACCTCGATTCCGTTGTCGCGCAACGCTTTCAGGGTCAGATCCCCGGTGTCGGCGGCCGACATCGGCACGGCGCGCAGGCAGTCGGCCAGCGCCGGCGCGGCCACGCCGAACACCCACCAGCCGCCGTCGCGGGCCAGGCCCAGCACGGCCGGCGCGTCCAGCAGTCGACGCGCACAACCGGCCAACAGCTCGGCGGTCACCTGCGGGGTGTCCATCCCGATCTGCAGCACCGGCAACCCGTCCGCGGCGTCGGCGTGCGCGTTGGCCAGCCGGGCACCGAAGTCGTTGCCGCGCTGGGCGATCACCGTGAACGACGCCAGCCGCGCCCTGATCTCGGCGCCGCGCGCGGCGCCGTCCAGGTCGCCGGTCAGCGCCACCACCCGGGCCGCCACCGGCGCGGCGGCCACGGCGTCCAGCGTGTCCAGCAGGGCGGCGGCGGCGATCTCGGCGGCGGCCCGCTCCCCCACCGCCGCCGCGAGCCGCGTCTTGGCCCGGCCCGGCTCGGGGGCCTTGGCCACCACCAGCAGGGTCACCGGGATCACGAAATCACCTTCCAGAAGTCGAGGATCGCGGTGATGCTGCCCCGCAGCGAACCGCTGACCTTCGACTTGCCGCCGGTGCGGGGGCCGTAGCGGACGTCGAGTTCGACCACGCGCCAGCCGGCGGCCGCGGCGCGCACCAGCAGTTCCAGCGGGTAGCCCGAACGCCGGTCGGCCACGCCGAGCCCCAGCAGCGCGTCGCGGCGGGCCACCCGCATGGGCGCGATGTCGTGCACCGGCAGCCCGTGCCGGGTGCGCAGCCGCCAGCTCATCACCACGGTGCCCACCCGGGCCACCCACGGCCAGCGCAGCCCGCGCACCGGCCGGCGCCGGCCGGTGACCAGGTCGGCGCCCGCCTCCAAGGCGGCGACCAGCCGGGGCAGGTCGGCGCCGTCCATCGAGCCGTCGGCGTCGAGGACGGCCACGATGGGCGTCGTCGCCGCCAGCACGCCCGCGTGCACGGCCGCCCCGTATCCGGCCCGGGTCTCGGTGACCACTTGGGCGCCGTGCCGCCGCGCGACGCCGGCGGTGTCGTCGGTGCTGTTGTTGTCGACCACCAATGCCCGGTAGCCGGGCGGGATGGTGGCCAGCACCCCCGGCAGCGACTCCTCTTCGTTGAGGCAGGGCAGGACCACCGTGACCCGACCGTCGGCGCCGGGCACGGGTCAGAACCCGCGGTGGGTGTGGGGCTCCTGCGGGAACAGCGGCTGCGAATGCGTGGGCGGCACGGTCTGCTGGGTGTGCGTGGGCAGCGGCGCCTCGGTGGTCGCCCGGGTGCTCGGCGGCTGGTACGTCGTGGTGGGTGGTTCGTGCGTGGTGGTGGGCGGCTGGTAGGTCGTGGTCGGCGGCTGGTAGGTGGTGGTCGGAGGTTGGTAGGTAGTCGTCGGGGGCTGGTAGGTCGTCGTCGGGGGCTGGTAGGTAGTCGTCGGCGGCTCGTACGTGGTGGTCGGCGGTGTGTAGGGCGTCGTCGGGTTGTAGGGCGGGGTGTACGGCGGGTTGTAGGGCGGGTTCCATCCCGGGATCGGAACGGGGATCGGGATGGGAACGGGCACAAGGGGATTCGGGTTGGGCGCCCAACCGGGGTTGGGATTGGGGACGACGCCGGGGTTGCTCGGCGCCTCGGGCGCGGGGTTGGCCGGCGCGGGAACCGCCGGCTGCGGAACCGGGGCGTTGCTCGGGGCCTGGACGACGCCGCCCTGGAACCCGGCATTGGGCGCGTCGGCCGGGGGCGGCGGCAGCGGCGCCTGTTGCTGGCTGGGCAGGATCGGCATGAACTTGCCCGGGGTGCCGTTCTGCACCCCCACCACCGGCTGCCGGCTGGCGGTGGGCTCGACGGCGACGGCGATCGCGGTGGCCAGCGACGCCAACCCGATGACGGCGAAGGCGATGACGGCGTTGCCGATCACCAACGACCGCCGCGACAGCTTGGCCGGGGCGGCCTCTTCGGCGTCGTCATAGTCGGCGTCGTAGTCGTCGAATTCCGGGGCGTACTCGTCCATTTCGCCCGGATAGATGCCGGCGTCGTCGGCCATCGAGTAGGCCAGCTGCTGGTCCTGCGGTTCGGCGAGCTCCGGTGCCGGCACCACCGTCGTCTCGTCGCCGGTCAGCCCCGCGGCCGGCGCCATGGCCGTCGCGTCCCCCGCGGCCGGCGCCATCGCCGTCGCGTCCCCGGTCACCCCGACCGCGGGCGCCATCGCCGTCGCGTCCCCGGCGGCAAGGGCGGGCGCGGCGGCGATCGCCGCGCCCCGGGCGAGCGCGAAGGTGGGATCGTCGGCGACCTGCACCCGCATGGTCGACGCGTCGCGCAGCTGTTCGGCGACCCGGTCCAGGTCGGGCGAGGCGCCCACCAGATACACCTCCCCGGGCGCGTCCGGGTTGGCGCTCAGGTTCGCCATCATCGTCTGCAGCGCGGCGGTCACATCGCCGCCCACGGCCCCGCCCAGCGGCTGGCGGGCCAGCAGGGTCGGCGGCGCGTCCGGGTCGCCGGCGGCCGGGCTCACCATCGACAGGGTGCCCGTCGCGTCGTCCATCACCAGCGCGGCGCCGGGCTGGCCGGCCGCACGCATCAGCGCGGCCACCGCCTGCGACTCGGAGAGCACCGCGACGTTGTGCACCCCGGAATCCTCCAGCGCCCTGCGCAATTGGTCGGCCCGCGGGTGATCGGTCCAACACAGCCGGGTGCCGACCAGCCGGTGGTTCTCGCCGGCCAGCAGCCGATTGGTGCCGACCACCGTCTCGGTGAGGGTCTCGATGGGGTTGTCGGCCAGGTCGACGACGGACTGGTCGATCACGTCGGTGCCCCGCGAGCCGACCAGCGCCAAGCGGGCGACGGGGCCGGTGACCGCAACCCCCAAAACCACGTCCATCCCGGTTCTCCTTCACCCCGGCGACCCCGCAACCAGCATGTCCCGGCAGCACTACACTTGCGATACCGTTGGCAGTATCAGTCATTCGGCCGTCAAGCTTCGCCTACTAGCGCAGCGTAACCAGCTTTTCGAAGGACCGGACGGTCGCCGCGGAATCACCTCCGCTGCGCTGCCGGTCGCCCGCCACTGCCAGGGCACCCGAACGGAGAATATGTTCGCAAGCGAGCAGTGCACGGGGTTCGGCCGGGTACTTTCGGACCGAACACCCGAAACCGCGCCGACAGCAGTCGTCCTTGAATTCCGGGGGGCATGGTGAGCCAGAGCAGCGACGACACCCCGACCGGCCCCATCGCCGGCCAGCCCCGGCAACCGGCGGCGCCCCGCATCATCCGGTCGCACGCCACCGGCGCCACGCCGCCGCCCGGCCCGGCGACCACCGGCCGGCGCGTCGCCGCCGACCTGACCGCGGTGGCGCTGCTGCTCGCCGCGGTGTTGCTGCCCTGGAACCTCTACTTCGGCGTCGGCATCCCGGACAGCAACCCGATCGTGTTCGCGGTCCTGGTCGCGGTGACGGCGCTGGCGCTGGCCGCGCTCGCGGTGGCCGGTTCCTGGCGGGCGGGCGGCGCCCGGTTCGACCCGGCCCGGGCGGCTCGGCTTCGGTTGGCGCTCAACGTTCCCTACCTGCTTTTGGTGCTCGCCTTCGTCGGGTTCGACGCCGTCCAGACGGTCCGTTTCGGCGGCACGGTCGACGTGCCGGGCGGGGTGGGGCCGGGCGCCTGGGTGGGCATCGCCGGCGCGCTGCTGAGCGCCCAGGCGGTGCCGGCCGGCACGGCGGCCGCGCCGGTGCCGGGCACCCCGGGCGGCGACGAGGCCACCGGTTGGCATCGGGCCGCGCGGATCATCGGCGCGCTGTCGATGCTCGCGGCGGTGCTCAGCTTCGGTTTCAACCTGTACTGGCGGGTGCGCTACGCGCTGCAGAGTTCCGGCGGCGCAGCGCAATTCGGCAAGGAGAACATCGCGGTCATCGCGACCGCGGTGGTGTACGGCGTGGTGGCGCTGGTCGCGGTGCTGGTCGCCTCCCGGTGGCTGCTGCGCTCCGACCGGGCGAGCCGGCTGACGACGATCGCGCTGGGCACGTCCACGCTGGCCGCCGGCATCCTGGTGTGGCTGTTGCCCGCCGGGCGGGACCTCGACGCCTTCCACGGCATCGCGCAGAACACCTCGACGGCCGGGGTGGGCTTCGAGGGCTACCTGGCCTGGGCCGCCGGCGCGGCGCTGTTCGCCCCCCGTACCCTGTTCGAACGCCGAACCCCTTCGCACACCGAGGAATCCGCGTGGCGGGCCACGGCCCGCAACGGCCTGCTGCTGATCGCGGTGTGGGCGTTGGGGTCGATGGCGATGCGGATCACCGACCTGGCCGTCGCGGTGACGCTGAACTATCCGTTCTCCCGGTACGACAGCCTGGTGCTGGCCGCCTTCGACCTGGTGACCGCGGTGCTGGCGATCTGGCTGCGCCGCCGGCTGGCCAACCTGGCCGCGCGACTGGTCACCTCGCTGTGCGGGCTGGTCGCCGCGCTCGCCGTCGCCCGCGTGGTGGTCGGCATGCAGCTGGCGCCGCGGTTCGCCGATACCCCCAATTCGCCTGTGCACCACCCGGTTTACGGCAACAACCTGGCCCAGCAGATCACCAGCGTGTTCGACGTGACGCTGTGCGGGCTGGCCCTGGGCATTCTGGTGGCCGCCGTGGTGGCCGGGCAGCTGGGCCGTCGGCGCCGGGCCCGTCGCGCCGCCCGCCGGCGCGCGGCGCAGGCGAACGCGGCGGCGCCGACGACGCGTATCCCGGTGAGCCAGGGCGCCGCGCCGTCGGCCGCGGCGACCACCCGGATCGCCACCGGCGGCCCCGGCGCGGACCACGAGCCGCCCACCACCGAGATCCCCCCGCTCGCCGGGTCGCCCCGGATCTTCCGCGGCGACGACTCCGGGACGCGGCAGATCCCGGTGCCCAAGCCCCAGATCTACCGGCCGCCGCAGCAGTAGCCGTCACCGCAGCGGCGCGAACGCGAATTCGCGCAGCCCGTCGCCGGGTTGGACGGCGGCGCGAAACCCCAGCAGCCGCGCGGCCCGCGACGGGTCGGCGACGATGTGGCGGACGTCGCCGCTGCGGTACTGGCCGGTGACCACCGGCGCGACCGCGCCGCCGCGGGCGTCGCACAGCGCGGTCGCCACCTGCAAGATCGAAATGGGTTGCCCTGAGCAGACATTCACCGCGGTGAAGCCGTCGCGGCAAGCCAGCGCCGCGAGGTTGGCGGCGGCCACGTCGTCGACGTGGACGAAGTCGCGCATCTGCCCGCCGTCCTCGAAAACCCTTGGCGGCTCACCCTTTTCCAGCGCCGAGCGGAAGATCGCCGCCACCCCGGAGTACGGGGTGTCGCGCGGCATGCCGGGGCCGTACACGTTGTGGTAGCGCAGCGCCACCACCGACCCGCCGGTGGCCTCCGACCAGGCCAGCGCGTAGTGCTCCTGGGCGGTCTTGCTGGCGGCGTACAGGCTGCGTGGCCGCAGGCAGGCGTCCTCGTCGACCAGCTGCCAGCGCAGCTCCTCACCGCCGATCGGGCACCGGTGCTCGAAGACCCCGGCGTCCAGGTCCGCACGCCGCCGCGGCAGCGGGTGCACCGGCCCGTGCCGCTCGCAGCGGTAACCGCCCTGCCCGTACACGACCATCGACGAGGCCAGCACCAGCCGGCGCACCCCGGCGGCGAACATCTGGGCCAGCAGCACCGTGGTGGCCAGGTCGTTGTGGCCGCCGTAGGCCGGGGCGTCGGCGGCGTCGACCCCCGCCCCCACCATCGCCGCCTGGTGGCACACCACGTCCACCCCGGCCAGCAGCGGGGCCAGCGCGTCGGCGTCGCGCACGTCGACGCGGTGACACCCGTTGGGCGGCAACGGGTTCGGCCCGTGCGCGGCGGCCAGTAACGCGTCGACGGCGACGACGTCGTGGCCCGCCGCCCGCAGCGCGGCGGCCACCCGCGAGCCGATGAACCCGGCCGCCCCCGTCACCAGCACCCTCATGGCAGCTCGATCGGCAGGCTCACCCCGGCGTGCGGTGAGCACTGCGTACAGCTGCGCTCGGCGGCGACCCGGCCGATGGCGTCGCGCACCAGCTTCTTGAACGGCTCGATGTTCTTCTCGAACTCGGCGAACACCTCAACCGCCTTCACTCCCTCACCGGCGCTCACACCGGCGTCCAGATCCGTGACCAAAGCGATTGCCGCATAGCACATTTCGAGTTCCCGGGCGAGCACCGCCTCCGGGTAGCCGGTCATGTTCACCAGCGAGAACCCGGCCGAGGCGAACCACCGGCTCTCGGCGCGGGTGGAAAACCGCGGCCCCTGGATCACCACCATGGTGCCGCCATCGACCACCCCCGGCAGCCCGGTCACCGCCTCGCGCAGCGCCGGGCAGTACGGGTCGGCGAAGTCGACGTGCACGGCCCCGGAGTCGAAATAGGTGTCGGCGCGCCCGCGGGTGCGGTCGACCAGCTGGTCGGGCACCACGACGGCGCCCGGGCCGAGCTCGGGCACCAGGCTGCCGACCGCGCACGGCGCCAGCACCCGGCGCACACCGAGTTTGCGCAGCGCCCACAGGTTGGCCCGGTACGGCACGGTGTGCGCGGAGAATTCGTGCCGGGCGCCGTGCCGGGGCAGGAAGGCCACCCGGTGCCCGCCGACGGCGCCGACGGTGACCGGGGCGCTGGGCGGCCCGTACGGGGTATCGACGGTGACGTCGTCGGCGTCGGATCCGAAGAAGATGTAGAAGCCGCTGCCGCCGATGACTCCGAGCATCCGACCATTGTGGTGCATGAGCGCGGGCTGATCGCAGGGCCCGGCCGCGCATCCTGGCAGGATGTCGGTGTGGCCAATCTCGGGCAGTGGATCTCCGGTGCGCGGCCGCGCACGTTGCCCAACGCGCTGGCGCCGGTGGTCGCCGGCACCGGCGCGGCGGCGTGGCTGCACGCCGCGGTGTGGTGGAAGGCGCTGCTGGCGTTGGTCGTCGCGGTCGCGATGACGGTCGGCGTCAACTACGCCAACGACTACTCCGACGGCATCCGCGGCACCGACGACGACCGGGCCGGCCCGGTGCGGCTGGTCGGCTCGCGGCTGGCGGCGCCGCGCGCGGTGCTGGGCGCCGCGATCGCCAGCCTGGCCGTCGGGGCGCTCGCCGGGCTGGCCCTGGCGCTGTCCAGCGCGCCGTGGCTGATCGCGGTGGGGGCGGCGTGCATCGCCGGGGCGTGGCTGTACACCGGCGGGTCGAAACCCTACGGCTACACCGGTTTTGGCGAGGTCGCGGTGTTCGTGTTCTTCGGCCTGGTCGCCGTGCTGGGCACCGAGTACACCCAGGCGCTGCGGGTGGACTGGGTGGGCCTGGTGCTGGCGGTGGCGGTCGGGGCGCTGTCGTCGTCGGTGCTGGTGGCCAACAACCTGCGCGACATTCCCACCGACGCCCGGTCGGGCAAGATCACCCTGGCGGTGCGGCTGGGCGACGCCCGCACCCGGGTGTTGTACCAGGCGCTGCTTTCCGCCGCCGCCGCGTTGACCCTGGTGCTCGTCGCGGCCACGCCGTCGTGCGCCGCGGGATTGGTGGCCACGCCGCTGGCGCTGCGCGCGGCGACCCCGGTGCGGTCGGGGCGCGGCGGCGCCGAGCTGATCCCGGTGCTGCGCGACACCGGCCTGGCGATGGTGGTGTGGGCGGTCGCGGTGGCGGCGGCGTTGACGTGGGGTACCTGACAGTGCGAGCAGACGCAAAGGCGCCCGCGCACCGCGCTTTTGGGGTACTTTTGCGTCTGCTCGGGGGATAGCGAAGGACCGCAATGAAGCAGATTTCCGCGACCAGCGGGCCCACCAACATCGGCTTGCTCAGCGTCGGGTCGTACCGCCCGCAGCGCGTGGTGACCAACGACGAGCTGTGCCAGAACATCGACTCCTCCGATGAGTGGATCTATTCGCGCACCGGCATCAAGACGCGCCGATTCGCCGCGCGCGACGAGTCCACGGCCTCGATGGCGACCGAGGCCGGACGTGAGGCGATCGCCAAGGCCGGCCTGGAGGCGTCCGACATCGACTGCGTCGTGGTGGCCACCAGCACCCATTTCCTGCAGACCCCGGCGTGCGGCCCGGCGGTCGCGGCAGCGCTGGGCGCCACCGGCGTGCCCGCCTTCGACATCTCGGCCGGCTGCGCCGGCTTCGGCTACGCGCTGGGGGTGGCGGCCGACATGGTGCGCGGCGGCACGGCCGGCAAGGTGCTGGTGCTGGGGTCGGAGAAGCTGTCGCCCACGGTCGACATGACCGACCGCAGCAACTGCTTCATCTTCGCCGACGGCGCCGCGGGCGTGGTGGTGGGCGAGACGCCCACCCAGGGGATCGGGCCGACGGTGTGGGGCAGCGACGGCACCCAGGCCACCGCGATTCGCCAGGACATCGACTGGATGGACTACCTGGACCGGCCCACCGGGCCGCGCCCGTTCCTGCGGCTGGAGGGCAGCGCGGTATTCCGTTGGGCCGCATTCGAGATGGGCAAGGTCGGCCAGCAGGCGATGGACGCGGCGGGGGTGCGGCCCGACGAGATCGACGTGTTCCTGCCGCACCAGGCCAACAGCCGGATCAACGAGATCCTGGCCAAGAGCCTCGAGCTGCGGCCGGACGCGGTGATCGCCAACGACATCGAGCACACCGGCAACACCTCGGCGGCGTCGATACCGCTGGCCATGGCTGAGGTGCTGGCGACCGGGGCGGCCAAGGCCGGCGACTTGGCGCTGCTGATCGGCTACGGCGCGGGGTTGAGCTACGCCGCGCAGGTGGTGCGGCTGCCGCCGGGCTGAGCCGTCACCGTTCGGGGGGCACGTCCCCGTGCAGCCGGGCCTGCAACAACTCGCGCTCCCGGCGCCGCCGGGCGCCGGCGACGGCCAGCGCGGCGGTCGCGCGCCGGCGCAGCGGCCCGAACACCCAGATGCCCAGCGGCATGGCGATGACCAGCGCGAACAGCGCGGCCACCACGACGGGGAACTCGGTGATGCCGGCCAGCCGCGCGACGCCGTAGATCACGCCGGTGAGCACGACCGCCAGCAGCAGCCGCGCCGCCGCGTAGGCCAGGACCGGGACGACGGCGCCGCCCGGGCCCGGGGTGGATCCGTCGCTACCTTGTTGTGACACAGCCAAAGCCTACGGCGCGGGTATATTCGCGATGGAGGTCCCGAGGAGGTTTTGCGTGGTCTACCTGCTGCTCGTCCTGATTTTGGGGACGCTGATCTACGTCGGCTGGCGTGCGGCGCGGTCGCAGGCCGCCCGGCCCAAGACCCGCGTCATCGGGCCCGACGACGATCCGGATTTCCTGCGGCGGTTGGGCCACGGCGACAACAATCCCTTTTAGACCTTGTAGGACTATTTAGGCCCCGCTGCACCGGTTAACCGAGCACGCCCGGGTTGCGCTGCGCGCCGGGGAATCCGTCGGCGACGATGGCGGCCAGCTCGGTGAGCGCCTCGCGGGTGCCGCGGCGCAGCCGGTCCAGGTCGATCTCGGCGCCCTCCTCCAGATGCGGGTCGAAGGGCACCAGCTGGACCGCCCGGCAGCGCCGGGAGAAGTGGTCGATCACCTTGTTCATGTCGACCTTGCCCGGCCGCGGCCGCACCCCGTTGATCACCGCGATCGAATTGCGGACCAGGTCCTCGTGCCCGTGCGCGTCCAGCCAGTCCAGGGTGGCCGACGCGCTGCGCGCGCCGTCGATGGACGCCGAGCTGACCACCACCAGGGCATCGGCCTTGTCCAGCACCGACTTCATCACCGAGTGCAGCAGTCCGGGACCGCAGTCGGTGAGCACCAGGCCGTAGAAGCGCTCCAGGATGTCCAGGATCCGCACGTAGTCGTCGGCGCTGAACGCCTCCGAGACCGCGGGATCGGTCTCCGAGGCGAGCACCTCCAGCCCGCTGGGGCCCTTGGAGGTGTAGCGGCGCACGTCGCTGTAGCGCTCGATGGTTCCGGCGTCGTGCAGCAGTTGGCGCACCGTCGCCGCCGTCTCCAGCGGGATCTTCTGGCTCAGCGTGCCGCGGTCGGGGTTGGCGTCCACCGCCACCACCCGGTCCCCGCGGATGGAGGCGAAGGTGGCGCCCAGCGTCGCCGCGATGGTGGTCTTGCCGACCCCACCCTTGAGCGACAGGAAGGCCACCCGGTAGGAACCCCGCAGCGGCCGGTTCACCTGGGCGACCAGGTTGTTGTACCGGGCGGCGCGGGGGCTTTCGCCCAGGTTGATCAGCCCGCCGGACAGCTTGTAGAGCAGCAGCCGCCAGCCCTCGGACGGCGGCGGCTGCACCGGGCGCAGCAGCATCCCGGTGGACAGCTCCGGGTACGGCGTGTGCGGCAGGTGCTCCTGACGCGGCGGCGGGCCCTGGATCTGGGTGGGCGGGGCGTCCGGGCCGGCGTAGTAGGCGCCGTACGCCGTCGGGTCGACGCGCGGGATGCCGGTGACCGGGGTGGAGTCCCACGGCGGCATGCCGGCGGGCCGCGGCGCGGTGGGTGGCGCCGGCTCCCGCTCCGGGGCGGGGACCCGGCGTTCGGTGCGGAATCCGGCGAACGCCTTGGTCGGGGCTTCGCCGCCGGGCTCCGGCTGCGGTTCGGCGGCGTCTTTCTTCTCGTCGCCCGCTGCGGCGGCTGGGGGGATTTGCGTTGTCTGTTCTTCGGGCGCCCCCACGCCCGCCGTCGGATGCTCGGACACGGCACTCCCCCTCGTTGTGCGCTAGTTACCTCGGTTATCCAATGTCAACCCACGCCCGCATAGGAATGCAGACCCACGGTGACCAGGTTAACGAAGAACAAATTGAAGACCATGGCCACGAACCCCGCGACGTTGATCCAGGCGGCCTTGCGGTCCCGCCATCCGGCCGTCGACCTGGCATGCAGGTAGGCGGCGTAGATCACCCAGGCGACGAAGGACACCGTCTCCTTGGGGTCCCAGCCCCAGTACCGGCCCCAGGCTTCTTCGGCCCAGATGGCGCCGAAGATGACGCCGAAGCCGAACACCGGGAACGCGAAGATGGTGGTCCGGTAGGCGATGCGGTCCAGGGTCTGCGCGTCCGGGAACCGCCGCACCAGCCGGGCCGGCGCGCTGTCGTTGCCGGGGTCGCCCAGCGGCGAGGTGCGCAGCAGGAACAGGATGCTGGCGATGCCGGCGACCAGGAACACCCCGGAGCCCAGGCTGACCACCGACACGTGGATGGGCAGCCAGTAGGACTGCAGCGCGGGCATCACCGGCGCGGCGTTGGTGTAGAGCCAGCGCCCGGACACCGTGAGCAGGATCAGCACGGGCAGCAGCAGGAACACCCACAGCGGGCGGTACTGCGGGCGGCGCAGCACGATCGCCCCGGCGACCAACCCGCACAGGCAGGTCAGGTTGATGAACTCGTACATGTTGCCCCACGGCACCCGCAGGGTGGCCAGGCCGCGCAGCACCAGGCAGGCCAGCAGCAGGCCGGTGCCCAGGTACACCACGGCCAGGCCGGCGCGGCCGGCGCGCTCGTCGACGGGCCGGCGGGCCACCTCGTCCACCACCCCGGGTGTCGCCGAGTCGGCGCTGACCGCCCCGGCCAGCACCCGGGCCCGCGCATCGGCGCGGCGTCCGCCGGCGTAGGCGAGCTCGAAGGCCAGCAGCAGCAGCGCGATCACCAGCGCCACCACCGCCGACGTGAACGCCCAGTCGGAGTAGCGCGCCAGCTCGATGTTGACGTGCACGGTATTCATTTGACGTCCACCTCGGTACTCCTTTGGGACGCTCGGGACGCGGGCTCGGCCAGTCCGTCCAGCAGCCGCTGCGACAGCCGCTCGAACTCGTCCCCCCAACCGGAGTTGTCGGTGCGCGCCAGGCCGCCCAGTTCGACGTTCACCGTACCGGGCGCGCCGCCGGCGTCCGGTGTCAGACGGACCCACACCCGGCGGCGGCGCACCAGCAGCGACACCAGCAGGCCGGCCATCATCGTGACGGCGAACACCAGCACCCAGGTCTGGCCCGGGTCGTGGGAGACCTGCAGGTTGACGAACGGCACGGCGCCGTCGAAGCGGATCACGGTGCCCGCCGCGGGCCCCTGGTCGATGCGGACCGCCTGCCCGGCGCGCAGGTTGACCCGCTTCTCCCGGGTCAGCCGGTGCTGCTCGATCAGCCGGGGATCCAGGGTGAACAGCGACTGCGGCCGCCCGGTGTCCAGCCCGGTGTCGCCGCGGTAGATATCGACGGCCACCGCCGGGGCGTTGAGCGCCGGGAACCGCGACGACAGCAGCGTGCCGTCCAGCTGCTCGGTGGGCGCCAGCAGGCCCTGGATGGCGATCTCGTGCTGGCGGCGCTCCGCGGCG
>Ga0164242_10002941_pt1 | contig 19507 bp, 18 predicted proteins | sample OricomgcompostMG_FD_108783 | JGI IMG/M metagenome (GOLD analysis project Ga0164242, IMG submission 108783) | Miracle-Growth compost microbial communities from Emeryville, California, USA - Original compost - Miracle growth compost (MG) ... | reverse complement strand
GCATTTATAGCTCTGATGAGGAGCTAAGTAGCAATCTGATACCTCGTACATTCCTTGTCCTGACTCCTGTGCTCGAGTATAAGCGGCGACTAGGAGCGAGTCCCGTATAGTTCTCCCTGGATAGACTAAACTAATCGATGCTGTCTGTGGGACTGCGGCGGGTAGCAACGGCTTGGGCCTAGCACTACCGAGTTCGCACACCCTTCTAAGGTGGTTTACTCCGATGCTGCCTCGACGTGTCTGTCACTGTCGTGGAAGATCGGATGACGTGCAGATGCAGAGTCAGATTCATGCATCGAGTAAGTAGGGTCATGGCTTAATACTCTCATTTGCATAACAGCTTCGAGCAAAATTCGTCTCCTGGAAGTTGAAACCGTATGAGCAGTTGCTTCGCTCTACGCAAGATATTCTGGGACTTACAATAGAAACGCCTTGGAAGCAAAGGAGTGAAGTTGGGGCTCGAGTAGATGACTTGAGGGTGCCAATGTCAAATGTCATGTCAATCTTTCTCGGAAATATGGGGGAGTAGTTGGGCAGCAAGCTGAGCATCGATTGTGTATGAATCTGAACTATATCTATCTATCAGTAACGGCCAAGCTTCTAAGAGGAAGGATAACGACTTACTCGCCGTTTGCCTGCTGAGAGTTGGCATGAGCTTGATGGTTTTCAGCATTAACATGCTGAGAGTAGGTAGTCGCTTGCTCGTCGTCGACCTCTGCTGGTTGGTCGTCAACATCCATCTGCTGAGACTCGGTGGCCTCTTGCGGAGCAGTGCCCTCGACTTCGGCTTCAGGTTCAGCTTCAGCGTTGTTGGCGGAATTCGGCGTTGTGGTGGTTGGAGCGCTATCGTCTACCATGGCAACCTCCTTCGCTTTCCTCTTGCGATTGGGCTTGGGGCCGGTGTACAGAGAGCATACAGACGTGTTGTCGAACCACTTGCAGTTGGAGCAGCTGTCGTGGAAAGACCCAGGGAGGACTCGGCACGTCAAGAAAGGCCCCAACGCGTTTTTTGCCCGCCTCTCGACACACTGCGTACAAGATACGCGGCTGTCACCACCCCGCGAGTGGATAAGAAGACCGTTGACGTAACTTGGCCTCTGGGAGGCGATATGCCTCGCGGTAATCCATCCATTGACAAAGTGGATGAACTCCCGGCTCGGTAGCTTGAAGATGTCCCGCTGGGTGTCGTGGACCAAGGCAGCCTCTGTGAGCGCTTCCCGGATATTGATCGCAACGGCCGGGATAGGACGTTCAATCTTTGCCGCGTTCCACAACTGGACGCTTGTATTCGATTGGTAGTCAGCTTCCCGGACGGTAGTGTTGGGTCTGCCCGGGGGGCGACCACGCCTTTTCTTCGGGAATTCAGGTAGGGCCTCGCCAGACCCCTGCTGTGACTGGGGGCCCGACTGGGGTGGCGTGAGCCTAGATTCAGACGGAGTCTCCTGCTGTGAAAGTGCCAGCTGAGGGTCGACGAGCGGGTCAAACCGAGGGTCTGCCTGGGGTTGTGGGGGAGACCTCTCTTTCTGAGGCTTTGGCTGGGGCTTCGCCCGAGACTCTAATGGGAAATCAGGCCGAGGTCCTGGTTGAGGCTCCGGCTGAGGCTTCCCAAATAGCTGTGGTGGCTCTGACATGATGACTTTTTATTAAATCAGCACGTCTCACGATGACTTATAAGGCTGAGGTCGATTTCGAGGCTGGGCCTGGGCCTCTGGGGGCTACAAGAAAGTGCAGGGGTGGGACTTGATGCGGAGGTTATTTTGTAGGGCGGAGCGGAGTGGAAGACGAAACCAGCGCACGGGCCATTATTCCCGCCCTTGATTGGCTTCCGCCTGGGTGGATGACGAATCGACGCAACTTGATACCATCATCCATCCCGAGGATCTTTCAACTTGCACACATTATCTCCGGCGTACCGCGATGCTCTCCAGCCGGATCGTCCACTCATTGATTGCGTAGGCAGCTATAATTTCTTGAACCGTGGTCTCCGGAGCCTCTTTGCTGCCAATTGTCCGGTGCCGCCCTCGTCGACCATGTCGAACCCAAACGCTCTCTTCCTCCTCGCCGATCACGTCAAACTGTCGCTCCTTGAGCGTCAGCGGGCAAAGACGCTAAACCTGGAAAGCGATTCTCAGGACGGACACATCTCACGATCTCTGGACCAACTACGTGATGGCCTCGAGTCGTTGGCGAAGGAGCAGAAGCGGTTAGAGGAAGCCGGGGATAACACGTAAGCCTGGCCTGCACTCGTCTTTGGCACTGCGGCGAGAGTATATCATCAATTGCTAACAGGCGAACAGAAAATCAGCAACCATCGCCGACTCTCTGCCCTCGCTACAGAAACAATACAACGACCTGACCTCCCAATTCCACGGTTTCTCCTCCCCCGGAACCTCCGCAACCCTCACCTCACCGAACGATCCCGCCCTAGCTGCCGACTTCGCCCACGCAACCTCCACTAAATCTGCCCACGGAGCCGGCTCCGACGCCACACCCCAGCAACAGCAGCAGCGGGGCCCCAAGAAGGCCGGCCCCAAGACCGTGCGCTTCTCCGAGGTGCCATCCGACCTCGAGGCTCAGACCGCCGTCGCCGAGGACGACCCGTCCGCGCGGGCCCTCTTCGGACCCTACCGCGACGATCCGGAAGGGGCGCCCGGGTACCGGGACGGCGCCGTCGAGGGCATGAGCAACGTGCAGGTGCACGAGTATCACCGGCAGGTGATGGAGGACCAGGACGCGCACCTCGACGCCCTCGGCGCCAGCATCGGCCGCCAGCGGGAACTGAGCATGCAGATCGGCGACGAGCTGGACAGCCAGGTTATGATGCTCGACGAGAGCGACCGCATCGTCGACCGCCACCAGGGCCGGATGGACAGGGCGAGGAGGCAGCTCGGGAGAATCGCGCGGACAGCCGGGGAGAGCAAGCAGATGGTGGCAATTATAGTGCTCATCGTTGTACTCGTGTTGTTGATTGCAGCGTCTAGATGAACGTGTGTATGGGTATTTGTGGTGTTTGTGTGCGGCATGGTGGGCATATCTGAACATTAAGCTGGTGGATCGAGCGAATCCAACACAAATGGTGTGGGACGGCTTCGGCCTTCCTCCCAAGACCGCCTATTTAGCAAGAGCGAATACTTTTCTCGGCGTATGGGATAGGAGTTACGGATTTCACAGGGCTCATAGGTAATTAACCTTTATTTTGTTTGACTTCAAATATATATCTTCAGTCGTTCAAACTGGGAGCTTTCATCGCCTCTCCGTTTACCATACAAAGCCTGGCCCGTAAACACTCACCAGACCATCTTATCTTGTAAACTTGCTCTCTAGTCGCAACTCGGCTCGGATGCCTGAGATGTGTATGGGCTAGTTCTTAAGCTTGGAAGCTTAAGAGTCATTGTGTATAACATTGGGACTGGGTCATTTTTTTGGCTCGTTCTCTAAGGGGATTGGAATGAATCAATTTCTTAGGGTCATGTTGCCCAGCGGTTTTGGGTTGTACGTAGGCTCAGTCTTAGCCAACCCACAGTTAACCATTGTCTTCAAGTAGCTAATTCCCAGTCGCCGACAGGACCTAGGCTGAAGCTGAGCAGCATTCACTCTTCTTCGAAGGTATCACTCCCTTAATGGTCCCACTCCACTACGCAAGTTGTGTCTGGTGCCAAGCGAGAGCCTCGAGGTTTCTGTTAGCGAATTACGTCGCCTTCCTTGTCAATGCCGTACATATGCTCAAGAATATCACTACCCCCCAGCATGCCTGTCCTACCGGCGGCTGACTTCCCAGTTGACGGCCACACGTCGTAGAACCCAATGGCCTCGCCGCTTGATACGACCACGATACATTCGTCAGCAGCACTGCTGGGGTGTCCCCGGGGCCGCCGGAGGCCATCGCGTACGAGAGGATACGGGATCGCGTGGAGTGCGCGAGTATCCTCATCCCAAGGAATAGCAGCGATTAGATGGCACGCCGGCCACGAGAAGATGGCGACACGATAAGGGTGTGTCGGTTGAGCAAAGCCCAGTGTTGCCACAATCTCGCGGCGAGTAGAAGACCAGACGAGGCTAGTTACTTGTGCCGAGACATCGATGGTAGCCAGGGTGGTACCGGAAGCTGTGTGATGAAAGTGAATGCACTGGTCCTTAAGCCCTCCTCCGGTAGCAATCAGTCCTTCCTGCCACGGGCAGAAAGCGATGGCCTTCACCGCAGCCTTATGGGTCCATTTGTGTTTTTCGTCACCTGGTTTCAGCTCCACGGCCCCGGGAAGTGGCATAGGGAGGCGAACGGAATCCTCTTCAGAGTGGTCACTCCCATCTAAAGCTTCGGTGGTTCGGGCCAAGTTTCGCGCGGCTCGCGCCCAGCGGTCCATGACTTTCGAGGTGTCGAAGAGGAAGCATATGTTGTCATTTCCACCGGTTGCAAATTGGCTCCCTGTGGGAGACCAAGCAAGACCACAGACCTGCTCTCTGTGAACGCGGATCACAGCTAGGAGGGTCACCTCCCCTCCCCAGTTATTCCTATTGACCTCCCACCTGTCTGGCCATTCCACGGAGTAATACCATACACGGCCACTATGGTCTCCGACAAGCAGCTCTTCTACCTTCATTGGCGTCGGGTGAGAGCCAAAGGGGTTTCGAGACGGACGTGTGGTGCAGATCGGCTTCCAGCTAAGGCAAGTAGTGTGGGCTTGGTGGCAAAACTCGAATCGCGGCAGCACTCGAAACCGGTCCGTAGTCTCGGCGCTATCGTAGAGAGACATTAATGCTAACTTGTTGTCTGACCTTCCGATGGCCAAGATGGCCTTACTGCCCTCGGTGGACGAGAAAGCGATCGAAGTCAGCCAAGCGCCGTTGTTCCCCCCGACGTTTAACACTTGCATTCCGGTCTCTCTCGACCATCCGTAAACCGTGTTTCCTAGTCCAACTGCTAGCACGTTTTCATTTGGCGAGTAGGCAATCAAGGAACAGTAGTAATCGTTCTTCATGTGTATGGCATCGAGAACCCTCAAGGGAGTTAGTGGAATATACCATCGACTCAGACCTAAGACATTCTTACCTGAATGGAAGGAGGGGCACTGTCCTAGTCTCTGATGTTTTCGATGGCGCTGTTCATGTCAGTGAGAAATTCAGTAATAGTACGGGCGTTGTGGAAGGCACTCACTTTCTGGAACCGGCTCTTGCTTGATCCATCGGGTCCCATCCCACAGTGTTTTGGCCCCTGGAAGAGAAAATTTTGATGTATCCTTGCTACGGCGGTTACTAGAGCTTGCGGACGCGTTAAACTCGAAAACTCTTTGTGCTCGATCGAGTTCGAGGGCAGTTGCGAGACGGCCCTCGTGCTTGTCTGTTTCGCTCTCCAGGTTATGAATATTAAAGGAGAAGGGGGATCTAACGAGCCTTGCGCCCGCGTGCCTTCGGATGAGTCGGTGTCGCCTATTATGAGCGGCCGCCTCGCTCGGGATGATGCCTCCCACCGTCCAAACTGTTCCAGCGCTGACCTAGAGCAGGTTAGCCGATCTAATCTCCATGGTTCGTAGACTCTGTTATAGATGGTGACTGAGGGTCTTGGAATTGAGAATTTACAAACCTGTCTCTCTGTGATCCTGCCGGTATTGGGAGCAATAGGGCCAAGAACGGATTGATCTACGCCTAGGTGAGATCAGTATCTTAACCAGTATCGGATTAGAGAACTGACCTCCATCTTGAGCTCTAGCGCTTGGTCTTGATAACGTATATCCGAGATCGAAAAGCATCGGGTTACCACCGACTCGACGGAAGCTGAATGCGTCTTCTGTGGCATCACCCTTTCGAAGTAGCTTCTCAGCAGGCGTCAGTTGGTCCACGGGCATACTGGTTCGAAATTTGTCGCCGGTCGCAGCAGACTGGTCACGAAACGGCACGAAGCGGTCCGGAAGTTGTAGAGGGCTAACTCGCGGACACGACGTCCCAATATCAGAGTTGCGACTTAAATGGTTCGTGCCACTCCCGAGGGGGGATCGCTTGGGAAGTACAAGCCGAGAGCGGGTGGCTGGTCGTGGAAGTGTGGGCTTATTCTTCGAACTGTTGACATCCGGTCGGACGAAAGCCCTGGAGTCATCGGCATTCTCTGATAACAGTGTATGGTCGATAGATTGGTTCCTGCCTAACAAAGAGACGGGACCATGACCATGTACCGGTTGATTAGAAGGCGTGTTTGGGATGCGCCTTTCAGAGGTTGCTGGAGCGGAGCCATAGCCGGAGTCCAACGGCGAGATGGGCGGGTATAACGGGGAGTCGAATGGCTTCCTTCCCAAGGGGGCTTCTCTGTGAGGTAAATAGAGAGACATGGCCGCTCTTTCGGCACCCAAGGGTATCCCTGAGGCGGTGCTTCCCCTGGTTTCCTAGACAGCTCTGGATTGGCGGGACTCAGGCTTCACGAAAGGAAGGCGAAATGAATGATGGGTAGAGTAAAGGAATATATGCGTCTAGAATAATAGAAAATCATGAGCCGTTCCGAGAGGGTTTCTCTCGCTCGCTCAAAGCTTGCGAAAGACGAACGAGTGACTTCTCGGGGCGGCCCGGGAGAAAGAGTTGGCAGGACTGGGGAGGGTAGGACTTCGGTCAAACCCATAAGGCCGGTCGGTTCTGACAAGGCTCGGGTCGTGTATGAATATCCTTACCCAAATATCTGCCGAGTGCGGTGATGTATTGATATTGGAAGATGTTGCGTAAGGGAACGGGGCAGCCAGAGGCGTTCGGCAAGGGGATTTGGGTGAAATAGGAGAGCCCAAGTCGAGCAAGCAACGAAAGAGAGAAGGAACCACCTTACCTGGTACTTACCGAAGGGTTTTGGCTACTATACCTTTCTATCCTTTTTTGTCTGCTTACCTGGTAGGTACTACCTAAGTAGCAGCTAAGGTAGGTTGTCCACAGTTCTGGGTTGGGAAGGAGCAATGTGCAACTGTAGTGTTGAACATGGACGGAGCGGCATTAGGTGGGGTCTCGGGAACAGTGGACCCTAATCGCCGAAACTCGGCAGCCCCACACCAGCGGAGCATTACGTAGCTCCCCAAACATCAACCGCAGGCAGACACACTTGCACAACCTCCCACCTCAACTGTGCCATCGTCAACACACAGCTCATTCAAATTCGCTCAGATATGGCCACTGTACGTTGTCCAAGCATATTCGGACTGCTGGATGTGAACTGATATGAAACCTGTTTTTCAGCATGGCGTAGCCCGGACATCACGGGTACGGACAGAGGAACAACGAATCCAAGAGCTCGACAAGATAAAAAGATATCGCGATTTGGAGGAGCAGCTACGCTCCCACGTATGGCTCGTCATAGCCCACGCAAACTCATACCTATTACTAACATATCACCCTCGCGAATAGGTAGCCAAGAATGACTACTCATCAGAAATATTCCAAGTCACCTCGAAGATTCTCAGGTTAAACCCGGAATACTACACAGTATGGAATGTCCGCCGGCGTGTGCTGATCTCTGGGCTATTTTCCGGAGCGCGGGATAAATCGCGGCTTCCGGAAGAGCCGCCGGCATCCCCCGGAAAGGGCGGTGTAGTAGGCAGTGGTAGCACCGATGTTGCGGCGAGTTCGGCTCGCCAAGGGTCCGGTGAGACGACCAGTTCAGAACCGAACAAGGACGCGGAGGAAGCGGCTGCGGAGAATGACATGAACGTCATCAAGACCGAGCTCGGCTTCACTGTCCCGCTCCTTCTCGAATCCCCCAAGTGCTATTGGATCTGGAACTACCGCACTTGGCTCCTGCAGCAAGCTATTGAACGCTTGGAAGTGTCCAAGGCTCGGCAAGTCTGGGAGGAAGAGCTAGGTCTAGCATCGAAGATGCTCACCAAAGACCGGCGCAATTTCCACGCTTGGGGCTATCGACGGCATGTGGTGAAGAAGCTCGAGAGCCCCGAGCTGGCCGGTACGAGCATGGTGGAGGCCGAGTTCGAGTACACCTCGAAGATGATACGTGTCGACCTTTCCAACTTCTCAGCCTGGCACAACCGGAGCAAACTCATTCCACGGCTGCTAGATGAGCGTGGAGCCAGCGATGAGGAACGGCGGTATTTCTTCGATGAAGGCATGTCTCCCGCCCCCACCCCACGCTTGAAAGGTATGTGCGTACACGATGTCAATGGCTAACTGCTAGCGTAGAGCTGAGCCTCATCAGGGAAGCCCTAAATGTTGGCCCTGAAGACCAGTCATTGTGGTATTACCATCAATTCCTCATGCTGGATTTGACAAACCCGGTGGGCCGCGCCACTATCACGCCCAAGTTTACTGACGAGGACCGCGTGACGTACCTGAGCAGGGAGATTCAGAATATAATGGACCTCCTCGAGGACTACGATGATATCAAATGGATCTACGAAGCGTTATTGGAGTATACGCTGTCGTTATGTCAGCTTGAGGGCCGAGAACCTCAGGCTGGTGAGAAGAAGGATCTCGAGAAGTGGCTATCGAAGTTGAAAGGGCTGGACCCAATGCGCAACGGTAGGTGGCTTGATGTGGAGAAAGACATTGGCTTGGGATGATTCTAGCGCTTCAATGATTCTCGAAATATTTAATCCCGACCCTAGCGGAAGGCTAGGAGTCGCAGTCTTTAGATTTGAGTGTATCCACATACAACAACCTGAGTGCCAAGTTGACTGTGAGGGCAGTACACTTTTACCCCTGATATTAAAATTACGGTCCTTCAAGATAGCCAACTCGCATTATACCGCGATCGAACCATCGCATTTCCCCTTCACGAGACTTGCCCCCTCACCAACCAGCCCATCGAAATATGCAAGCAGGGTCTCAATCGGAACCATATCCATGACTCCCAAGCTCGGATTCGACGACTTCAGCACCTTCCCGCCAAACAGCACCCGCACGTAGTACCCACCGCCACTCGTCGTCGTTGTCGTAGAGCTCGCCGCCTGCGTCGGCGCCGGCACAACGCACGAGCACGCCGACGACACAGCCGCGGCACTCCCCTTGCAATTCGACAACCACGTCGGGATAGCCGTCTCGGTCGGCGCCGCGGTGAATGTCGGGCAAAACGCGCTTGCGGAGGCGGCCTTGGGGATCATCTGGCGGAGGCAGTTGTCATGATTACAATTCGGGGCGACGACGTCCTTCTTCTTCCACAGCTCGAACACCACCTCGCTGCCCATTCCGGGCCAGACCATCTCGTCGATCTGGAGGACGGACAGCAGGCGGCTGACGGAGCCGTCGTGCGCGACATTGTGGTAGTACACCGGGCCGCTGCTGCTGCCGGCCGCGGCCTCCCGCAGGTGCGCCGCGAGCTCGGCGATCCAGACGCCGAGGGACGTGGCGCTTGCGGCGAGCGAGTCGGAGGCGTCGCGGTAGATCTGGCTGTACTCCCAGTGCCCGAGGCGGTAGACCGCGTTGGCCATGTCCTTCGTCACGCACGTGGTGCTGTTGGCCCCGTTTACGAGCTTGCAGGGAAGAGGCTTTTGGTGGCACTGGCGCGCCGAGAGGTTGTCGTAGTAATGGTCGAAGCTGGCATGGAAGCCCGAGTCTGAAGGGCTGACGCCGGAGATGTCGTCGAGCGTAGCGTAGAGGGATTTGGCAGCCGTCAGATGCGCGGCCCAATTTGAATTGCTGTTCGACTTGATGGTATTGAATAGGTTGCTACTCACGCTGCAGGAGTACGTCGGCTCGAGCGAGTCGACAGCCGATGCTTGAACTACAAGGGGAACCGAATCCGTCGCACCCCACATGCCATTGATGACCATTCCGGCGACCTGGCTGGTGATGACATTGGTGGTCACCCTATAGGTGACCTTGCTTCGCCAGTCTCCGCTCTTATCAGGGAGAAAACCGAGGAGGTCGTGATATACTCCGTAAAGGTCTTGGCCGTGCTGCCACGAGTCGTCAAGGCCGGAGGCAGTGATCTGTGGGAATTGGCATGAGCCGATCCACCCGGAGGGCTTGAACGGGTTGATCGGAGAGATGTAACCATCCCAATAACCCTCGGCGGCGTTCTTCCCTCCAAACGGCCGCCCAAAGTAGTAGAGGCCTTGGTCGTCGCAGTTCCACTGATACGGCTCGACAGGGAATGCGTTAGACGAATACGGCGTGCGCTTGTGATGGCGTTGCATCTGGGATAACTGTAAGCAAATAAAATCATCCACAAGTGACTCTCAGGACGACGTACCAGTTCGACATATTTGAGCTCATAATCGCTTGAAGGCTTGACGTATTCCGTCTTCCTCACGTGCGGCATACTACACCAGTTGTAGGTGCCATAGTCGGCGTCGGGCGTCTCCGATGAGTCGTAGATGAACCCATAGACGCCCGAGTCACTCATGACATTGGTGAGGTTATTGATGAGCGCCTGACGGGGCGCATGCCAGCGCAGGTCGACATTCTGACCTAGGACCGCCGGCAATGGAGCTACGGCCGCACCGAACGCGAGCGCGGATCTCGCCTTAGACCACATGGCGATGAGTTGCTGTGCCGTCAACTGTAACAACAGTACAGTGCTAAGAGCAATGACGACCTTGACAACACTTGATGTACTGGGGAGAGGCATCCTAGAGAGCGCAGGGAGGGCGTATCCATCTTTATACTGCCAGGGAGCAGGTCTGGAAGGTCCTAAGTCGCACACCTGGAGGGTAACATCCCAGCTTCCCGAAGGATTGTGCGTCGATGGAGCTCCGAGAATATTACCGTCTCCACCGTGAACCACGTTGTCGGACACCACCCAAATTGCTGGAACGACTAGTTGTTACGAGTTTTGGAGTTATGACATTATTGACATTATTGAGGGGCCGCCATTCTTAGCTGCGAGTTGCCCCATTCACATCCCTGACGCCACGTGCGCGCGGGCATCCAGCTGAGTGGTAGGAGCTTAGGGAGCTCTTCCTGCAGAGCCCCAACTGTTCCTAAAAACGAGGGCGCGAAATAGGAAGTCGAACCACGCGCTGTGAGGAGGGCATCCCATTGATTCCGGGTTGTGTAATATTGGATATCGACTTTATCTACCTATGTACGGTTCTATGTGTATGAGAAATGTGGGACTTCCGTCCGGAGCCACTACGCAAAGTCCCCTGAGGGCAACACGCTTGCCTCGGTTTCCCGGCCCACACCCGGTCGCGATGCTCCCGGTCATCGTCGGTCATGGCCTTAGCTAGGAAACCGAGGTCCGTCTTGCGATATCTGATCTCCCACTGCAACCAGTTCTCAAGGCCGGCAACGTGTACTCCAAGAGTGGGTAGTGCAAGCAGGTGCAGCTCCTTCTGGTGGGTGTTATCAAGATGCCAACCTGGCAACAGGTGAGGCGCGTCATTGTCCTCCAGGGTATGCGCTTTCTGAGTACCCCCTGAGAGACTCGTTGCGTATTCGTCCAGCCCGGCCATTTCCAGGGCATGGTCATCATATCCATAACCTCCATCCCAAGTGTTTGAACCTTGTAAAAGCGACTCAACATTGGCTGTCGAATAGATGGCCGGGAGGGTATAGCGAACCTTGCCCGGCGCGTACTTCCTGAGCATGGCAGCAAGCGCCTCCCTCGCCTCGTCGTCTACGAGTGCCTCCCGGAAGGGCTTTGAGAACTCCACCTCGAACGGGCGGACTTGCACCCGATACGGCAGTCTGTGGCGCACCCGCACCCAGAACCTGCCGTCGAAGAGTTGCCACGCGAACCAGGAGCTGAATTTCCACTTTGCCGGCGTCGGGCGATGTCGATGCTTGAAGTACAACCTGGGAAATTCCACCACGGGCCGCGGGATCTGCGACGGGTGTGGCGCGCGGGAGAGGTACCAGCGGAGCGGATGGTCTCCGACGAGGGGGACGAAGTGGATGCCACAGACGACGAACGATTTAGGCTCCGGGGACGTGGCAGCAGTCGTGTTGCCTTCGCTGTCCTCCTCTAGCGAGGGGAAGAGGCGTGTGACAAAGGGTTGGAGGTTCGCCGCGGGGGTTAGTTGCGGCTCGGGACTAACTAGGGAGAGAAGTTTGCGGACGAGGGTCGATGCAACCAGCCGATAATGCGCTCGCCGTCTCTGGCGACGGAAGTGCGAGTACCTATATCGCGTCGGTGCCTTCGGCAGCGATATGCGTGGGAGCTCCACCAACATAGTCCCAGCATTTGGCTCAAAATCGTGTATCACCGCTCGGGAGAAGAGCCGATCCGCCTCGGCATCCTCGGCAGCCGCCCTCGCGTTACACCTCTCTGATAGTCTGAGAATGGCGGGCTTTTGCAGTGCAACTGGCAGCTCGTGGTGCTTGTAGAGATGCCTCACCGCATTTCGCAGAGTCAATGTGCGGTCCTCGTTTGTGTGGTCCTCGAACCAGGGGATATTGTTCTCAAGGCACGTAGCAATAAGCCTGTCCTTGCTGAACTCAAGAAGAGGGCGGTAGACCGTAATTCCGCCATCCTCGATATCCAATGGCTCGATCGGTGGAGCCCACTTGGATTTTTTATTAGGCCGGGCGAAGTCCTCGGCTAGGTAAGCCGCATCTGCATCTGCAACCATGCCGTGCCGGAGCTCGTGAGCAAGGAGCGCGGGGTCGATTTCCTCCCTCATCCGACGCCTTAAAGCCCTTCTCTGATTTACGGATGGCTTCATGTTATACCAAGGGTTGGCATTCATCTGGTCCTCGATGAAGCCACTCTGGTGGACTTGGTACATGCCCAGGCACTCTGGTATGTCCGCAGCGGGCCGCATGCCTCGTAGACCGCGAACGCCATGGCCGGAGAGAAGTCTCATAAGGACTGTCTCGTACTGGTCATCCTGATGATGCGCTAGAAACAGCGAGACAACGTTGTGGAACCGACAGGCAGAACCGAAACGACGATATCTGAGACGGCGTGCGAGGGACTCCATGTTGGTTTGGTCGGCCGGATTGACGCCTTCCCCGAGATAAAGTCTCCAATCCAGACCAAGGACATCTGCCTTTATACCGATAGTATCCATCACCACTTTTTTGACGTTCATAGCTTCCTCAGAGCTCCCCTCGCGCAGCTTGTGATCCACGATGTAGACGAAGAATTTGGAGAGTGGATTGTCGGAAACCTTGAACCACGGATCCCATCTTCGGATTTGGGAGCAGAGGTAAGTCAGGGCCATAGAGTCCACCCCGCCGCTGACCGCAAGTCCTACACATGGTTAATTAGTACGACTAGAAGCAACAGCAGATAGAAGTTGAAGCGAGCGACGTACCGACATGCCTATGCAATGTCCCCCGCGAATAGGGGAATCGCGGCGGGCATGTAGCTTGGACTGCATCGAGGAACTCCCGCGGGTGGATGGCGCGGGCGGTTCGGTGCAAGACGGGCGGTATAGTTCCCATTCCATTACATGGTCAGCGCCGAACGCAAGCTCGAGGCGAGACTCCGGCGAAGTTGCAGATTATATGTTCGGGTGAGCAGCTCCAATTGAAGCTTTCGTTAAAAAAGAGGGACCTATCAAGAAGGAGGGCCCAAGCTCCCGCCGCGATAAGAACTTCAACCGACATCGGCTATCCCCGGGTCGGCTCCAGCGAAATTTGATGAGGAACCAACTCGGATCCGAAGAACCAACAACCAAAGCCATGTGACAAAACTACACTCGACAATCATGGACGCCCAATTGTCCTTGCGAGGCATGCTCTAGTCAGCCTCTAATGCGGATTCAACTTTAATTTCCTTTCACACACCCCATCGACGGGGGCAACCCATCTGAAACCATGACCACCTCCAACCCACCCTTCCAAACCGCCCTCCTAGCCGGCGCCCTCGCCGGCACGACCGTCGACCTATCCCTCTTCCCGCTCGACACCCTCAAGACGCGTCTCCAGTCCTCAGCCGGCTTCTTCGCCTCGGGCGGCTTCCGGGGCATATACCGGGGTGTCGGCTCCGCGGTCGTCGGCTCTGCCCCCGGCGCCGCCTTCTTCTTCTGCACCTACGAGACCACGAAATCCGCGCTCGCGTCGTCGCCGTGGTCGTGGGGCGGCTCGAGTAGGAGTAGCCTTGACGGCGTCCCCCTGGCGGCCCACCCGTTCGACCACATGCTCGCCGCCTCCCTGGGCGAGATTGCCGCCTGCGCCGTCCGCGTGCCCACCGAGGTGGTCAAGCAGCGCGCACAAGCCGGCCGGCACGGCGGCAGCAGCCTGTCGTCGCTGCTCGCGATCCTCTCCCAACGGACCTCCGTCGGCGTCGTCGGGGTGTGGCGCGAGCTCTACCGCGGGTGGGGCATCACCGTGCTGCGGGAGGTGCCCTTCACCGTCATCCAGTTTCCGCTCTGGGAGGCCCTCAAGGCCTGGGGCCGCGACCAGAGGGAGAGGACGGGCCTGGGCCTCTTCGGGGACGTGAGGGCGGTGGGGGACGCCGCCGGCGCGCAGAGCGAGGTCAGCGCCGCCGAGTCGGCGCTCTACGGGAGCCTGTCCGGCGGGGTGGCCGCCGCCGTCACGACGCCGCTAGATGTGCTGAAGACCAGGGTGATGTTAGCGGCGCAGCGTGAGAGCGTCATGAGCGTCATGCGCGAGATATTACGAAACCACGGTGTCAGGCCGTTCTTCGCCGGCATTGGGCCTCGCGTCATGTGGATTAGTGCCGGTGGCGCCATCTTCCTCGGCAGCTATCAATGGGCTGTCAACACCTTAGGACAACAGCCGAGGTGATAGTAGGTGAGTGATGATGGGGCAGAAATAATAGAACCACCCGGGCAACACCCGTGCATGGGAGAGGAGAGGAGTGGCCTAGGGAGGTACAAGATCACGACGCAAAACCCGCATCCGAGCCTGCTATCAAACTTGTACGATGTGAAACCTCATCCCCATTACCCCGAACCAGCTCAGTTCAGGCAGGCTATTGCTATGTACAATATGCAGAGAGATAAATTATATACCCAATAGACAGCGATATGCATGGTCGGTTAAACCATCAATGCTTCCACCCCCAGATCAAGGGGCTCCATTATTAGTACCCTGACCTGATGACGCATCGGTTTGGCCGGGTTCGGCCTGCTCAGCGTCGGCGGGGGCAGCAACGGGTTCAGGCGGCGGAGGTAACGGTATCTCCTTCCGGCCATTCGCCTTGTACTTAAGAATGATGTCGTTCCCGCTCTTCCACAGATGCGCGCGCAGCGTGGCCAAGCTCATGTTATTAGGTAATAACTAAGACGAGATATTAGCATGCGATCCATCGCCGTGCTCCTACAGAAGAGGTCAACGTCACTTACCTGCTCGTTGCAGTATAGTTCCAAATACTCCTCCGGCTTCAGTGCATCAGGGTCCGGGTGTTCTGGGTCGGCCGGTGGGTCGATCCGCTCTGCCACGTACGAGAGGATCTTCTTGACACGGAGCATCCTGTTCGCATTCAGGCGATTGTTGCCGTCTGCGGCCGTGATGGTTGGGAGCAAGTCTTCGTAAGGAGAGAGGATGAATGAGACCTTGACCGGGTCCTTCAGAGGGATCGTGTTGGCAAGTAGCACCTCGCCCAGCCACATGGGACCGCGTTGCTCGATGATATCAGCATCCGCACCTACAGTCGCCACAGTCCCACGGTAGATCTCTGCGCTACCTCCGGACGTCTCTTCCTGGATAATGACTTTGGTTCCCGGCGGGAGCTTTAGGACTGGTGTGTCGGTGGGCAGGCTCGGCGTAACCCTCGTCTCGACTAGCCTGTCTGGGCTATCGGCCAACTGTTTTTCATACTCGTGATGGATTTTCTGGATGGCGCCGAGGAAACTATCATCGACCTCCTTCTCGTGGCTTGACGACGCCTCGGACTCCTCGGCTTTCTCATCCACGACAACCGGCTTCTCGACCGCAGCGGTCGAAGCAGAGCGGCCAAGTTTCCTGCCACCAAAGGACATACCCATTCGCAGCTTTTTACCAAACGGCGTGCTCTTCCCATTGTCTTTCTCCTTCTCCTTCTCTTTGTCCTTCTCCTTTTCTTTTTCTTTCTCCTTGTCTTCGCCATTCTCATTTGGGGTCTTAGCCGTTTTGTCGTCTGCTGGAGTTTCGGCTGGAGCCTGTGCAGGTTTGGGGTTCAAGTTCGAGTCCGCTGACTGGATTGAATTAGAGAAGTAATCATCTCTCTCCGCTGACGGGCGGCCAGCCTGGGATTGTCGTTGGTTAAGCGGGCTTCCCGGGGTCGTCGCGCCCTCAGGGGGGCCTCCGGGGGTTGCGTGGCCTATAGCCAAGCCAGGAGTCACGGCCAGATACTGCGAGCCATTTGCTCGCGGTGTCGCAAAGGATGACCCCGACGCGTCCCGATCCTCGACACTAACCCTAGGGATGACTATCGATGTTGGAGGGTTTGCCCGTGCAGTCGCTATCCTCGCTTCCACCGCTTCGTTCAGTTTTTGCCGATGCGCCTCGTCACGCTTGATTTCCTCATCGATGAGGTTCGCAAAGAGATAACGGAGGACCCATTTCCCTAAATTGACTATAAAGGGTTTCAAACATTAACATGACAAAGCGATGGGACGCGATGGGACACGACGGGACGGGGGGTTGATGCTCACTCCTCTGATCTTCCCGGAACTCAATAGGCTCGTCCAATACCAGCTCGTCAGCGTATGTCTCCGCGTCGAAGCAATTGAAAGGTTCCAGGACAATGGTGAGGTTGCCGGAGCTTGTGTCAATCGAGCACCACGGAGCGACGGCCTCCAGTTTGTTAACGTGTGGCTCCACATCCTCGAGATGCTTCTTTCCAAAGCTCTGGATCGGTTGGCACTAGGAAAGTTAGCTTCGCCAGACACGAGCGTGAGGCAGGACATAGTAACCTTGATCAGGTCCCATAACAGGACATCGCCAGCGGTGTCCAACGTCAAGACACGTCGTCTGTCGTTTAGCAGCCGGTGCTTTACTAGGCCGAATTGGCCCTCGATAGTCTCCTCGGGGAGATTATGCACAGGCTCGGCGACGTGAACGACGGGATCCGGGATGACCTCGGGGGCCTGTCTACCAACACCCCCTGCTCCGGCGGTGTCGGCATCCGGGGCAAGCACGCCTGGGAATGGTGCTGTGTTAGATATCCTCAGGACGGATTTCATGGGGATTGCTTTCTTGGCTGATCCATTCACGGCGGCGACAACTGGCGACGCCACGGGACTCGAACTATCCCTGCTCTTAGCGCTCGAGATCGAGGCGCGATGCTCCCTGAGGGCCTCCGGGAGTTCTAGGTCGGCCGTGTCAAAGTTTGCCCAGCGATTGATGGAAGAGCGGGCGGTTGCAGTCCAGATGTAATCGCCGCATGTAACGACCTTGCTAACGCCGTCATTCTCCTGGGCAACGGCTAGAGAGATGCCGTAATCCAGATCGCCGCCTGTTCCGCGCACATCCGTCTTCACCACCAGGCCCGAGCGATCGCTGCTGTAGAATACTTCCAAATCCGGCTCCTCGGAGAACAAGGACCACACGCTGTCGTTGTGCATGGTGAGCGTGTGTGTGCACCTGCCAGCAGCAACGCTCCATACTTTAACGGTCTGGTCGGAACTGGCGGTGATGATGGTGTCTCCGTTCTCGCTAACAAGAATAGAGCGAACGGTGTCGGTGTGTCCGACGAACTTGGTGATGCGCTTCCCCGTCCTAGGATCCCACAGTCGAACGATGCTCTCCGGGCCGCCGCTAGCAAGGATGTGGTGGTTGACACTCAGCGCATAGGCGCTCCCCTTCTCGGTGACCTCGTCTCCACTGACATCAATCTCGAGCGTCTTTCCTTTGCCGCTGAGGTCCCAGAGGTAGATCTTGCGGTCGAGACCGCCCGAGGCAACCCAGTCCGTGTTCTGGTCTGGCGTCGCGAGACACTTGACGTAGTCGGCATGTTGGCCGATGGTGACAGGCTCCTGGCTACTGTCGCTGTGCGGTCTCCATACCTTGACGGTCAGGTCGGAGGAGGCGGAGACGAGTGCGCCGTGGTTCTGGGCTAGTGCGACGTCGTTGATCCAGTGGGTATGCGCAAGGGTCTGCGCGCGGAAGCGGGTGGTAGACTTCGGCTTTGCGGGCGTGGAAGGGTCAATGACTGACGCGTGGCCAGCGGCGGCTTTCAGGTCAAGGTTCAGATCCCAGGCGCAAACGACGCCATCCCGACCGCCAGAGTATCTAGGATCACGCGCTGTTAGCCGGCGCTATCCTCCATTCATCCTCCTTCCCGACGTGCTTTCCATTCCTTCCACCCGTTCAACCTTCCTCAAGGCACGAGAGATGCCGGGAGTGTTCATCGTCGTCAGGCATTCGGGGGGAAGGGGTTTGGTAGGATCGGCTTACAGAATGGAATTATCGCGATCGACGGCGAGACCGTTGACGCCGAGTCTGTGGCCGCCAGGCGAGGAATTTGGGTTCTCAAGGACTATTCAGAGCGAAGGACACAATGTCTCGTCAGCCCACGATCAGACACATAGAAAGTCTATAAAGAGGTGGTCGAGAACACAGCATGCCACGTTCTCCTCCAGGTGGCACGAGAGCTTCTCCCCGTGCGGGGTCTAGGGGACAAAACGACAAGAGGAACGGGCATACCATAGCTTATCCTTTGGCGCGCCTTCTTGGCCATGACGGGCGGAACGATGCGACGCTCATGCGAAGGGGAAGCGGTCAACTAAGGATCAAATGCGCACAGGAAACGGCGAAAATGTTGGAGAATAGGTAAGGTAGGTATCACAATGCCGACGGTCTGGGATTATCAAAGGAAGGAAACAAAGCCCGTGTTATAATTTAAGGGCTGTCATATTGCGGCTGGAGCGCAAGCAAGAGGAGTGGTGGGATGAACCGGGGCGCGGCCGTTACAGGGCCGCAGCTTCCCATGTTTAAAGCTCGCAGGCAGATCCGGGGGGAAGGTCCCCACCTTACGCATGTGTCCCTCCCCACCTCCAGCGCACTCCCCAATCCCCATAGGCTCCATCCCCGAACTAATCTGGTTGGTGCGCTGCCCCTGCAGCCCTTACCAAGCCTAAACCCTGCGTGGCCTAGCAGCACCTTCAAGTCCGACAATTTTAGCCGAGTTCTGGCTGAAACTGCAGTTAAATCCCTATCAGGAGGCGGTGGTCGCACCTCCCTCCCTTCATCCTCGCAGGGGCTCTCCTTTTCTGTACAGGACCACAGTATCTGTACAAGTACGGATACATGTACACTCAAACAAGAAGGATGTGCCGGGCTCCAGCCCAGCCATCGATACGTAGCTCCGTACCAGCCCACCTGGTTGGTATCAGACATAAATTAGTACATTTTAACGGGAGCGCCGTTTAATCCTCAACCCATCATAAAGAGGACCCTAATGCTCAACGGTGCTCTGCTCATGCAGCACCTCGGCACCGCGCTCGATCAAGGCGGTACCCTCTCCGTCGTCCGAGCCGGCATAGCTCGCAGCCTTCTCCTCGTACTCTGGCTCCTTCTCTGAGTCTTCCTTCTCCGGGCCTTCCTCGGGGTCGGCGTAGTACTGTCCGAGCACCTGCTCGGACTTGGTCTGGGTCGAGTGTTCCTGGCCAGCATTGCCGTTACCGTGATGATCATTTCCAGTGACTCGGTCATTGTTGTCGCCACTCTCGTTCTCATTGGCATTGCTGGCATTGCT
>Ga0164242_10002940_pt1 | contig 19510 bp, 18 predicted proteins | sample OricomgcompostMG_FD_108783 | JGI IMG/M metagenome (GOLD analysis project Ga0164242, IMG submission 108783) | Miracle-Growth compost microbial communities from Emeryville, California, USA - Original compost - Miracle growth compost (MG) ... | reverse complement strand
GCTTGTTGGCTTTTGCGACCCCATGCACAATCCCCACACCTTCCGCGCAGACCGTTGCCTGCGAGGGAAGGCGTGGCATGCATAGTGCTACTTGTCACCGTGAACTTCCTGGTTGTTCCTGACCTCGTGTGGGGGAACGGGGGCCACGCTACTCGGACACCGAGCAGTGTGCAGGGGGTGCAAGAGACGGTTGGATCGACCCAAACAGAGGAACCATCATGAAGAGCATCCAGAAGGGCTTCACCCTGATCGAACTGATGATCGTGGTTGCGATCATCGCCATCCTGGCGGCCATCGCCATTCCGCAGTACCAGACGTACGTTGTCCGTTCACAAGTGACTCGCGTGATCGGTGAAACTGGCGATCTTAAGGTTGCCGTGGAAGACTGCTTGAACAACGGCATGACCTCATTCACTGCTGATACAAGCTGCGTTGACACTAGCACCTCCTCCGATTTGATCAGCGGTGGTCACCCAGTGTGGGCGGAGACCGGCGGCTCGGATACCATCACGTCTACCTTCGGCACCGGTACCAGTGGCCACGCCAACACCAAGCTGAACGGTAAGGACGTAGTGTGGACCCGCGACGGCAGCGGCGGCTGGGCTTGCTCTACTAGCGTAGACGCGAAATACGCTCCCGCCAGCTGCCCCCCGTCAGCGTAAAGCCCTAAATCGGCGAACCGACAAACCGTAATAGCGAAAGCAAGGGCCGCTTATAGCGGCCCTTGCTTTATGCTCTAACCAAAGCGAAAGCATCATGCCCCATTCACCAAACCGCACATCGCACGCCGCCATCACGCTGTTTGGTGTCATTCTGTTCACTGTTTTTGTTTTTTACCCCGCTACATCTGGCGGCCTCATCTTCGACGATTATCCCATCTTCGCCGAAAACCCGATTATCCATGTCACCGGCTGGCACTGGGCACAATGGCACCAGGTGTGGGTTTGGTCGCAAGCAAACATCGGACGCCCACTGGCTATGCTCTCCTATGCGCTGAACTACGCACTGGGCAATAGCACCTGGGGTTTCAAATTCACCAACCTGCTGATCCATCTCCTCAATACCGTGCTGGTGCTGCTTCTGGCACGACGACTGCTGGCCGCCGCGTGGCCGGCGCCCGGCGACGACACTGCGAATGCGCACCAGCGCCGACTCGGCATGTGGGCAACGGGCATAGCCCTGGCTTGGGCTGTCCACCCGCTGCAGGTATCTGCAGTGATGTATGTGGTGCAACGCATGGAACTCATGGGTTTCACCTTCACCCTTCTGGCCTTGCTGGCCTATTGGCGCGCACGGGCGCAGCAGCAAATCGGACGACGCGGCTGGCCGTGGCTCGTGGCTTGCGGTGCACTCATTGCAATCGGCTACGGCGCCAAGGAAACCATCGTGCTGGTGCCTGGCTACGCCATGTTGCTGGAACTCACCGTACTGCGCTTCGCCGCTTCCAAGCCGGTCCTGCGAACCGCATGGAAATGCTTTTACGCCCTGGGTTGCCTGGCCGCAGTAGGTGTGTTCTTTTTCTACGCGCTACCGCACTACGCCACTGCTTCAGCGTACGCAGGACGCGACTTCACTGCATGGCAGCGTGAACTGACCCAGTTGCGAGTCTTGCCCCTGTACCTGGGCCTGATCGTATGGCCAGCACCCAGCCACATGATGTTCTACTACGACGACTATGTGGCCTCCACCAGCCTGCTGCATCCCATCACCACGCTTTACGGCGGCTTGCTGTTGCTTGGCCTGCTGGGCTTGGCCTTAGCCGTACGCAAACGCCGCCCACTGCTGGCGCTAGGCATTGCCTGGTTTTTCATGGCACACGCGCTGACCAGTGCCCCCATCGGACTCGAACTGGTATTTGAGCACCGCAACTATCCAGCCTTGTTCGGTGTAGGACTGGCTCTGGCTGACATCGTCTGGTGGCTAAGCCAACGCAGCCGCTCGCGTTTACCAGCCCTGGTGGCCTGCCTGCTGATCCTCAACCTCGGCTACCTGACAACCCTGCGAGCGGCCACCTGGGGCAGCAAACTCCTGCTGGCTACCACACTAGTGAACTACAACCCCGGCTCGGCACGCGCCGCGCAGGACTTGGCCCGCAGCTACATGGCCATGTCGGGCGGCAATCTTGATTCGCCGCTGTACTCGTTGAGCATCAGGCAGTTGGAACGCGCCACTACCCTGCGTACCGATTCGCCGCTGGCCGAGGAAGCCCTGCTGCTGGAAGCGTCGAAGAACTCCCACCTACCCGCCCAGCCGTGGTGGGACAGCTTCAAGCACAAGCTGCATACCCGCCCCCTGATATCCGATACCTACCTCGCACTCAACAAGCTGATGACCGAGCGCGCAGGAGGCAACACCGGCATCGACGCCCGCCAGTTGGCAGAGGCCTACGCCATTGCCATCTCGCGCAATCCTGGCCGTGAGAGCCTGCACGCCGAATACGCCGAATTGGCCGGCGCCGTTTTGCATGACTCCACATTGGCCATCGAGCAATGGCAGAAAACCCTGCAACTCGACAAGAATCTTGATCACTACGCCCCACAACTTGCAGGCTACCTCGTCGAGCAGAAACGCGACCACGAAGCACTAGCCGTCATCGCCAAGGCGTGGACACTACAACCCGCCCTGCGCAACAGCACCGAATTGCAAGCCCTGCAGACTCGTGCCGAACAGGCCTTGATGACCGCGCAGACCACGCAGGCAGAGGGCTGAGCATACCTATCAACGTTCAGGCATGAAGACATGGCTTCATTATGATGGGGGACCGTTGCCAAGCCCAAGGCGAATGATACTCACCCGAACTCGTCATCCTCGCGAAAGCGAAGATCCAGTGCCATCAGGAAGATCCAGTGCCGTCAGAATGTTCGCGAAGGGCTGAGGGCACTGGATTCCAGCTTACGCAGGAATGACGGGCAAAATCAAAGCCTACCAAGCACCATTCAAGCCTGAGACCCACTCCATGCTCTGCACCCGCCACGATCCAGCACGATGAACGTTTCAGAGCCATCGCGCCGCACCGACCATGGCCGGATACTGCTGTTTATGTCCTTGCTGGTCACCATATTCGTCTACTGGCCCGGCCTTTCCGGCTCATGGCTGTTCGACGACTACCCCAACATCGTGGACAACCCCGGCGTGCAACCGCATGCGGTGAGCGTATCCGCACTCGCGCGCGCAGCACTATCTTCGCCGGCCAGCGAATTCAAGCGCCCCCTGGCCTCGCTTAGCTTCGCCGCCAACTACCTGGTAAGCGGACTGGATCCCTACAGCTGGAAGCTGGTGAACCTGATCATTCATCTGCTCAACGGCCTGCTGGTGTACCTGCTGGCAAAAATGCTGCTGCAGGCAACCACGACGCAGGGCAACCCGGCGGGGGCGCACCCTGTGCGCGATGACCTTCTTCAGACAGACGAAGAAAAAGCATCACGCACAGGGTGCGTTCCTACCCGGCAATGGAAGGGTGTGGGAACAGCCGCTGCGCTGATCGCGGGTGGCTGGATGCTACTGCCCATCAATCTCACGGGCGTGTTGTACGTAGTGCAGCGCGAGGAGAGCCTAGCCAACCTGTTCGTACTACTAGGCCTGTTCGGTTACGTGCTGAGCCGCCGCCGCATGCTGCGGGAACCATCTCCCGCAGCCCGCAAGGACTGGGGCTGGTTCGGCCTATGTACCGCCAGCCTCGTCTTCTTTACCGCACTGGGCGCTACGGCCAAGGAAACGGCGGTCATGCTGCCACTGTACGCCTTCCTCATCGAATGGGTTGTGTTTCGTTTCAGGTCGGATACCTCAAGCCGCGACTGGCGACTGCTGGGCATGTTCATCGTGGTACTCGTACTTCCGCTGGTCGTTGGCCTGTCGTGGCTCGTGCCACAGATCACCAGCCCAGGCTATTGGTCAACCCGCGATTTCACGCTCGGCACCCGCCTGCTCAGTGAAGCACGCGCGGTGGTGGATTACATTGCCTGGACGCTGCTGCCTACACCACATGCACTCTCGTTCTATCACGACCAGTTTCCCGTCTCGACCGGGCTGCTTTCGCCATGGACCACGCTGGCCAGTATTCTCGCGCTGGCCGGACTCATCGTGTTTGCCTTGTGGCAACACAACCGCCGCCCACTGGTTTCGCTAGGCATCACGCTGTTCCTTGGCTGCCAGCTCCTGACCGGTACCATCCTGCCACTGGAACTGGTGTACGAGCACCGCAATTACTTCGCCAGCTTCGGGCTGATGCTGGCCGTGGTGCCGTGGCTGATGGGTGGCGTAGGAGCGGCTTCAGCCGCGATGCACCGGCACAAACCCATCGCGGCTGAAGCCGCTCCTACAAAATGGGAAAAATGGGGGATACAGGGGCGACAAGCCGTGCTGGCCGGGCTAATGCTCTGGTGGGCCGGGTCGACAGCTGTCACCGCATACGCCTGGGGCGATCCGCTGCGGCTGGCGGAAGCCCTGGCCACCCGGGCGCCGGACTCACCACGAGCGCAATACGAGCTCGGCCGCACTTACATCATCTATTCGCATTACGACTCATCCTCGCCATACACGAAGCTGGCCTACGCGCCGCTGGAACGGGCCGCCGCCATGCCCGAGTCCTCGATCTTGCCGCAGCAAGCGTTGATCTTCATGAACGCGCGCATGCATATGCCATTGAAGGAAGCCTGGTGGGATAGCTTGACTGCCAAACTAAAGTCCCGCGATCCCGGCGTGCAGGACGAAAGCTCATTGCAAGCGCTGACCCAGTGCGCCCGCGACGGTAGCTGCAGCTTGCCCGAAAAGCGCATGGTGCAGGCGTTCATGGCCGCACTCGACCACCCCCACCCAAGCGCCCGCCTGCAAGCCGTCTACGGCGACTATGCCTGGAACGTGATGGACGACAGGCCGCTGGGCCTGCGCATGACCGAGGCCGCTGCCAGGACCAAGCCGGACGAACCGGCCTACCACATCACCCTGGCGCACATGCTGGTGGCGCAGGGCTACTCTGATGAAGCACGCCGGCAAATCCATGCACTGCAAACACTCAACATCGGTGGGCGACTGGACAAGAGCATTGCGGGGCTGCAGGCATTGTTGCCACGGCAAGGCTTAGCTTCACCCCCTACGCTACAGTAGCGGCCATGAGCAGCAGCCATTCCACATCACTGATAGACCGGCTTGCGCAAACCCTGTCGCAACAGCTGCCTGGGCTCGTGGCCATCTATCGCTTCGGCTCGTTCAGCACCCCTAACGAGCGCCCGGACAGCGATATCGATCTGGGATTGCAGGCCGACCACCCACTCGATCCGGTAACCCTGTTCCTCCTTACCGGCGAGCTGGCCACACTTGCCGGGCGCGACGTCGATCTGGTGGACATGATCCGCTGCTCGACCGTCATGCGCGCACAAATCATCGCCACAGGCGATGTCGTGTTTTGTCGCGACACCTACCGCTGTGAAGACTTCGCCGCGACCGCCTTCAGCCGCTACGCCCACCTCAACGAAGCCCGACGCGGCATCCTTGAGGATATTCAAGCAAGGGGATCTATCCATGGCCGATGATGTTTTGCTCAACAAGGCATCCGCCATCGAACGCTGCCTGTCGCGCGTTCGCGAAGAATACCTGGGCCACGAAGCCGCGCTTGAAACCGACCTCACACGGCAGGACTCAGTCGTGCTCAACCTGCAGCGCGCGTGCGAAGCCAGTATCGACCTGGCCATGCACGTGTCGAGAAGGCAAAGCCTAGGTCTTCCACAAGATGCTCGCGATGCCTTCACGCTGTTGGAAAATGCCCGCGTGATCCCGGCAGACATCGCCAGCCATATGCGCGCCATGGTCGGTTTCCGTAACGTAGCCGTCCATCAGTACCAAAACCTGAGCATACCGGTGCTTCGCTCGATCCTCGAGCACCACCTTGACGACTTCACGGCTTTCATCCGTTGTCTGATCCAGGCGAAGTGAGGTCGGCACTATTTTTCAACCGATCTGGCAACACTCACCTGCCTCCGCTCAATTCCCTGGCCACCTGATCGAGCACGAATACAGCCGAAACTGTCTGCCATTACCTCATATATCTGTATATGCCGAACCGGGTCAAAACGAAAGATGGTGGAGTACTCGATAAACTATACTTTTCCAGCACCTGCGACAGGGTGGCAACCGCCCCCTGCACCAAGACCACATCACTGAATCGACCATGCAAGAACACTCTTGATGAAGCGTGCACTGATCACCGGCATCACCGGCCAGGATGGCGCCTACCTGGCCGAGTTCCTCTTGGCCAAAGGCTACGAGGTACATGGCATCAAGCGCCGCGTGTCCTCGTTCAACACCGAGCGCATCGACCACCTGTATCAAGATCCGCACGAAGCGGATCGACGGCTCGTGCTGCACTATGGCGACCTAACCGACTCGACCAACCTGATCCGCATCGTTCAACAGGTGCGCCCTGACGAGATCTACAACCTCGGCGCACAGAGCCACGTACAGGTTTCGTTCGAGACCCCCGAATACACAGCTAACACCGACGCTCTGGGCACGCTGCGCCTGCTGGAAGCCATCCGCATCCTCGGCCTGGAAAACAGCACCCGCTTCTACCAGGCATCGACCTCGGAGCTCTACGGGCTGGTGGCGGAAACACCGCAGACTGAGCGCACGCCGTTCCACCCGCGCTCGCCCTACGGCGTGGCCAAGCTCTATGCCTACTGGATCGCGGTGAACTACCGCGAGGCCTATGGCATGTATGCCTGCAACGGCATCCTGTTCAACCACGAATCGCCCATCCGCGGCGAAACCTTCGTCACCCGCAAGATCACCCGCGCCCTGGCGCGCATCCACCTCGGCCTGCAGGATTGCCTGTACCTGGGCAACCTCGATGCACGCCGCGACTGGGGGCACGCCCGCGACTACGTCGAAGCGCAATGGCTGATGCTGCAGCAGCCCCAGGCCGAGGATTTCGTGATCGCCACCGGCGAGCAGCATTCGGTGCGCGAATTCGTCGATTGCGCCGCGCGCGAGCTGGGTATGGCGCTGGAATGGATTGGCAGCGGCATCGACGAGCACGCCATCCTGGCCCAGGCACCCGCCGATTCTGCCGCCAAAGTTGGGCAGCGCATCGTGGCCATCGACCCGCGCTACCACCGCCCGGCCGAAGTGGATACGCTGCTGGGCAACCCGGCCAAGGCCCGCGAAAAGCTCGGTTGGATGGCCCGCACCGGCTTCGACGAGCTCGTGCGCGAAATGATGGCCGCCGATCTTTCCCATGCACGCCGCGACGCCCTGATCGAACGCTCCGGCTTCCGCATCACGCAGCACCACGAATGAACCCGATGCAAACGTCCTCCAAAATCTATGTAGCTGGCCATCGCGGCATGGTCGGCTCGGCCATCGTTCGGCACTTGCAGGCCGAAGGCTTCGAGAACCTCGTACTGCGCACGCGGCAAGAGCTGGACCTGACCGACCAGCACGCCGTGGAAACCTTCTTCGCCAGCGAGCGCCCCGAATACGTTTTCCTGGCCGCCGCCAAGGTCGGTGGCATCCACGCCAACGACACCTACCCGGCCGAGTTCCTGCGCGACAACCTCGCCATCCAGACCAACGTGATCCACAACTCCTGGAAACACGGCACGAAAAAACTGTTGTTTCTCGGCTCCTCGTGCATCTACCCGCGCGACTGCCCGCAACCGATCAAGGAGGAATACCTGCTGACCGGCCCGCTGGAGCCCACCAACGAGTGGTACGCCATCGCCAAGATCGCCGGCCTCAAGATGTGCCAGGCCTACCGCAAGCAATACGGCTTCGACGCCATCTGCGCGATGCCCACCAACCTCTATGGCCCGGGCGACAATTACCACCCCGAAAATTCGCATGTGGTGCCGGCGCTGATACGGCGGTTTCATGAGGCGATCGGCTCTGGCTCGAATACCGTGACCATCTGGGGCGATGGCACGCCACGCCGCGAATTTCTGCACGTGGACGACCTCGCCGAAGCGGTCGTGTTCCTGATGCACCGGTATGACGGCGAACACCCCTTGAACATCGGGGGAGGAGTGGACGTGAGCATTCTGGAACTTGCCGAGCTGATTGCACGGTTAAGCGGATTCAACGGCACTATCCAAACCGATCCAAGCAAACCTGGTGGTACTCCCCGCAAACTTCTCGACTCCTCGAAGATTCATGACTTGGGTTGGATCAACAGCACTCCTCTAGAAGATGGCATCGCACGCACGATTCGCCATTTCGCCGTATCGGCGTCAGAGCGGAGTCAGCCGGAAGCATCCTGATGCTGCTGTCCCTTCATGTGCTCCATGCGTTCAAGTGGTCGATGTTGGCCGAAGCCGCTTCGAGATTGATCGCCCCTCTTAGTTTTTTCCTGCTTGCACTGGTTCTAGCTCCTGAAGACTTCGGCGTGGTTGCAGCAGCCACCGTGGTGATCAGCCTCAGCTTGGCGATCGCCGAAGCTGGCCTCGGTAAGGCACTAATCCAACGTGAAAGCGAGATCGAGCACGCTGCTTCGACGGCGTACTGGCTCACAGTCTTACTGGGCCTATCTGCCACTTTCCTACTCTGGCTATTGGCCCCCTACATCGCACATTTCTTTCAGGACACCAGAGTCACCAGCGTAATACGTGTCTTGTCACTGCAATGCGTACTGGCATCTCTTTGCACTGTGCCAGCGGCACTGCTGCAACGAAGGCTCGCTTTCCGCGAGCTTTTCTGGGTACGCCTGTCGACTACAGCGCTGCCCGGCTTGGCCTCGATACTACTTGCGTTTGCCGGCATGGGCTATTGGGCGCTTGTTGTCGGCACTCTCGCAGGACAGGCTGCGCAGGTCATCATGCTTTGGCGCGTCGGCCGCTGGGTGCCGCGCCTCCACCTGTCCATCCAAATGGCCGGCTCTCTGCTGCGCTTTGGCCGCTGGGCAGCACTCAGCACACTGCTGGCTTGGTTCTACACATGGGCGGACACCCTGATCGTTGGACACTATCTGGGTTCTCACGAGATGGGGTTATACCGCGTAGGGAACGCACTGGCCGTAGCCGCATTCGGCGTAACTCTTGCTCCGTTACTACCCGTTCTGTTCCCAATTTTTTCACGACATCAGCGCAATCTGCCCGAAATCCGCTCCGGCCTCACACTGGTCGTCCGCACGATTGCAAGCATCTCGCTACCGGGTGGTGCCCTGCTGTTTCTGGGCTCCCCATTGGCTGAAACTCTACTGGCGCCCAAGGGATGGGATGGGATCGGCACGGTGATCGCCTTCCTTGGTGCCACCCACGGCATCGCTTGGCTGGTCGGTGCCAACGGCGAAGCGCTACGCGGCGCAGGCAAGCCACATGCAGAGAGTTTGGCAATGGGTCTAGCCATCTTTGGCTATCTCGCCGCGTTTTTGATCGCAATCCGTTATGGGCTACAGACTTTCCTGACCGCTCGCCTGGGGATGGCATGCGTTGGAGTGCTGGTGCAAATATCCGTGGCACGCTGGGCAATTCGCTTTCCTGTCCGATCGACGTTGCATGCCATATGGCGACCATTGCTGATTGCGTCGGCCATTGCCGGGCTGCACTTCGTGCCAATTAGCCACGACGGCGCAACAGCCAGCCTACTGGCTCTGTCGATTGGCATATTTATTTATTGTGCATTCCTCTGGACCAGCGAGCGCAAGCTACTGCGCACTGCACTTCGCGCTATACATTCACACGGCAAGGCTACCCCAGTGGAATGCCCATGAACGCCCAAGCTCGGCAAGAGGAGGAATATGCCCTCTCTTACCATTATGTCAGCCGTTTCGAACAAAGCTTCGGGCAAACGACCCACGACGGCCCGGGCATCCACTACGCTTCCATTATCGCAGTATCTACTATCCCGATTGCATAAAAAATCGTTCGCACCCCAAGCCAACAAATGACAATACACGCATGAAAATTTTTAACCCCCACCGGCTTCTTGCCATCATGCGCCGCCCCTCACTGAGCCGACTGTTCGCGGTATCGACTCACCTGACTGACCGAGAACGCATCACACTATACGCGTTGGCGCGCGTCTGTTCTGGAGGTTCTAAGGGTCAGGTGAACATCGTCGAAATCGGTTCTTATCTTGGCGCCTCCGCATCGTTTCTTGCCGCCGGACTACGTAACGAAAGCGACAAGGTGTTCTGCATCGACACATGGGAAAACGACGCCATGAGCGAGGGACAGCGCGACACCTACGCCGAATTTCTCGATAACATTGCCGACTATCGTGAACGCATCGCCCCCCTGAAAGGATGGAGTCACGATGCCTCTGTGCTCGATGAAGTCCGCGCCAAGGTTGGTCGCATCGATCTCTTGTTCATCGACGGCGATCACTCCCACGAAGGCGTTTTACGTGACTGGCAGCTCTACTCGCCATTTCTCGCCCCGGGCTCCATCGTCGCAATGCATGACATTGGCTGGGCTAGAGGCGTACAACAGGTGGTTGCAGAAGAAATTAGGCCCCGCGTCCGCAACGAGCATAGACTTCCAAATCTATGGTGGGCGGAGTTTGAATGCTGAAAGCATCAGTCATTATCCCCACCCGCAACCGGGCCGCGTTGCTCGACGCCTGTCTCCGCTCGCTTCACGATCAGACGCTGCCGGCGGAGGCTTTTGAGGTTATCGTGGTCGACAACGGTTCGACCGATGCCACGCCACAGATCGCCCAACAGCACCAGGCGGTTCTGCAATTGCGCTACGAATACGTACCAGAGCCCGGCCTGCACGTGGGGCGTCACGTCGGCATGCAGTTGGCATCCAGTAGCACTCTGGTATTCGGCGACGACGACATCGTCGCCGAGCCAGCATGGTTGAGCTCGATTGACGAAGCCTTTCACGACACGGACGTAGCGCTCGTTGGCGGCAACAACCGCCCTCTGTTCGACGCTCCACCGCCCTCATGGCTCGTACGCTGGTGGGAGTTGCCAACCGCCAACGGGCACGCGGTCAGTCACCTGAGCATCCTCGACATGGGTGAAGGTCAATTCGACATCGACCCGGGCTGGGTCTGGGGGTGCAATTTCTCGATACGACGAGTCGCCCTACTCGCGGCGGGGGGGTTCCATCCGGACGCCATGCCCACCGACCAGCTTCGCCTGCGTGGCGACGGCGAAACTGCGGTGAGTGACGCCCTCCGTAAGGCCGGGCTGCGCGCACGTTTTCACTCGGGAGCCAGCGTCGCCCATCGCGTCTCCGCCGCGCGCATGAGCGCGGATTACTTCGAGCGGCGCAGCTATGCTCAAGGTATCTCCGACTCCTATACCGACCTGCGCTGCAAGGGTGGCCGTCGCTCCATCCTTGCCGCTCTTGCCCGCAGATTGCGGGCCTATGTGTCTACTACACGCGCCATCGGCACTACTGGAGGCGACCCCGCGGGGCGGACACTACGCGCTGTTCGGCGCCGCTGCTTAACCGGATACATGACTGGCTATGCCTATCACCAGAAAGAAGTGGCACTCGATCCTGCCCTCCGCGCCTGGATCCTGAGGGAAAACTACTTCTGATCGTAGTCGCATTGCATCTCACGACACCTACTCTTCCACCATACGTTTCACAAACTTGACCAATCACGGCGCTCAGCACTCATGATCGAACACATAATCCATGGCGAGCAGGAGCTTGCACTAATCGTCCGCCGCGACTTCCATCACGAAGGCATCGAGTTCTTCACGCCGGGCACCTACTCCCAGCAGCTCGGCTACATGAACCGCCCCGCCGGTTATATCATCCCTCCGCACGTGCACAACCCCGTGCGGCGCGAAGTCCAGTACACCAAAGAAGTCCTGTTGATCCGCAGCGGCCGGGTGCGTGTGGATTTCTACACTGAAGCGCAGGAGTACCTGCAAAGCACTGTGCTCGTGGCCGGCGACGTGATCCTTTTGGCCTTCGGCGGCCACGGCTTCGAGATGCTCGAACCCACCGAGATCATCGAGGTCAAGCAGGGCCCCTACTGCGGTGACCAGGACAAGACACGGTTCGACCCGATTCCTGGCGATCGCATCGTGATGAAGGACGGCAACGCATGAGCACAACCGGCATTCCCGTCAACACGCCTCTGCTCGACGGCAACGAAAAGAAGTACCTGATCGAATGCATCGAGTCGGGCTGGATTTCCTCCGAAGGGCCGTTCGTACGTCGCTTCGAGGAAGCCTTCGCCGAACGCGTCGGCCGCCGGCATGGCATCGCCGTGAGCAACGGCACGGCGGCGCTGGACGCAGCTGTCGAGGCACTCGGCATCGGCTCCGGCGACGAGGTGATCCTGCCTGCGTTCACCATCATCTCCTGTATCGGACAAATCGTTCGCTCCGGCGCCACGCCCGTGCTGGTGGATAGCGACCCGGTAACCTGGAATATGGACGTGCGGCAGGTGGAGGCGAAGATCACGCCGCGCACGCGCGCCATCATGGCGGTGCACATCTACGGCCTGCCGGTGGACATGGATCCGCTGCTGGAAATCGCTGCCCGGCATGGTCTGGCGGTGATCGAGGATGCGGCGCAGATGCACGGTCAGACCTACAAGGGCCGCCCCTGTGGCAACTTCGGCGACCTCAGCACCTTCAGCTTCTATCCGAACAAGCACGTCACCACCGGCGAAGGCGGCATGGTGCTCGCCAACGACGACAAGCTGGCTGAGGATTGCCGCAGCCTGCGCAACCTGTGCTTTCAGCCGCACAAGCGTTTTGTGCACGAACGGCTGGGTTGGAACCTGCGCATGACCAACCTGCAGGCCGCGCTGGGCCTTGCGCAATTGGAACGCCTGGACGAGTTCCTCGCGCGCAAGCGTCGCATGGGAGCGAGCTACGACGCGACCTTCTCGGCACTGCCAGCCCTCCAACTTCCCCTAGCCGAAACCGACTATGCGCGCAATGCCTACTGGGTGTACGGCCTTGTGCTGGGCGAGGAGCGCAACATGGATGCCGAGGAAGCCATGCGCCAACTGGCCGCGCGTGGAATCGGCACGCGCCCGTTCTTCTGCCCCATGCACTGGCAACCGGTGCTGCAGCGCAAGGGCCTGTTCGAGGGCGAGTCCTATCCCGTAGCCGAACGCCTCTATACGCGCGGCTTCTACATCCCGAGTGGCTTGGGTTTGGCCGACGCGGAACAGGACAGGGTTTGCGAAGTCGTCGCGGAAGTCCTGGCATGAGCGTCTTCGCCGATCTCGCCCGTTTCTACGACGCCGTCTACGCGGACAAGAACTACGCCGCCGAGGCGGCCTACGTCGCGCGCCTGCTCGATACACACGGACACAACCCGCGCAGCGTGCTGGAGCTGGGAGCTGGCACCGGCCGCTTGGCTGTGGAGCTGGCGCGCGGCGGCTTGCGCGTGCTCGGCATCGATGCCAGCAGCGACATGGTGGAACTCGCCAACGGCCGCCAGCGCCAACTCGGCGTGGAAGGCATCTCCTTCCTTACCGCCGACGCCACCCGTTTCCGTGCGGAACAACGTTTCAATGCAGTCATCGCCTGCTTCCACGTGCTCAATTACATGGCCTCGCCGCAAGCCCTGGCTGCCGCCTTCACCACGGCTGCGGCACATCTCGAACCGGGTGGGCTGTTCCTGTTCGACAGCTGGCACGGCCCGGCCGTGCGCGCGCAGGGCCCCGAAACGCGGGTACGCGACCTCGTAGTGGACGGCGCACCGGTGGTGCGCATCGCCGAGCCGCACCACGACCCGGTGCAGAAAACTGTGGACGTGCGCTACCGGTTCTTCGTCCAGCCGCCGCCCGCGGAGACTTGGCAACTGATCGAGGAAACCCACCACCTGCGCTACCTGTTCCGCGAGGACGTTGCTGCCGCCTGCCGCGATGCCGGCTTCGAGCTGGTACGGGAGGAGGCTTGGCTCAGCGGGGCTCCGCTTGACGTGGAGACGTGGGCAGCCTGTTACGTGGCGCGCCGCATTTGAGGCTCCATTCCACGCCTACCCTTGATGATTGGTACATGCTGCGCCGAGCGACAGGCAGGGCCTTTCGTGGGCATGGGCTGCATTTCGGAAGCGTACCGATGACACTTCAAAACCCCGTCGGACACGATCACATCCCCAACTCTGTCGCATGAAACGAGTCGGCCTCTACTTGGGATTTCCGCCCCACGGCGGTGGCGCCTTCCAGTACGCCCAGTCCGTGCTGGCAGCGACCCTGTCCTTGCCCACTGCGGAATATAGCGTCGTCATCGCCCATGCCCACCCGGCATGGCTTCCGCTACTGCAGCCGCACACGGTCAGAGCCGAACTACTACCCGTGCCAGAAAGCCGCCTGAATCCAGTGCTCCACTTTCTGCTTCGGCAAGGCATCTCCGCCAAGCTGTGGCGCATCTTGGCGCGGCGCCTGCATCCCGGCACACGCAAGCTACTGGCGCAAAACTGCGACCTCTGGATATGCCCCGCGCAGGATGTGCTGACCTATGCGCTGCCAGCCAGAACGATAGGGGTGATCCACGACCTGATGCATCGGTATGAGAGCCGCTTTCCCGAAGTGTCGCGCCGGGGGCTGTTTAGACGCCGCGAGCGACACTACCGGAACATCTGCGCAAGGGCTGCTGCCATCCTGGTGGATTCCGCCGTGGGCAAATCGCACGTCATGGAGTCTTACGACGTTGCCCCTGATCGAATACACGTACTGCCATACGTCGCGCCCCCCTACATGCGGAATCCAGAGCCGGCCGACTTCGACAGTCGCTATCCATTGCCTGCATCGTTCGTCTTCTATCCGGCCCAGTTCTGGGAACACAAGAACCACGTTCGATTGCTGCAGGCTTTTTCCGCGGCGCTCAAGTCCGTGCCTGACCTTCACCTTGTGCTCGCTGGTTCCAGCAAGAATGCTGACACAAAGATTCGACAGGCGATCAACAATTTGTGCCTGCAGCACCACGTGAAACTGCTTGGCTACGTTCCCGACGAAGACATGCCGGGCTTCTATCGGCGCGCACGCGGTTTGGTCATGCCGACCTTCTTTGGCCCAACCAACATTCCTCCACTTGAAGCAATGAGCGCCGGCTGCCCGATGGCCGTATCGAACATCTATGCCATGCCGGAGCAAGTGGGCGACGCCGCCTTGCTGTTCGACCCTTCATCTGTCGAGGAAATCGCTAGAGCAATCGTCCGCCTGGCAACCGATGAGGCGCTGCGATCCCGCTTGTCTGAAGCCGGCAGGAGGCGCGCGCAGCAGTGGGATCAGCCACACTTCGAGGCTCGCCTCCACCAGATCGTGCGCAACACAATCAACACATGAGAATTCTCTTCGTCTGCAAGCGCCGCCCCCAACAACGCGATCTCATCGAACGCCCCTACGGCCGCTTTCATCATCTTCCACGCCTGCTGGCAGCTCGCGGGCACGACGTGAAGGTATTGCTGTGCAGCCACCACGGTCTGCCTGAGGTGCAGGCATCACTGGCTGGCGTCGAATGGACTGGGCTAGACGTTCGTACGCTTGGCATCCGCCGCTTTCAGCAAACCATGGCGCAGCAGGCGAACAACTTCGCCCCCGACTGGGTCATCGGTTGTTCCGACACTTGGTACGGCTGGCTGGCCTCCCGGCTGGCACGCCGAACTGGCGCACGCCTCGCCGTGGACGCCTACGACAATTTCGAGGCGTATATGCCTTGGAATCTGCCGTTGCACCAGCTATGGCGTCGCGCCGTGCGCCATGCCGACCTGGTAACGGCGGCCGGGCCACAACTGGCGGAACTGCTGCAGTCACAGCGTCGATCCGGCCCGCCGGTGGCCGTGCTGCCAATGGTTGCGGATCCCGAATTCATGCCGCTGGACAAAGCCGCCTGTCGCCAGGCGCTTGGGCTTTCCGTGCAGGCAACTTATGTCGGCTACGTGGGCAGTTGGTCGGCCAGCCGCGGCTCCTCGCTGTTGATCGACGCCTTCCGCCGCGCACGCGCGACTCGCCCCGATCTGCAGTTGCTTTTGAGCGGTCGGCCGCCACGCGAAGTGCTGGACGAGCCCGGCGTCATGGCCACCGGCTACCTGCCCGATGCGCAGTTGCCCATGCTGCTCAACGCCCTCGACCTTGCCTGCGTAGTCGTCGCCGACACCCGCTTCGGCCGCTACAGCTACCCGGCGAAACTGTGCGAGGCGATGGCTTGCGGCATCCCGGTGGTGGCTACCGCCACCGATGCAGTGGCATGGATGCTTGGCGGACACGCCGAACACCTCGCTCCCCTCAATGCCCCCCTGAGCTTCGCCGAGCGAATACTCACTCTATTAGCCGCTACACGTACTACATACCCCCCACTTCCATCGTGGGAAGAAATTACACTCCAACTGGAAATACTGCTCTCCACGACGTAGCGTTGTCAGTGCCGGTCAAGCCGATAGATTAGTGTCGGGATGATCCTCCTAAACGGCTTCAGCCATCCATCAGGCACATTGTCCAGCCCACGCGCAATCACGGTTTGTGACCACTCGATCTCCACGGTTTCGCGCAGAGCTTCGATGCAGAGATTGCGGTAACCAAACCCAGCGCCACTCAGCATGCGCTCGAGCTGACGCATCTCCAGCGGCTCGCAATCGTAGAAACTTCCTTTGCGCATCAGCCGAAGATAAGGCGTACGCCAGGTATGTGGCCACCAACTGAGGAACATCAGGCGGTAGTGCGGTTCGACCAGCATCCAACGATTGGGCACGGCGAGATAACCAACTCCACTGGGCTTCATCACTCGGCGAATTTCGGCGAGGTGGCGCGCCTGCGCCTGGGCATCGCCCACATGTTCGATAACATGGTTGCTGATGACCACGTCGAACATGGCATCCGGAAACGGCAGCTCCACGCCCGCCACCTGCCGGTAGGTATAGCCTTCAACGATCTGGCGATTGTCCACCACGTCCACGGCATGCACCTCGCAGCGCAGTCGCGAGCGGGTGGCGAAATAGTGCGCGATGCCGCCGGAACCCGTACCGATTTCCAGCAGACGCAGCGGCTGCCGGCGCGAAGCCAGGTCCAGCAGGCGCTCGATCTTCAGCGCCTTGGCATGGCGCGATGCCAGATCGAGCGCAGCGTGCGGCTGGCGGTTCTCGCTTGGGTTGGCGCGAGGTTCGGGTGGCTGCATGGATGAGCTATCGGACCGTTCTGGGTGTAAGCATGACACTGGACCATCCGGTAATCGACATCAGCCGTGCGCCGTGGGCATCAAGGGCCACAGGTTTTCGCCGAATCGGGACCAGGCAAAGCGTGCCGCGAACGCCTTGCTCGGCTCGCGCAGCAACCCTTGTCCAGCCAGCACCCGCACCACCGCATCGGCAAAAGCCTGGTAATCGCCATGGGGCACCAGGCAACCCGACTGGCCTTCGCCCACCGCATCAACTACGCCACCTGTTGCGAAGGCCACGGTGGGCAAGCCATGGGCTGCAGCTTCCACTGCCACCATGCCGAAACCTTCCGGGTCGCCGGGAAGATCGCGCACGGGGAAGACGTGCACGTCGGCAGTCTGATAAACCTCACCCAGCCGTCGATAATCAGTGATCGTGCCCAAAAAACGCAGGTTTTGCGCTACCCCCACAAGCTCGGCAGCAGCCCGGATGCTTTCGGGCGTCTGCGCCTGAGCGTGCAAGGCATCCCTGGGCGCATCGCCCACCACCAGCAGCAGCACATCGGGGTACGCGGCGACGATGTGTGGCAAGGCCTGGCTAACGAATTCGCGCAGCCCCTTGCGGGTGGACAACCGCCCCACCGACAGCAGCAGAGGGCGCTGGCCGAGCTGGTGCTGCGCGCGAAAATCCGGCTGTGCCGGCGCATCAACCGACGTGACCGGCAGGTCGACGCCCGGATGCACGATGCCGATACGCTCGGGCGGCACGCCCATCGATTGGGCCAGCGCGGCTGTGGCGCGGCTGTTGGCGATCACCCGATCCATACGCCGCAGGACCGGCCACCACAGGCTGCGGTAAACCGGATGGCGTACGGCCAGATCGAGGCCATGCGCATAGACCGCGCCGTGTGCGCCGCATGCACGTGCGGCAAGCCAGGCCACCGGAGCGGTGAGGCCGCTACCAGCAAGCACCACGTCGGGCCGCCACGAGCGGGCCACACGCCATGCACGCCATTGGGCACGGAGCAGAAACTTCCACAACGGCCTGAGCGGCTCCTCGTCGACCGACACGCCTGCCGGCGCTATGGCCGCCGCGCCGGCGGGGCCGATCACCCGCACCTCGGCATACCTGGAAAGTTCGTCGGCCATATGCCAGTTGAGCCGCTCCATACCGCCCACCAGCGGCGGCAGATTACGGGTCACCAGCAGGACACGCGGCCGTTTCACTCAGACATCGCGCCGATACGTCAAGGCCGTGATCTGCTCCGAGATCAGCCCGATCAGGAACACGATCACCGCCGCACTCCACAGCAACGTGCTCATGTTGGTGAGGCGGTGATAGGTCGCCATCGTGTAGGCGTAGTTTGCAATGCCCAGCAGGAAAAACACCGCACTGGCCGGCACAAACAGCTTGAGCGGCGAATACAACGTGGCGATTTTGAAAATGATCAGCAGGAAACGCACGCCATCCTTGAGCGGCCTGATGTGGCTCTTCCCCACCCGCTGCGCCGCCTTGATCGGCAAATAGGCCACCGGATAGGCGCTGCGGAAGAAGGCCATGGTGCTGGTGGTGGGGTAACTGAAGCCATTGGGCAACAGGTACAGGAATTCGCGGAACTTGTCCGCCCGCACGGCCCGGAATCCGGAAGTAAGGTCGGCCACCTCGTGGCCGGTCATGCGGGTGGCCAGCCAGTTGTAGAGCGTGTTGGCCACCCCTCGCCCCACCCCAGCCTGGCTGTCCCAGTCGCGGGCCCCGACCACCATGTCGTAGCCCTCCTCCAGCCTGGCCAGCAGGCGGGCGACATCGGCGGGATCGTGCTGGCCGTCGCCATCCATGAATACCAGCACGTCGCCGCTGGCGGCGCGGGCACCGCGCTTGATCGCCGCACCGTTGCCCATGGAATACGGCGACGACAGGCATCCGACCCCGGCAGCGCTGCAAACCGCCCGGGTATCGTCGCTGGATCCGTCGTCCACCACGATGATTTCGGCGTCCGGCTGCGCTTCGCGCAAGCGCGGCAGCAAGCCGGCCAGGGCCTGGGCTTCGTTCTTGGCTGGAAGGATGATGCTGAGGCGGCTCAAACGATGACTCCCCTGAAGAAGGGCGATCATAACGCGGGAGGTGGTTCGTGAATGACGGGCCGTGGGCAAATCCGGGCATGGTCGAGCCATCAGGATGATCGCACGGGCTGTGCTTTCTTCGACTTTGCTGCTTTCCCTGTGGGCGGGGGAAGGCCGGGAGGAGGTAGGGGGTGTCGCGAGGTTGGGTGACCCCTCCCCAACCTTCCCCTGCGCGCAGGGGAGGGAGCAAGGCTGCGGTGCGCCTACGTTCAGGGCCAGCGGGCGAAATGGAGAGTGAGACCCAGCGCTGGGACTGTCGACCCGCTTTTGTGGGCAATGCGCCTCGTATCCGGTAGCCGTACGATCGATCGAGCCAAAGGCGATCGCGCACAGGGCTTCTACATCGCCCGGCAAGTACATGGCTCGGGCAAGGTCGCCAAG
>Ga0164242_10002939_pt1 | contig 19517 bp, 19 predicted proteins | sample OricomgcompostMG_FD_108783 | JGI IMG/M metagenome (GOLD analysis project Ga0164242, IMG submission 108783) | Miracle-Growth compost microbial communities from Emeryville, California, USA - Original compost - Miracle growth compost (MG) ... | reverse complement strand
GGGGTTGACCCCAACCAACCAACAAGGGAAGGACTGATAGCGCTTCAGTTAGCAGTTCGGGGTAATCATAAGGAAGTAATAAAAGCGTTATTAGCAAAGGGAGCTGATCCAAGTCAGGTAATAGAAACAATAAGTCCCAACCGAAGTGATGTGATAAGAAATTACAATATTCTTGTCAAAAAATTACGAAATGCCGGTTTTAAAATCGAAAAATTAAATGAAAAAGGCATATGTGCTGGTATATCTGCTTATTATTTCAAATGTGCCGAAAAAAATATGCGCTCTGAGCTTTTTGCTTGTTTTAAATTTATTATTTTATTAAATAACGAGCAAGGAATGACGGAACTTATAAAGCAATATCAAAAGAGAGGCAAAAATTTCTTAGTTGCAGCAACAGCAGAAGAACAACCTATCCCCTTTGAGTGGGTGCTCAATTTTTTACAAGGCATCGCTATTGCTCAACAAAACCACACTTTTGCAACTATCGGAGCTAATTGGGATTGTACTAAGACCTACTTTTGTCAGGGCCAAGAAGAGTTACTTGCTTGTCTAAAACAAGCGCGCATCGAAAATGGAACTTACATGGCGATTAGCTTAGGTAATCATCAATTTTCTATTGAAAGAATAAGCGGTGATTCGAGAGGATTTTATATTATTGAACCCAATAATATGTGCTTAGAGCTAAATTCTACTAAACCAAAGCTTTTTAAAACGATAGATGAAGTGGCAAAAGAATTTTATAACAACTATGATCTTGCAGAAGAAGGCGACTACATTGCATTGTCAATATGCTTTATCTCTTATGGGGATACGAATTGCGAATTAGATGATGCCATTCATATTTGGGAAATCACTAGAGATAATCATGACTTAAATCCAGCACTTGAAAAACTGATTGCTCGTTATTGGCAAGGCTATCAATCACGTATTGATCTAGTCATTGCTTTATTGGCAAAAATAGAAGAGCAAGGCAATAATATTCCTAAAGCATTACAGATATTGCAGGAAAAGTTAAAAGCTTACTCTGATAAGCATAAGGTCACAACGGATCTACAATATATAGATCACATAATGACTGTACATCCAGAGTACATTAAGCATACTGCTTCAAATCATTATACTTTCTGGTTATATCTTGCTGCTTTTAACAATCAAATCGAGCTTGTCAAAAAGTTATTGGTAAAAAATGCAGATCCCAACCAGGTGGTAGCAGATGGTACTACAGCACTCTTTATCGCAGCTCAGGAAGGGTATTTAGAAGTAGTAGAAGTGTTATTAAAAAATAATGCCAATCCTAACCAGGCAAGAACAGATGGTATGACAGCACTTTATATGGCGGCCTATAAAGGGCATTTAGAAGTAGTAGAAGTGTTATTAAAAAATAATGCCAATCCTAACCAGGCAAGAACAGATGGTGTGACAGCACTTTATGTGGCGGCCTGTCAAGGGCATTTAGAAGTGGTAGAAGTATTATTAAAAAATAATGCCGATCCTAACCAGGCAATAGAAAATGGTGCTACACCAATTTTTATAGCGGCTCAGGGAGGGCAATTGAATATGGTGAAAGTGTTATTGGCAAGAGGGGCAGAGCCTAATCTGGTAACAAAGAAATTCAAGACGCCACTTAGTAGAGCCGAGCATAATGGACATAAAGAAATAGCAAAAGTACTACGCTGTGCAATAGCTTTCAACCAAGCTTTACAGCTACTTAAACAAGTGTCCAGCGTAAATTCATTTTTTCCCCCTTGTCCTAACAGTGAATTAGTAGAAGCTTATAAATACCAGCAACAATATTTTTTGGATTATTTGTATTTGGTGTTAGAAAATAAAAATAATACTTTAACAGCAGGTCAACTTAAAAAGCTATGTTCTACAGATTTTATAATACAGTTAAGCGAAACATTTGCTCCGAATTTAAAAACGCTATTTAATGAAATTAATAGTGAAGTAATAATTGGGGATGCACTAGGTACAAAATTACAGAAGTAAGCTAATATAATTTTACTGCCGAAAATAGCCATCGTAAAAAATACTAATTATCAATTATCTCAATTCCCAGTCCATATAACAGGTTAGCTGCTTCCGGCAACATGAATTTTGCGCCTTTTACCTGATTATTCAATAGATTAATATTATAATTAATGGCGTACTTAAAATTAGCTTTGATAAGATTGGTTTTAACGAACTGACTTTGGGCGAAGTCTGAATACCTCAGATCAGCCTGAGTAAGATCAGCTTCCCGAAAGTCAACATCATGTGCGATACATTCAACAATGGCGATTTCGCTTAAATGCAGGCCCAGGAAAACAGAGTGATTAATCGTACATTTAAAAAATTGGATAGGGCTGTGCAGTTTTACCCGTGGCCATGCGGCCTGGGTCCAGTTAACGCCAATGACTTTGGATGAATCAAATACGGTGTCGATAAAAGTACAATCTTTTATTGTGATTAAACTCAGATTACAGTTAATAAATTCGCAATCGCAAAATCTGCATTTATCAAATTGTGCTTCAGTAAAATTGCAATTAATAAAAGAGCAATTGTCAAACTCTTTTAGTGATAATTCAGTTTTTGCTAAATCTATATCTTTAAAAGTTTGTTCAAAATAATTTTTTTCAATAAATTTATTAATTGCCATTATTAAATAAACTGGTTAAGTGAAGTATAGTTTAACATAATATTTGCTGATTTATACAAAACATTTTTTATCTCTTAAGGAAACGTTAAGGTTTGTCTGTTAATATTATAAGAGAGATGTTATTGAATATTCTTTAATATAAATAGGGGGTCAATATGCCAGCACTGAGCCTTAACGATGTTTGTAAAATAGCAGCTCGTAAAAAAAAAGGATTGAGAGAAATTGGCCGGAAACGTAAGGGTAATATTAAGCTAATACAGCAAGAATTAAAACAGCAACAACCAGAAGCTATTGTTTTACCAAAAGAACCTTTTACAGGGTTCAATCAAATTAATCATATAGGTAAAGCTGAGCATCAGCTTTTCTATGGGAAATTAGATCAGTCTGAAAGGAAGCGATTTAAAGAATTTGAAGTTTTTTGTATGGCTAATAGTGGCAGCAACAGTGATTCTGATTTAAGAGATACACTTGAACGCTGGGTAAAACAGTTTAAGTCTAACAATTCCGGCAGAACACCGTGGGATAAACCACCTGAAAGATCTTTTAATGGTTTTCATAGTAAGCCGGCTTCTCCATTAATTCCTCATCTGGTGCAGCTATTAGTCAAATGCCTTAAACTTGAACATGAGCAACGAGATAAAATCCCTGGCTGCTTGCAAGATTTATTGGTAACTAGACAACCAGCTAGACCTTCATTGCATTTATGATATGGCGTCGCAAGCATTGCGCGGATTATTTCCGCGCATTTAAGGGTGACAGTAGGTATGAAAAAAAGTTATCTTTGGACAGCCTTAAAATCACGCTTACATCTAGTTAATAATCAAGGTGGTAGCGCTTGTCATTGGGTATTTCTTCCCGGCGGACCGGGTTTGGGTTCTGAGTCATTAAGCAAACTGACCGAGCTATTACAATTGCCGGGTAGCTTATGGCATTTGGATTTACCGGGTGATGGTTCGAATATAACAACAAATAATGCGGAACATTTCTCGCATTGGTCGGAAGCGCTCGTAGAAGCAGTGCAGACCTTTGATAAGGTTATCCTGGTCGCTCACTCAACGGGCGGTATGTATGCACTTGCTACCCCAGCCTTGGAAAAACTGCTGACCGGATTAGTGCTGATGGATTCAGCGCCCGATGCGTCCTGGCAACCGATTTTTATGGAATATGTTAAACAGCACCCACTCGCTGAAGTTGAAAAATGGCAGCAAATTTATAGTGCAAGCCCCAATAATGAACTTCTCAAAAAGTTAACGCTGGCTTCAGCGCCTTATTTATTTACGAAAGCAGGCTTAAAAAACGGTATTGCCATGCTAAAAACATTGCCTGTAAATTATGAGACTTGCGAGTGGTCGGCACAATATTTTGATGGGACTTATAAAGCCAAATGGATTCCTAAAAATATTCCCACCTTAATTTTAGGAGGAGATGAAGATCATATCACTCCTTTAAGATTATTCACGCAGTCAAAGGATTTTCAACGCAATAATATTCTGATAAGAGAAATTAAAAATGCGGGTCATTATCCCTGGATTGATAATCCTGACGATATTCATTTAGTGTTTAAAGAATATTGCCAAAAGTTATGAAGGCTCAAGCTAATTTTTGATATACCAGTGCAGCTATTCCCACGAGCACAATAAGTAAGCCAAATCCTGCTACCTGTGAAATAAATAACGCTGTTAATGTGGTTGCAATTGAACTACTCACGAAGGAAATAAAATTAAAAAATGCGGAGGCCGAACCTGCTATTTTGTGCGGGGCTGCTTGCATGGCGCCTGCGCTGGCGGTAGGTCTTATCATGCCGATGCCAATCGTAGTTAAAAACATTGGCAACATAAAAGTATAAATAGTGTTTGTGAAGTAATGATTCAGTAAATACATTATTAAACCGCCACTGGCAATAATCATAAACCCACATTGTATGGTTTTAGGTAAAGTAATTTTAATAGCAAGTCACGGTGTGAGTTTGGCCATGGTGATAATAGCAATTGCATTGACGGCAACAATCAAACCATAACTTATTAAACCAAAATGCATCTGCTGAATAATAAACAGTGAAGATAAATTAAAATAACTAAACAAAATGCTATAAGACGACCCACTGAGAATGCAGTAAGTTAAGAAGTTTGGTTGCTGTGCTAAGCGAAGATAATTGCCTAAGATATTTTTCCAGGCTAATGCGCTGGTGTTTTTATTAAGTAAGGTTTCTTTAAAGAAGAATTGGATCAAACCTAAAAATAAGCAACCGATTATAAATAAAAATACAAAGCTGGCGCGCCAACCCCAAACGTTATTGAGCAGACTGCCAATTAACGGCGCCAGCGTAGGGCTGATGCCAATCATTGCCATGATTAATCCAGTGGCTTTAATAAGCTGATCATGCTGATAGGTGTCTCTCACAATAGCAAATACGGTGATGATGGCGCTGCAGGCGCCTATCGCTTGCAGGAAACGGCCAATCAATAGGGCAGTAAAAGAATCCGTCAGCATGACTTGCGCACTGGCTAAGGTATAGATCCACAGACCTGTCAATAACACCGGCCGACGGCCAAACCGATCCAGCAAGGGGCCATAAAAAGGTTGGGCGAGTGCTAAACCAAACAAGGCTATCGATAGAATTAATGCAGTATTGGCGCCCGGAAAGTGCTGATTGATAGCAGGTAGCCCTGAAATAAAGATGTCATTACTAAGAGGGGGTACCAGACAAACTGAAAGCACAGCCAGAAAGATAAATTTGTAAGAACGTGTTTCGGTACTTGTGATTTGCATAAGAAAAATCCTAATTTTTATAGCTATTCCCGCTGAAACAGCGGGAATAGCTTCCTGTTTTATATGCAGCGCAAAAACCAAAGGTTTTTGCTTGCAATCAAGGGGAGAATCGCGCTCTTTTATCTTTTGCTTCCTGCTTCAGATAAAAGTCCAGCCCTGCCATCCTGGCAGGGCGCTCAACGCATGCGTTTCGCCCCCTTGATAATCCCCATCGCGTAAGGTTCCAGCGGGAACCGCTATAGTTTTTATTATTTAACGCTATTATAGGTTATATAGACAGGTTGTCAAGACCTGTTTGTGTAACTGGTGTTCTAGGGTAAAATCTTTCTATAAATCAAACAGCTATTAGAGGCCCCGATGTCAGAACTTACTAAAAGCAGCTATGTCATCTTAGGTCTATTGAGTAAATCGCCGCATTCAGGTTATGAGTTAAAGCGGGTTATTGCGCGGGCTTCGGCGGCTTCGTCTTTTTATTGGTCTGAAAGTAATGCGCAGATTTATCCGGTATTAAAAAAATTAGAAGGGCAGGGTTTGGTAAATTCCGCTATTGATGCAGCCAGCGGCGCCCGGAATAAACGTGTTTATACCATCACCAAAAAAGGTCAGACCGAATTAATGCAGTGGCTGAAAAAAGATTGTGAATTAGCGGTGTACCGTGAGGAATTTTTGTTACAGCTCTCGTTAGCCCAGCATTTAACAGCAGAGGAATTATTAAATAAATTACGTTTTTATAAGCAAAGTATTGCGCATAAATTAACATTGCTGGAATCTATCATTGACCATATTCAAGTTGATCATGCTGGCCGGGCAGACCAACGCTTTTTATTGCTGACCTACGATCATATCAAAGCCATGCTAGAAGCTAAATTACAATGGTGTGAAAAAACACTGAAAAATTTAGCGGTAGATTAAGTATTTAGTTAAAGCGAGTATTAGTTTAAGATAGCACTACACTAACACGGATAGCCATGAACATGCCCGAAAAATCTGTTGATGCTATTGAAGCGGTCATTACCCGTAATCACTTTTATAAACATAGTTATCGTTTGGTAACACTGGCGTTAATAGTTTGCGTGTTAATTTTTGCTGGGCTGGTAGCCACCATGATTTATATGATTTCACATCCACCGACTCCGGTGTATTTTGCTACTACCAATGATGGGCGTACGTTAGATATCGTGCCGGTTGAACAACCCAATATGTCAGAGTCGGAAGTACTGCAATGGGCAAGCACGGCGGCGATAGCCTCTTATACTTATAGCTATTCTAACTGGCGGCGTCAGCTACAAGGTTTAGCTGAATATTTTACGCCAGAAGGCTGGCGAGAGTTTATAGACGCTTTAACAGCTTCTAATAACTTAGAAGCAGTAAAAGCCAAGCGATTAATTGTCAGTGCTGCACCGACAGGCGCTGCCGTGTTGGTGAAGCAGGGAATATTTCTGGACCGTTATACCTGGAAAGTGCAAATTCCTTTGCTAGTGACTTATCAAAACGCCACTCAGTTTACGCAGCAATCATTAATGCTAACCATGCTGGTAGTACGCATTCCCACTTTAACTTCTGTACGGGGTGTTGCGGTTTCGCAGTTAATTGCTACCGAACAATAAATCAGAGCAGCAGTAAAAATAATATCAGTTGACACTGGTATATACTGCTTCCACTTTAAATTTATGTATTAATCCCCTCTCCCTTTGAAGGGAGAGGGATAATACAAAAAGCGCAATTTCTAATTGGAAGTGATAGATAGCAAAAGTAATTCAAATTTTACTTAAATCAAATAAGCGATCGCGCAAAAGCGTATAAACCGGCCAGCCTGTTAAAGTGCGTCCGGTAAAAGGCGACCAGGCACATTTCGTTTTTAATTGTTGGTCGCTGACAGTTAATTGTTTATTTAAATCGACTAACACAACATCATCATTGACTGACAAGTGGAATATTGCACGGGCACGGGTAGAAGTGAGTGCAACAATCTGTTCAAGTGACAGAAAACCTTCATGATGGGCATTCAGTAAGAGGGGTAATGCGGTTTCAATGCCAGGCACGCCTGAAGGGCATTTGCCATAAGGCAATGCTTTTTCAGCAGGGGTGTGCGGTGCATGATCGGTGCCCAGGGTATCAATAATATTGTCGCGTATAGCGGCAAATAATGCTTCCTGATGCTGTGATGGGCGTATGGGTGGGTTCATGACGACTTTACCGCCCCATTGAGCATACGCACTATCATTAATAAATAAATGATGCGGCGTGGTTTCAGCGTAAACGGGTAGACCTTCAGCCTTGGCGGCTTTAATTAAATTAATTTCATCTGCTGTACTGACGTGCAAAATATAGAGACGCGTTTTATAAGTACGTGTTAACTCAATGGCCTTGGCTACCGCATGTGCAGCCACTTCAGGGCTGCGGATTTTTGAATGCACGTTATAATTCGTTTCACTACTATATTCCGCTTTACGCTGCTGCATCATGTGCTCATCTTCGGCATGTACTGCAACCAGCATATCAAGCGCGGCAGCCATGGAAAAAACAGCGTGCAGGCTTTCATCGTCATCGATAACTAAATTACCGGTGCTACAACCCATGAAGACTTTAATGCCTATCACCTGATGTTTTACTTTAGGAATTTCATGCAGATGCTGTTTATCAGCGCCGAAAAATAATTGATAACGCAAAGGAATATCAGCTTCGGCCAGTTGTTTATCGATTAATTGTTTTTTCTCTTTTAATAATTCTGCTGTAATGGTTGGCGGCAAGGTGTTAGGCATATCAAATACGGTAGTATAACCACCACAAATGCTGGCTTTTGCAGCAGTGCGCCAGTCTTCTTTGTGCTCCAAGCCAGGTGTGCGGAAATGTACATGTGGATCGATTAAAGCAGGCAGTAACGTTAATTGTTCAGCATTAATATCAATGGTTTGTTTACTGGGTATGGTTAAATCTTTGCGTGTACCTGCAATCGTTTGTACATTGCGAATATGGATCATGTGGCTGGCCTCATTTCAATTATCTGATCGCGATCAAACTGTTTTTCACAGTATTTGCAGGTGAGTTTAATTTGTTTGCTGTATTCTTCTAAATAAAAGCAGGTTTTAACCGGTTCAGTTTGGGTGATGCAGTTGGGATTAGGGCAGGTAAAAATGCCAATAATACTCTCTGGCAAGCGTGTCATGACTTTTTTTACAATTTCAAAATCTTCAATAATATTAATGGTGGCTTTAGGCGCAAACACTGTAATTTCATTGGCTTCTTCTTCTGTTAAACGGCGGCCTTCAATTTTGATTAAATCTTTTAAGCCCAGGCTTTTGCTGGAAAGATGAATACCTAAGGTCACCCGATTTTTATTGCCGATAATATTTAATAACTGCAAAATTTTTAAAGCCTGACCAGCGGGAATGTGATCGATGACGGTGCCGTTTTTAATGGCGGAAACAGAGAGTGTTTTGGTCATAACCTTATCCTATTTGTTTAATAACAATGTTAATAACGCCTGGCGCACCCAGACGCCATTGGCAGCTTGCTGGAAATAATAAGCAAAGGACGTTGTATCGATGTTAGCAGGTATTTCATTGACCCGCGGCAATGGATGCAGAACTTTCAGATTAGCTTTCGCTTTTTTTAACAAGGCTGGATTTAACGCGTAATGTTCTTTAAATGTCTGGTATTCCAGTGGGTTAAAGCGTTCCTGCTGAATGCGTGTCATATAAAGCACATCGACTTTTGCGATAATATCATCGATGGTCTGGTGTAGGGAAAACTTAATCCCCTTTTTCTTTAAATGATTGCTAAATTGTTCAGGTAGAGTCAGCGCCTCAGGTGCAACTAAATATAAACGAATATCAAATAACGCCAGAATTTGAATCAGTGAATGAATAGTGCGGCCATATTTTAAATCACCCACCAGAGCAATATTGAGGCCATTTAATTTATGCTGACATTCTTTAATGGTAAATAAATCCAGTAAGGCTTGGGTGGGATGCTGATTGGCGGCATCACCGGCGTTAATGACAGGCTTGTCAGAGGCATCCGCTGCCAGGCGTGCTGCACCGGCGCGTGGGTGGCGAATAATAATTAAATCGGCATAGCTGGCAATAACCTTGATGGAATCATACAGATTTTCGCCTTTTTTAGCGGAAGTATTTTCGCCATCACTGAAGCCAATTACTTGCCCGCCTAAGCGCAATGCAGCGGTTTCAAACGATAAACGTGTGCGGGTCGAAGGTTCATAAAAGCAAGTGGCAATGATTTTATTTTGTAATAAATTATGGGCTGGTTTCGCTTTGAGTTGCTCGGCGGTTTTTAGGATGAGTGATATTTGTTCTAAATTAAGATCGGTGATGGAGATGATGTCACTGCCGTAAAGTGAGTTGCTCATAGTTCTTATGCCTTATTAAAATAGCTACTGATTTTATTAGCTATAGATAGTTATTACAAGGCGGTAGAATTAGATATTGTGCAATTGGGGGATTGATTGCGGTTGCTTTTCAAGCAATGAGCGCAATTGAGGTATAAGTTCAATGAGCTTGTCAAAATTGACACAGCTACTAGCGCCTTTGCCAAAAAATTTCTGCCAATCTGTGGATAAAATCGAATTATCTAAAGCTTGCAAGAACATTTGATTTGCTCTGCTGAAGATATCTCTATTTTGTGTTAGGTCTAGAACTAAATAACAGTTTGCCGCAAACTTAGCAGCTTTCCTTAGGTCATCTTTATCAGCGCCATAATTTCTTTTTGAGATAATAAATTCATAAACTTCATTTTCAAGCATTGTGGAATTGCCACCCGGAGATAACAATTCATCTATTGAAAATATTATTTCTATAAGTTTGCTATAATTAATTTTTGAGGCGATATGAGTAGAATAGGAAGATTCCCATGTTATCGCTTTATTGACACAATCAGCAATTTCATTGGTTAATCTTTCCAGCTTCTCTTGCTCAAATTTTTTTCCTTCATATAAATTTGAAATCATATCTATTATCTTGTTGCTATCAATAGAATTGATTTTATGCTTCTTCAGTTTTTCTTCTAAAGTTTGCTTAAATTTTACTAAATGATTTTCAGATAGTAAGAAAACTTGAGATTTTTTTGATTTTTCCTTTTCTGACGCTAAGGGTAGTCCTGATAGATTAAAAGACACTCTTCCTTTTTGACTCTTATTAGGTTTGGATCGAGTATATAGGTAGGTTTTTAAAGATTTGATGGGATCTTTTAAATTATTTAAATCGGTGTCGGGTAATAAATATAGCAATCCTTCAAAAGTATCTTGAATGCAGGTCAAAGTGAATTCTAATTTTTCTAGTAGTTTGTCGGTAGAAAATTGACTTTTTATCGATTCTTCAAAGTCTTTTGCCAAATTATCTACGGATTTTTTAACGTGATTAACAAATTCAGTAACAGTTTTAAATTCCCGTGGATTTGGAGAATAAGATAGTTTTGTGCGAAAATATGATAAAGATTTTGCAGCTTTATTAAGTATGATAGTAATGTTAGAAATCTGTTTTTTAATTTCCTCTAGTTCCGTCTCGAAAGATTTAATTTCTGCAATATTTAAATTGTATGTTGTAGTTGGCATATGTTTGTAAATTATAGTAATATAAAACTGAATTTTATTAATATCATTTAATGCTGGCAAGCTTAATTAATTTAAATTTTTAACTTGCTTTTTGTTTAGCAACATAAAATCCTGCCATGAACGCATAGCTTCCGTAGTGTTCGGTTTGTCAACCAGGCATTGCAGAATAATATGCGCTGTTTGCAGGTTGGTAATTAAAGGAATGTGATGATCAATTGCCATGCGGCGCATGGTATAACCATCGGTTTTCTGCGTGCTGCCCGCCGCTTTGCTGCTGGGTATATTAATAATTAAATCAATTTTGCGTTCAGCAATGATATGAGTAATATTAGGCTCATATTTTTCGCTGACTTTATGCACGAAATAAGAGCCAATACCATTTTTAGTTAAATAATGATGCGTGCCTTCGGTGCTGTAAATTTCCCAGTTGGCTTCATCAAGTTGTTTCATTAAATCCAACAGTTTATCTTTATGCGCATCCGCAATACTGACCAGAATACTTTTATTTTGAATAATTTGATCAGTGGCTAACCAGGCATTAAAAAATGCTTCTTTTAAATCTTCGCCTAAACAAGCCACTTCACCCGTTGATGCCATTTCGACATGTGCAACAGGGTTAGCGCCTTTTAAGCGGCCATAAGAAAACTGTGGCGCTTTCACGCCAACATAATCTAATTCCAAGGTTTCATAAGTAGCGGGCTGGTATCTATCCAGCATTACCTGCGTAGCGATTTCAATCAAATTGTGGTTAGTGACTTTAGAAACAAAAGGGAAAGAACGGGAGGCGCGCACGTTACATTCAATAACCTGGATAGAATTATTTTTTGCAATAAACTGAATATTAAACGGTCCATTAATATGCAATGCCTGTGCAATTTGGCGAGTGATTTTTTTAGTGCGGCGAATGGTTTCTAAGTAAAGCTTTTGCGGCGGTAATACTAAAGTGGCATCGCCCGAGTGAATGCCGGCATTTTCGATGTGTTCAGAAATGACTTCAATAACCACTTCACCGTTTTTGGCGACACCATCAATCTCTAATTCTTTGGCATCCTGAATAAATTTGGAAATCACGACCGGATGTTCGCGCGAAACTAATGCAGCGGCTTGTAAATATTCATCCAACGCTTCTGCATCATGTACTACATTCATGGCGGCGCCGGATAGAATATAAGAAGGGCGAATTAATACCGGATAACCTACTTTTTCTGCAAAAGCCTGCGCATTGGCTAAACTAGTTACGCTTTCCCATGAGGGTTGATCGATATTCAGTTGATTTAACAATGCAGAAAATTTCTGACGGTTTTCCGCCATATCGATATATTGCGATTCAGTGCCTAATAAGGTATTACCCGCCTTGTGTAAAGGTAACACTAAATTATTAGCAATCTGCCCACCTACGGAAACAATAATACCGCGTAAATTTTCAAATTCAGCAATATCTTGCACGCGCTCAAAAGTTAATTGTTCAAAATACAGGCGATCAGATTCATCATAATCGGTGGAAACAGTTTCTGGGTTGGAATTGATAATAATAGAAATTTCACCCATTTTGCGTAAAGTGCGTGAGGTATTAACCGCGCACCAGTCAAATTCTACCGATGATCCAATCGAGTAGGGCCCTGAACCTAAAATTAATAAAGCAGGTTTACTGGCAGGTTCAATATCGTGATCAGCGCCGTGATAGGTTAAATATAAATAATTCGTAATAGCAGAAAATTCACCGGCTAAGGTGTCAATCTGTTTAACATAAGGAAACACGCCTGCTTTTTTGCGCAGCGCGCGAATATCGGATTCAGCTTGGTTTTTTAATGCTGCGATGGCGCGATCGGAAAATCCTGCCTGCTTGATTGTTAACAGTAATTCAGGCGTTAATTCTTCGGTTTGAATACGTTTTTCAAGTTGCGCAATCGCATGAATATGCTGTAAAAACCAGGTATTTATTTTAGTTAGCTGATAGGCCGTGTTAACATCGCCGTTTTGTTTAAAGAACTGATACAGCGCAAATAAACGGCGATCGGTGGTAAATTCCATCTCTTTTTGTGGTTCAGCGATATTATGCGGATAATCGCTCAGGCAAGAAGCGCCAATATTTAACATGCCAACCGCTTTTTGCAACGCTTCAGGAAACGAACGGCCGATGCTCATCACTTCGCCTACACTTTTCATTTCAGTGCCTATAGTGCGATCGGCTGCTTTTAATTTGTGGGTGTCCCAGCGTGGAATTTTTACTACGATATAATCTAATGCAGGCTCAAAGAACGCACAGGTTTTTTGTGTGACAGTATTTTTTAATTCATATAATTGATAACCCAGGGCTAATTTAGCGGCGATAAAAGCCAATGGATAACCAGTCGCTTTAGAGGCGAGGGCGCTGGAACGGGATAAACGTGCGTTCATTTCAATCACACGATAATCACCGTTTTGTGGATTAATGGCATATTGAATATTACATTCGCCGATAATATTAAAATGCTCGGCCACTTGTAGCGCCATATTGCGTAAATGCTGGTGCTGTTCATTACTCAGTGTTTGTGCAGGCGCTACTACAATACTTTCACCGGTATGAATGCCCATCGGATCTAAATTTTCCATATTACAAATGGTCAGCGCATTACCAGCACTATCACGGATTATTTCATACTCAAATTCTTTCCAGCCCAATAAATATTCTTCAATTAAAATCTGTTGCGTGACGGCTAAACATTCCTGCGCACGCTGGCGCAACATGGCGGCATTTTCAATTTTACCTGAGCCTAAACCACCTAAAGAAAAACCAGAACGCATCATCAACGGATAACCAATGACTTCTGCGGCAGCTAAGGCAGCTTCCACGGTAGTGGCGCCAATACTTTTGGGTGATTTAATGCCAATGCTTTCTAAGCGTGCTTTAAATAAATCGCGATCCTCACTGCAACGAATCGTTTCTACGCTAGTACCTAATACCGCAACATTATATTTTTGCAATACACCGGTTGCTTCCAGTTTCAAACCTAAATTTAATGCCGTTTGCCCGCCAAAACCTAACAAGATAGCATCGGGTTTTTCTTTAGCGATAATTTTAGTAACCGTTTCCACATTCAGTGGCTGCAGATAAACTTCATCCGCCATATTCGCATCGGTTTGCACGGTCGCAATATTCGGATTAATTAAAACCGTTTTAATACCTTCTTCTTTTAAAGCTTTAATCGCTTGTGAACCCGAATAATCAAATTCACCCGCCTGCCCGATGCGTAAACCGCCAGAACCGAGAATTAATACCTTTTTACCTATAAATTGCATATTATTTATTCTTTATAATTAAATTGTTTAATAAGGCTTGTTCATAATCTTTTAAATACTGCTGCCTGGTCACCTCATCCGCCGCCATAACACCATAGGCAATAAAAGGATCAACCACGCTTAAACCAGCAAAACGCAAGGTATGCTGAATAGGCAGTAAATATTGCGTAATATCACCATGCATACCACCAGCAGCATAGGCACTGGCCGGTGATTGCGTAGTCAGCGCCAGCATCACCTTACGAGGTTTTAACAAACCAGTATCAAACCATTGCTCCTTCGCATAAGCAAATCCTGGCGTAAACACTCTATCCAGCCAACCTTTTAAAATCGCCGGCACACTAAACCACCACAAAGGAAACTGCAAAACCATCGCATCCGACCACACAATTTTTGCCTGCTCCTGCTGAATATCCTCACGCAAAAGCTTATGATCATACGCCTGCTGCTGCGCCACACCATACTGATGCGGCATCTTATCACTCACAAAATCCTGCCAATTCGCCACCGCTTTAAATTGATCAGCATACAAATCAGAAACCTTAACTTCATGCTGATGCGCATGCAAAACTGAAACCGCCCGTTTTTTTAAAGCCTCATTAAACGATTCCGTACAAGGATGTGCATACACAAGAAGAATCCGCATAATACCCTTATTTTAATGTTTAACTAACTAGAGTTCCCGACAGAAAAATGAATCGAGGGGGTTCGGCGCATGCGCCGAACGCCATTACAGGAAGTAATGGCAGGCCTTTTATGCGAAGCAGGAAGCGTAGCATAAAAGCGCGGAAGACCCTTTTTCTTCACGCGCAGCAGTGCGAGCATGAAGAAAAAGGGTCTGCAGCGACAGGCCCCCGAGCCCACCCAAGCCCAGTCGGGAACCCGACAACACTAACTATCTACTTCGTTAAAATATCCAACAACGGCTTCCGCGCCTCCGGCCCATAAGCCACACTCCCCACCGGAACACTATAATTAATCGCCTCACTCACCTTAGCAATCCACAACGGCCCAAACCCACCACATAACTCAATCATCTGCACACCCTCAGCCACCAATTGTTTAGCAACCTCGATGACTAATTCTTTCTTATCCATACTAATCCCTACCGTTTTAAAACGGCATTCCGCTGATTTTAATTCAGTTGTATGTTCTTTTGGATTAAAGCCAGGAGAAAGAAAAATATAAGCCCAATATTTTAATGCCATAATTAGTTACCTATCGTAATAATTCATGAAATTTTTTAAACAGCCATTGCGTATCCATAGGGCCTGGCGCAGCTTCAGGATGAAATTGTACAGAGAAAAAAGGCAATTGCTTATGCTCAATACCAGCAACCGTATTATCATTTAAATTACGAAAAGACACCCGCCAATCATCCGGCAACGTTTTTTCATCAATCGCATAACCGTGATTTTGTGAAGTCAAATAACAACGTTTACTGGATAATTCCATACAAGGTTGATTATGCGAACGATGGCCGAAAGGCATCTTATACGTTTTAGCGCCTACCGCTAAACCCATTAACTGCGTACCTAAACAAATGCCAAAAATAGGTTTTTTCTTTGACATAGCTTTCTGCAAGATGTTAATCGTTTCCGTACATAATGCTGGATCACCGGGACCATTGGAAACAAATACACCGGCATAATCTTCATTGGTATAATCATAATTATAAGGTACGCGTTTGATACGATAGGGCAACTGCATCAAGCAACGCAAAATATTTTCCTTCATGCCGCAATCCACAGCGATAATCGTTTGAACGCCAGCGCCATAATAGGCAGGTTCTTTAATAGAAACCGCTGCCACCCAGTCGATATGATCAAAATCTTCAAATTGGCCTGGTGCTTGATTGTTACAGACAATAGCGCCAGGTACTACACCCTGACCACGTAATTGTTTAGTAAGCGCACGGGTATCAACACCGGTTAACAAAGGAATCTTTTGCTGTTGTAACCAATCGAAGAAAGACTGTTGGGCAGTATGATTAGCATAAAAAGGCGCCAACTCAGAGATAACAACACCTTTGGCATGAATTTTTTGTGACTCCCAGCTTTCTGGAGCGGCTACGCCATAATTGCCGATTAAGGGATAGGTGAATGCCAGGATTTGCCCCGCATAAGAAGGATCGGTTAATGATTCTACATAGCCTACCATAACGGTGGTAAAAACGACCTCTCCGTAATAAATAGCCTGTTGAGAAACTGGAGCGAAACCAGAAAAGGATTGACCGCTTTTAAGTACTAATCTAGCGGGCAGCATTTGCATAAGTTTTTGCCTCAAACTTGTATAAAAAGGATATTGCCATGATAAAGCACTAAGGCTTAGTATGCTTTTTGTCCAATAAAAAGCTATAAGCTGAAGATAAGCAAAGCACTTAAATTGCAGCTGTTCATTGTCCACTTTTTTTAAGTTTTACGCAACCGGCTGAGGGTAAAATATTAGAACCTCTGCAAAGCATTAATCATTAAATAGTTTTAATATTTTCTTAAGGATTTAATGCTATCCTAGTTCAAAATGTTTATTTTTGGAGTAAATCATGCGAATTTTAAAAGAAATTTTTGTCAACATTCTTCATGGAAAACCCTCGCCAACCAAGAAAGGCAAACGGGTAATACAAACAAAGCAAAAAGGCCCTGTTTGCGAACATAATGTATTTAATTATATGCGTTATAGAAAAGGAGAACGTGATGAGGTTGGAAATCAGCTAATAGCACTTGAACAAGAATTGGCAAATGTAAAAAAAATAGCAATAGCACATTATGACATGGAATTTTTTGTGAATACCATCGAATGGTGTAGAAATAATGATAAAAAAATCATCCATCGCTTGTTTCTTTGGAAGAGTTTAAAGGTTATGTGGAATTGATATTATCGCTTATATATACAAAAAAAATTAAACCATGTAAAGATAATGTCGAGGTTCCTATGGCTAGAAGCCAATATGAAGGTTTAAGGAAAGAATTAGATGATTTTATTAAGAGCATGCAAGTGCATGTAATTACAGAAAGTTATTCATTTGCTTATTATATACAAGAATTTAAAAAATTTTCACAACATCAGAATGAATTAACACTCTTAGAAAACAAAGTTAATTTATTGATTGCCCATAAAGAAAAATTAACTACCTTTAATGATGCTTATCATAAAGTAAATTTTACTATAAGAGATAATTACTTTAATGAAAAAAAATGTAATATTACCACATTGCGTCCTGTGGAAAAAAATACAATACATGTTGCTTATCGTTATTTATCGGCTAAAACTTATGGTTTAAAGGTATCTGGCTGGCATCCTGAGCAAGGATTTGATGGGTTATTTCATGTGCTGAAAATAGAGAGTGGTTTATATGTTAATGGTTATTTCGATTCCAATAATTACCAATCTAAAGCGGTAGCATTAAATTATAAGATTCAAGGTAGAGAGGTATATGCTTGGGCGCCAGGTTCCTATCGATATACCGAGGATCACCGCTTGGGTGGCGACACACATGCTATCTTAATTGTAGGAGTGCAGGAAGTAGAAGAAGAGGGTGATGTGTATCAATATGTATATTATTTAGATCCTAATGACGATGATCCTGCAGAAGAAGGTGGTATTTTACGTATTATGTCTTATGCAAGCTTTGTTTGCAGGCTAGTAGACATGACAGCACTTAATATTGATAGAGCAGACATGAAAACAGAAGAACTAGCTGTAAAACGCTTTACGTCAAGAGATATTGCGTTCTTTTCACCTTTTAAAATGAAATATGCAGATGAAAAAGCTCCGCCGGTATTTAATACCTTTAAAAATCACTCTATAAATTGCCCTAGAAATACAGAAGTAGAGCATCCAGCCAATTACCTTAATTTTTTGCAAAAAATATCTATTAGTACTGTTCAGTTGTTTAATATAACATGTAGGCCATAAAACATTATAAAATTAACTCTTCATGGTAATTAGCATTTTGAAGTGTAATGGGTATAGATAAATAACAATGGAGTAAGTCATGCCATTCAAAATTTTATTAGGTTTTATGCCATGGTTATTATTTTCGGCACTATTTGGTCCAACCGAACAGGAAATAATTATCAGTATTGCTGTTGCCAGCGCAGTGTTTGTTAAAACTGAATGGCGGGATTTGCGTAAAGGTTTTGTGTTGGCCTGGGGAACTGTAATTTATTTTGTCTTTATTTTTTTGTTTGCGGTGTTGTTAAAAAATCAATGGGTCATTAATCATGTCTGGTTACTTTCCAATTTAGCATTGGCTTTAATTGCCTGGGCTTCGTTAGCGATTGGCCAACCTTTTACCCTGCAATATGCACGAGAACAAACCCCCGCTTTCATCTGGAAAAAACCTGGTTTTATTAAAGTGAATCGAATTCTTACTGCAGTGTGGGGCAGTGTTTTTTTATTTTCCATTGCATTGTACGCGATTCCTTTTGGTCACACGGAGCTTGATAAAATTATTTATCAACTGCTTATGTATGGTTCAACCATCTTTGGCATTTGGTTTACTAAATCTTTTCCTGCTTGGTATCGTCAGCATCAGCAAACATTGCGCAATAAAAACAACCCTTATTTACAAGTTAATTATGCACCTATCCATGTGGAAAGTAATTTTAAAGATTTACCCGTGATAGGCAAAGTGCCTGCGGATTTGCAAGGTGTTTATATGCGCAATGGACCAAATCCGGCTTTTGAACCCATTTCGTATACCTGTCCTATCGATGGCGATGGCATGATCCATGCGATTTATTTTAAAGATCAAACAGTGAATTATCGTAACCGTTATGTCAAAACCAAAGGACTATTGTTAGAGCAGCGTGAAGGCCGTGCTATTTACAGTGGTATTGCCGCGCCTATACCACCCGATCCTAAATTGATTGGACCTAATGATGATCCAGGACCTTTTAAGAATGGTGCATTCATTCATATTTGATTGTCCTGCTGTATTAGACATACAAGCAGCAGAAAAAGGTGATAATGTTTTGCAGTGGCGTCCGGAATTAGGTACACGTATTGGTATTATGCCAAGAAATAAAGCGAACCAACTACCTATCTGGTTAACAACCTCGGCATTTTTTATTTTTCATTTGTTAATGCCTATGAGCAGGACAATACTATTATTGTCGATTATGTACGCCACAACCGCTTAGGATTTATGGTAGAGACTGCTGAAGCAAAATTACCGCCTCAATTATATAGAATGATAATTGATCTTAGCACGATGACTTTAACAGAAACTCAATTAAGTGATTATGCCGTAGAGTTTCC
>Ga0164242_10002938_pt1 | contig 19518 bp, 18 predicted proteins | sample OricomgcompostMG_FD_108783 | JGI IMG/M metagenome (GOLD analysis project Ga0164242, IMG submission 108783) | Miracle-Growth compost microbial communities from Emeryville, California, USA - Original compost - Miracle growth compost (MG) ... | reverse complement strand
CGAGGAGGAGGGCGAGGAGGAGGCCGACGACGCCGCGGCGGCCGGCGTGCCGGGCAGGCTGTAGCGCGTCTGCAGATCCCGCTGCAGGGCGAGCAGGAACGGGATCGCCGGCGTGGGCGAGATGCCGGTCTCGTCCGAGAACGCCTGGACGACGGTGTTCAGCGTCGTGCTGAGCTCACCCGGCAACTGCACGTCGGTCGCCGGCGTGAGCGTGTCGGGCGTCACCGTCGAGGGCAGCTGCGCGAACGTCTTCACCGGCACCGTGGAGCGGACCAGGTATTCGCTCCCGGCCGGAAGGTGCCCACTGGCCGGGACGATCATGCCGCTGGTCGAGTCAGCGTTCACGCTCACGCCGTCGACCTTCTGCGGCCGGTAGAAGAACGGCATCCACGGCGAGGAGGTCAGCGGTCCCTCGTTGATCGTGTAACCCTGCGTGACGCTCACGCTGTCGCCGCCGAGGGTGAGGTCGGCGTCGGCGGGCAGTTCCCCGCCGGAGGGGCGGAACGTGCGGTCGAAGTTCCAGCCGGAGCCGTCGTAGAGGTCCAGGTTCGCGACCTCGATGTAGCCGGGCGTGGTCGCGCTGGTGCGGACCGTGAAGGCCGGGACGCCGGGATTGCCGGGGTCGTCGGGGCGCAGCGCGCGGATGAACGAGATCGGGCTGAGCGGTTCGGTGTTGTTGACGTCGGGCACGCGCTGCGGCGTCGCCGGCTGCTGGTCGAACGCTCCGGCCTGCACGACCAAGCCGGCGACGACGGCCACGATCGCGGCGCAGGCGGCGCCCGTCGCGATCCCGCGCAGCGGAAGCATCCCGTCCGGCTGGGTCTGTTCGGCGTCCTCGTTCTGTCGCGTCCAGGTCTGGCAGGCGCGCAACAGCAGCAGCCCGAGCAGCAGCAGGCCGCCGTAGAGGGTCTGTCGCAGGTGTACCGACCCGCTGTCGTACGCCGCGCCCCGCACGGTGGCCGCGTACGCCAGGACGAACGCCACGAGGAAGGCGCCGTACGGGATCGGGCTGATCCAGCGCCGGCCGAGACACTGTCCGGCGATCGCGCCGGCAAGCCAGGTGAGCGCGACCGGCGGCACCATCAGGCTCCGCGGGCTGACCAGCGGCACCGCGAAGGTGAGCAGTTGCGACGGCCCGTGGTAAAGGCCGCTGAGCAGGTCGCCGAAGCCGGCCGCGTCGTGCAGCACCACGAACAGCGTGAAGATCACGAACGCGGCGAGGTCGATCAGCCCCGCGAGCCAGAGGGTGCGCACATTGCGCGCCGACACCAGTGGCACCAGCACGCTGATGACCGCGGCGCCGAAGAGCGGGACACCGATCACGCCGAGCGGGAACGACCGCAGCCATGGCAGCGCCGCGAGCACGCTGCATGCCACCGTCAGCGGGGCGACCAGCGCAGGAATGATGCGGCGCAGCGAGGGTGCCGGCGCCCGGAGCGATCCGTCGGGCTGCTTCAACTGGCTCATGTCAGCACCTGCAGGTTCCACGCGGCGAGGACCTCCTCGGCGTCCGGCGCGACGATCACCCGCACGCCGGGGAAGTGCGGTGCCGGCGGGTTGTCCGCGTCGATCGAGACGAAGACGAGCCGGTCGAAGCGACGGCGCAGCGGCGTGACGTACGGCAGGTCGGAGCGGTCCAGCGCGCCGGTGATCACGACCAGCGCCGTGCCGCCCCGCGCCCGGCGCAGGGTCATCAGCTCCGTCCGCAGCGAACCCGCGGAATTCGGGGCGACGCCGGTGAGGTGGTCGATCAACGGGATCGGCTCGCGCAGCCGCGGGCCGCCGATCACGGTGCCGTCGGTGAGGCGCAACTCGACCGGCGCCTTGTGCCCCGAATTGCTCATCACCACCGAGGCGGCCACGTCGACGGCGTCCTCGAAGGCGGTGGCCGTGTACGACCCGGGCCGGGTGTCGAGCAGCACCACGGTGTACGGCTGCGAGGTGTCGACGTTGTGGCGTACCACCAACGTGCCGGTGCGCGCCGACGAGCGCCAGTGCACCAGCCGCAGGTCGTCGCCGACGACGTAATCACGCAGCCGGTGGAAGGTGATGTTGCCGGCGGGGGAGGTGTCCGACGACTGTCCTTCCATGTGCCGCAGCTGTCCGGTGGGCAGGGCGCGCAGCGGCAGGATCCGGGGGTAGACCCAGATCCGCTCGGTCTGCCCGAAACGGCGCGCATGGCGGAAGAACTCGAACGGGTCGCGCCGGATGACCTCGACCGGGCCGACGTCGAAGATGCCGCGCTGGCGGGTCGGCAGCCGGTAGGTGCGCATGCCACGCTCGCCGCGGCGTACTCGGGGGATCACCGTACGCACCTGGGTGCCGCCGAACGGCTGGTTCGCGACGGTGACGCCGACGGTGCGGCGTCCCCGGTTGGCGAAGGTCAACACGGCGATCGCCGGTGAGCCCTTCGGCACGCGCGGCGGCTGGATCGCCCGGTCGATCGCGAGGCGGGCCGGCCGCAGCATCAGCAGCAGTCCGAACGCTACGACCGCGAGCAGCCCGATACCGAGCAACGACGGCGCGAGCCAGTTGAAGACCAGCCCCACGACGAGCGCGGCGACGCCGGCGAGCGTCGCCGCGAGGCCCATCCGGGTGAGCATGGTCAGATCTCGGCCGTCCGCGGAACGGCGACGGACTGCACGGCGCGGGCGATCAGCTCGAGGCCCGTCCGCCCCTGCAGCTCCGCCTCCGGTTGCAGGATCACCCGGTGGGCGAGGGCGAGGGGAGCCAGGTCCTTCACGTCGTCGGGGATCACGTAGCCGCGTCCGGCCACGGCGGCCGCCGCCCGCGCGGCGCGCAGCAACGCGAGCGAACCACGCGGCGAGACGCCCAGCCGCAGCTCGGACATCGCGCGGGTCGCCGTCGCGATCGCCACGATGTACCGCTCCAAGGCGGGGGAGACCTCGACCTGCCGCACAGCGCTGATCATGTTCATCAGGTCGGCAGCGGTGAGTACGGGTTGCAGGTGCTCGACGGTGGCGCCGCCCTTCTGCGTGCGCAGCACCTCGGCCTCGGCCTCGGGCGTCGGGTAGCCGACCGTCAGTTTCATGAGGAACCGGTCGAGCTGCGCCTCAGGCAGGATGTAGGTGCCCTCCATGTCGATCGGGTTCTGCGTCGCGATCACCATGAACGGACGGGGCAGGTGGTGCACCGCTCCGTCGTAGGACAGCGTGCCCTCCTCCATCACCTCGAGCAGCGCGGACTGCGTCTTCGGCGAGGCGCGGTTGATCTCGTCGGCCAGGATCACGTTCGCGAAGACCGGGCCCGGCTTGAACTCGAAGCTGCCGTTGGCCTGGTTGTAGACGCTGACGCCGGTCACGTCCGAGGGCAGCAGGTCGGGTGTGAACTGGATGCGGTTCCACGGCACGGACAGCGAGGACGCGAGCGCGCGGGCCAGCGAGGTCTTGCCGGTGCCGGGGACGTCCTCGAGCAGCAGATGACCCTCGGCCAGCAGGCAGATCACCGCGTTGCGGATCACCTCGGGCTTGCCCTGGATGACCAGGCCGATGTTGTCGCACAGCCGCTCGACGTCGTATGCCAAGCGCGTCGTACCCGCATTCGGGAGGGTCATGTAGCTCCTTCAGCTGCCACTGGGGGAATCGGAGTCGGACGAGTCCGGAGGCGGCGGTGCGGTCGGGACGGTCCCGGTGATCGTCACGGTCATATCTTGCTGGTTCGAGCCGCTGCCACGCGACAGCACGACGGTGTAGGTGTCGGCGCCGCCGGGCGCGACGCACGCACTGCTCAGCGCGATGTGGTCGGCAGACGCGTCCTTGCCGGGCACCCAACTGTCGGTGGGCGTGCAGGCGGTCGTGGTGCCGTCAGCCGCGGTCGCGATGACCGTCTCGGTCCAGTGCCAGTTGGGCTGGTTCAGCTGGGCGGTGGTGTACGAGCCCGTGTAGTCGAGTTCGATGTCGGCCGTCGGATCCAAGGTCCCGTTCGCCCAGTTCGCGGTGAAGTCAGCCGTACGGACCGTCGGCACCGGTACCGCAGACCCGACGGTGACCGGATCGGGTGTCTGCTGCGAGCCCGCGAAGGTGTAGGTGATCTTGACCCGCCACTTCGCACCGTTCGCGTTCGCCGTATAGATGTCCCCGGTGACCGGAATCGTCGCCGGCGGCGCGTTGCCGTCCAGGCTCCCGTACGACGCGCCGGTGGTCGCGTCGTCCAGCTCCATATGCCAACTGGACGTCGGCGTGAGGGCTGACGTGATCAGGTTGGGACAGCCGCTGTCGCACGTGATGTTGACGTTCCCGTCCGAGTTCCAGTTCGCCAAGAATGTCGGGGTCTGGGACGTCGTCAGCACCGGTGCCGGGATCGTCACCGTGGCCTCGACCTTCGGCGACGTGGTGCCACCGTAGGTGAACGGTCCGCTGCCCGCCTCGACCAGCCACAGGTCGACGGTGCAGTTGCCGTAGTAGTCGGTGCGGTTGTAGCTGAAGCTCAAGGCGCCGTCGGCCGGGTCGAATCCGGTTTGCGACAGCTCCGGGGACTTGCCACCGAGACCATGTGGGCACGAGATCGCGGAGTCCGTACCTGCGCCGTTCGACAACGTGAACGTCTCGCCGTGCGCTCCGGCGCTGCTGACGCCGTCGAGGGTGACCGACAGCGTCCCGCTGTTGCCGTTCCCGGGCGTGTAGCCGGCACTGGCCGTGAGCGCCGGCCAGGCGGAGGTGACGTGGTCGACGGGCACCGGTCCGATCGTCACCGCGGCCTCGGGGTGGCCGGGCGGGCTCACCGTGACCGACGCGCGGTAGCTCACGCCCGGCTGGATGCCGCTGAACTTCGCCGAGGTGGCGCTGCCCGGTCCGACTGTGTCGATCACCGAACCATCGGAGCCCAGCAGCCGGAACGTGTACGTCGCGCCGACACCACCGGAGTCGGCGTCCTGATCGCCGGCGAACTTCAGCGTCGCGGTCGCGGCGGTAGTGCCGCCACTGGCGACGTTGGCTGATTGCAGGCCGGTCACCAGGCTCAGCTCGTCGGCCACGGGGTGACCCCAGCTGGCCGTACACGCCTTGTCGCCGGTAGCGGCACCGACGAGCCCGGTCTGCCCGACCCCTTGCACCTGGAAGGACAGGCCGCGCCCGAGCAGCGCGGCGCCGCCGGTGAGCGTGTAACTGAAGGTGTGCGCGGTGGGGTCGCCGACCAGCGTGCCGTTCGCCGGCGGCGAGGCCAGCCCCAGGCCGTCGCAGAATGCCGGCACGATCTGCCACGAGACGGTCGGTACGCAGTCGGCCCTCAGCCCACCGCAGGAGTTCCACGTGACCGTCCAGTCGCCGTGGTCATCCACCGTGGTGTGTACGTCGGTCGGGGCGGGCGGCCCTTCCGGGCTGGTGGCCACACGCAGGGGATCCGACGGCGTACCGACGCTGTTGATGAACGCCGTCACCACGATCTCGTACTTCGTGTTCGGGAACAGCCCGGTCAGGGTGAGGCCGTTCGTCCCCTGGACTGTCACCCGATCCGGCGGCTTGGGCCCGCCGCTACCGATCTGCGTGACGTCGACGGTGTACGTCGACGGGATGCAGTCCTGCGGGGAGAGCCGCGGGTACTCCCAGATCAGCTGCACCGAGCGGGAGGCCCGCTGCGTCAGTTGCACCACCGGCTGGTGCGGCAGCTGACTGATCGTCTTGCAGTCGATCTTGTCGTTGACCGGTTCGGCCGGCTTCGGTTTCTCGGTCGGCGTGGTGTGCTCGTCCGGCGAGGTGGCGTGCTGTGCGGCGAGCGCCTGAATGCCGCCGCTGGCGTTGAGGTCGACCGCGGTGCGTTTGTCGATCACCACCGGAGCGTGACTACCGTCCGCGAAGATCGTCGCCGCCTCGTAGTTGAGCCGGCTGTTGACGATTACCCGCGAGCCGCGCGCGATCAGTTCGGTGTCGGAGAGCTTGACCGGCTCACCCGCGACGATTGGATAGGTCGGCATGCCCTCGACCGGCGTCGCCCGCCCATTGCGGTCGATCCGCCAGAGGTTCCCGGGAGCGGCAGTCGACATCGTGAAGACCGCACCGCTGCTCTGGGCCGGGACGGCGAGCGACGTGCTCGCCGGTAGGTCCGTGATCGCATGCACGCTCGCCCCGCCCGTCGGGGTCGCGGTGACCAGCGACCAGCCGCCGGGGGAGTGGAACAGGAAGGCGAAGCTTCCGTCGCCGTTGCTCGCCGGAAGGATCTGGTACGTCCCGTCCGGAGCATTCAGGGGCAGCGTGCGGTCGCTGCCGTTCGGGGCGAAGATCCGCAGCGCGGTCGGCGTCGCCAGCGCGACGTACGAGCTACCCGTGCCGTTGCCGTTCGCGGTCGCGCTCGCCAGGGCGGCGACATCGGCGGTCGTGCCGTGCGGGGTGACCTGCAGGCGGGCGTTCGCGTTGCTGCCGGCCGGCAGGCTGAGCTCACGCAGCCCATGCTGGGCGGTGCCGCTGAGCAGCCAGAGGTTGCCGTTCGCGGAGACCGCGGAGCCGGCGCTGTCCGGGGTGCTGCCGTCGAGGATCACCGAGGCGCGCGGTGCGCTACGGCCGCCTGGATTCATCGCGGTCGCGAGCGTCGACTGGTTCACCAGCCACACGTGGGTGGCGCTGCCGTCGGTCTGGACGATGTACGCCGAGTCGCCGCTGGACACCCCCATCGCCCGGCTGTTGGGGAAGGGCGGCAACGTGACGCCGCCGCCGCTGGACTTCACCACGAAGCCGGTCGGGTCGACGATGTTGAACTCGCCGGTCGCGGTGTTCAGCAGCAGTGCGCCCTGCGCCAGCGGCACGATCGTCAGGTTCGCCGACGGCGTGGCATCGACCTGGGTCGCGGCGTTGATCAGCTTCACCGTCGGTCGGCCGGTCGCCAGGTCGACCGACACCGGTGCCACGTTGTCGTTGAGCAGCACAGTGCCGTAGAACAGGTCGAAGGCGCGTGCCTTGGAGGGTTTGACCACGTAGGAGGCGATCGCGGCCGCCGCGGCGGCGAGCACCACGACGGCGACCAGGGCGAGGGTCTGGGTCCGGGAGGCGCGCGAGGGCCGGCGTCCGGCGCCCCTCTCAGGGCGGAACCCGGCGTCGCCTGAGGAGTGCCGAGCGGCCACGCCACCCTCCGTTTCGCCCCGTCGACCCCCGCTTTTCTCGCGGCATCACACTATCCGACACCGCGGACCTGCCCGGTGCATCGAGGGCTGAGGCGACTGACTATTCTGCGTGAGAACTGTTAGCCCCTAGTCGGGAGGCACGTTGAGCACGATCGAGGAGCCCTTTGCGGGCGCACTGGCGCCTGAGCCCATCGAGGCCCGGCCGTTCCCGGTCCACGAGGCGTCCAAGGGCTCGATGTTCCTCAGCCTGCTGCGTACGACCGACCACAAGCTCATCGGCAAGATGTACATGGTCACGACCCTGTTCTTCTTCGCCATCGGTGGCGTCCTCGCCCTGCTGATGCGCATCGAGTTGGCGCGGCCGGGCATGCAGTACCTGTCGCTGGAGCAGTTCAACCAGCTGTTCACCATGCACGGCACGGTGATGCTGCTGCTGTTCGCGACGCCCAACGTGTTCGCCTTCGCCAACCTGATCACGCCGCTGCAGATCGGCAGCCCGGACGTCGCCTTCCCGCGCCTGAACGCTTTCTCGTACTGGCTCTACCTGTTCGGCGCCCTGACGGTGATGTCGAGCTTCCTGACCCCGGGCGGTCCGGCCGACGAGGGCTGGACGTTCTACACGCCGCTGTCGAGCATCACGAACTCCCCGGGCTTCGGCAGCGACCTGTGGCTGATCGGCCTGGCGATCGGTGGCTTGGGCACCATCCTCGGCGCGGTCAACTTCATCACCACCGTCGTCACCCTGCGTGCGCCGGGGATGACGATGTTCCGCCTGCCGATCTTCACCTGGAACATCGTGGTGACCTCGATCCTGGTGCTGCTCGCGTTCCCGATCCTCACCGCGGCGCTGCTCGTGCTCTACATCGACCGGCATATGGGCGCGCAGGTCTTCGACCCGGCCAACGGCGGAGCGGTGCTCTACCAGCACCTGTTCTGGTTCTTCGGCCACCCCGAGGTCTACATCCTCGCGCTGCCGTTCTTCGGCGTGGTCACCGAGATCATCCCGGTCTTCAGCCGCAAGCCGCTGTTCGGCTACAAGGGCATGGTCCTGGCGACGCTGTCGATCGCGGCCCTGTCGCTGACCGTCTGGGCGCACCACATGTTCACCACTGGCGCGGTGCTGCTGCCGTTCTTCTCCGTGATGACCTTCCTGATCGCGGTCCCGACCGGCATCAAGTTCTTCAACTGGATCGGCACCATGTGGAAGGGTTCGATCACCTTCGAGACACCGATGCTCTTCTCGGTCGGATTCATGGTGACCTTCCTGTTCGGTGGCCTCACCGGCGTCATGCTGGCCAGCCCGCCACTGGACTTCCACGTCTCGGACACCTACTTCGTCGTGGCGCACTTCCACTACGTGCTCTTCGGCACGATCGTGTTCGCGGTCATGGGCGGCTTCTACTTCTGGTTCCCGAAGTTCACCGGCCGGTTCATGGACGAGAAGCTGGGCAAGCTGCACTTCTGGCTGACCTTCCTCGGCTTCCACGCGACCTTCCTCGTCCAGCACTGGCTCGGCGCCGAGGGCATGCCGCGCCGGTACGCCGACTACCAGAGCAGCGACGGCTGGACGACGCTCAACACGTTCTCGACCATCGGCTCGTTCGTGCTCGGCGCCTCGATGATCCCGTTCGTCTGGAACGTCTACCGCTCCTACCGCTACGGCGAGATCACCACGGCCGACGACCCGTGGGGCCACGGCAACTCGCTGGAGTGGGCGACCACCTCGCCGCCGCCGCGGCACAACTTCGTGTCGATCCCGCGGATCCGTTCGGAGCGCCCGGCCTTCGAGGCGCACTACCCGCACCTGCTGGAGCGGCTGGAGGCCGAGGCCCACTCGGGTCGCAAGCACCCCGTCACCCCGACGCCGGTCGGTGCCACAGCGGGCACGTCCGGCGAGCTGGGCGGCTAGTCCCGAGTGGTTCCCACCACCGTCCTGGTCACCGTCAGCGGACGGGACCGGCCGGGCATCACCGCGGCGCTGTTCGCGGCGCTCGCCGCGCATGACGTCGATGTCCTGGACGTCGAGCAGGTGGTCATCCGGGATCGGCTCATCCTGACCGTCCTGCTCGCGCAGCGCGGCGGCGACATCGTCTCGCTGCGGGCCTCGGTGACCAGGCTCGTGGCGGCGCTCGAACTCGAGGGCGAGGTCGAGCAGGTCGCCTCGGAGGGGGACGCCGTCGGCGAAGGCCGTCGCAGCCACGTGATCCTGATCGGCCACCCGCTGCGCCCCGGCGTCATCGGCGAGGTGGCCGACCGGATCACCGCGCTCGGGGCGAACATCGAATCGGTGACCCAGCTGGCGACGGAGCCCGCGTCCTCGCTGCAGCTCACCGTCCGCACCCTGGACCATGCCGTGCTGCGTGCCGTGCTCGTGCACGCAGCCGACGACCTCGGCGTGGACATCGCCGTCGAGCCGGCCGGCCTGCGCCGCCGCGCCACCCGCCTGGTCGTCCTGGACGTCGACTCGACGTTGATCCGTGACGAGGGCATCGATGTGCTGGCGCAGCGGGCCGGGGTGGGTGCGGCGGTCGCCAGCATCACCGAGCGGGCGATGGCCGGCGAACTGGACTTCACCGCGTCCCTGCGGGAGCGGGTGGCCCTGCTCGAGGGACTGCCGCTGTCGCAGGTCGAGGCGGTACGCGACTCGCTGCGGCTCACCCCCGGCGCGCGCACGTTCGTACGCACCCTGAAGCGGCTGGGCTATGCGGTCGGCGTGGTTAGCGGCGGCTTCACGCTGTTCACCGACCGGTTCGTCTCGGAGCTGGGACTGGATTTCGCCGCGGCCAACGAGCTCGAGGTGATCGACGGTCGACTGACCGGGCGTGTGCTCGGAGACATCGTCGACCGGGCAGGCAAGGCGTCGGCACTGCGGCGCTTCGCCGAGCGCTTCAACGTGCCGCTGGAGCAGACGGTGGCGATCGGCGACGGCGCCAACGACATCGACATGCTCAAGGCGGCCGGCCTCGGCATCGCCTTCAACGGCAAGGCCGCGCTGCGGGCCGCGGCTGACACCTCGCTCAACCTGCCGTACCTGGACACCGTGCTGTTCGTCCTGGGGATCAGCAAGGAGGAGATCGCCGAGGCCAACGGCCCCTGACCCCGCTCGCGCGTCTCTGAACGCTGTTCAGGCGCTGCCGCAGCGATGCTGACGACGCACGCGCGGGCTAGCGAAGGCGCACGGGGATAGCAGGGTCGCCCTTGCTCAGCTTCAGGCCCTCCCACGGCACCGTCACCAGCGCCGCGCGCAGGCGTTCGCGGGAGTCGTCCAGGGCCGGCAGGTCGGCAACCGGCCCCTCGCCGCGCCAGAGCGGGACCTGCAGTGGGCGGGCCCCGGCCGGTACCGATCCGTGGCCGGCGCCGGCCACGAGGATCTCCTCGATCGCGGTGCCGCTCGGCTTGTGCAGCCGGTACGCCCGCTTCCGCCCGCCCACGCTGGACTTGTGCTCCGAGCGCTTGGCCACGGGGCGACCGTCCACCTCGACGAGCTTGTAGACCATGCCGGCCGTCGGCGCGCCCGATCCGGTGACCACCGCGGTGCCGGCGCCGTAGACGTCGACCGGAGCGGCGGCCAGCGCCGCGATCGCATACTCGTCCAGGTCCCCGCTGACGACGATCTTGGTGCCGGTCGCGCCGAGCGCGTCGAGTTGTTCCCGTGCCCGCTTGGCCATGATCGACAGGTCGCCCGAGTCGATCCGTATCGCGCCCAGCGACGGACCCGTCACCTCGACGGCGGTCGCGATCCCGCGAGTGGTGTCGTACGTGTCGACGAGCAGCGTGGTGCCTGCGCCGAGGGTGTCGACCTGGGCCCGGTACGCCGCGGCCTCGGTGTCGTGCAGCAGCACGAAGGCGTGCGCCGCGGTCCCGGCCCCGGGGATGCCGTAGCGGGCCACGGCGGCGAGGTTCGAGGTGGACGCGAAACCGGCCAGGTACGCAGCCCGCGCCGCGGCCACGGCCGCCTGCTCGTGCGTGCGCCGTGAGCCCATCTCGATGATCGGGCGCCCTCCCGCCGCCCCGACCATGCGGGCGGCCGCCGCCGCGATGGCCGAGTCGTGGTTGAGGACCGACAGGACCAGCGTTTCGAGGATCACTGCGTCGGCGAAGGTTCCGGTGACGGTCAGGACTGGGGAGTTGGGGAAGTAGAGCTCGCCCTCGGGGTAGCCGTCGATCTCACCGCGGAACCGGTAGGTCCGCAGGTAGTCGGCGGCAGGGGCGTCCACGACCTCGGCGGACAGCAGCGCCTCGATCGTGGCGGTGTCGAACCGGAACTGCTCGATCGCCTCGAGCACCCGCGCGGTGCCGCCGACCACGCCGTAGCGGCGTCCCTCGGGCAGCCGCCGGGCGAAGACTTCGAACACGCAGTGCCGCTCGGCCGTGCCGTTCCGCAACGCGGCGGTGAGCATCGTCAGTTCGTACTGGTCGGTCAGTAACGCAGTGGTCACGGGCCGATGTTTCCACGCTATGCGGTCCGGCAGGCCCGATCCGGGCTCGTGGGATCATGGACGGCATGGCGTCGGTGGCACCGGAACTCGAGCGGACCGAGCAGACCAGCAGCTCCACCGATCCCGACCGTCCGTGGATCACGATCGTCTGGAACGACCCGATCAACCTGATGTCCTACGTCACCCACGTGTTCATGACCGTCTTCGGCTACCCGAAGGCCAAGGCGGAGAAGCTGATGCTGGACGTCCACCAGAAGGGCAGGGCGGTGGTCTCATCCGGCACACGCGAGCGGATGGAGCTGGACGTCAACACGCTGCACGGGTACGGGCTCTGGGCCACGCTCTCGCAGGACGCATGAGAATCGCGGGACGCGCGGCGAACCGCCGCATGGAGTTCACGGCTGCCGAGACCGAACTGCTCGGCGAGGTGCTGCAAGCCGTCACGGACGAGATCCGCGACAGCGATGCGACCGACCCCGTGCGCGAACGGCTGTTCCCGGCAGCATACGAGGACGCCGACATGGCCGCCGAGTTCCGCGGGCTGACCGAGAACGACCTGCGCGACGAGCGGGTGCTCCGCCTTGTAGACAGCGCCGAGGAACTACGGCGGACCGGGGGCGAGGTCCCGCTGAGCCCGCAGGTCGCCGATCGATGGATCCGCGTGCTCAACGACGCCCGTCTCGTGCTCGGTACCCGGCTCGGCGTGACCGACGACTACGACCACCAGATCGACCCGGACGACGAAGAGGTCGCCGAGAAGGCCGTCTACCTCTGGCTCAGCGCGGTCCAGGAAGCGGTCGTCGGCGAGCTTCTGCGGTGAGCGGTGGCCGGGCCGGAGCGTGAACGCGGGAGGTTCTGATTGCCCGCCGTCGGCAGGCCTCTCTCCCCTGCCAGTAGGGTGGGGGTGTGCTTCGGATCGACCGCGAGATCTACGACGAGATCGTCGCGCACGCCCGCCGGGACCACCCGGACGAGGCGTGCGGCATCGTGGCCGGGTCCGAGGGTTCGGACCGGCCGACTCGCTTCGTCCCGATGCTGAACGCGGCGCGCTCGCCCACGTTCTACGAGTTCGACTCCGCCGACCTGCTGGCGCTCTACAAGGAGTTGGACGCGAACGAGGAGGAGCCGGTGGTCGTCTACCACTCGCACACGGCCACCGAGGCGTACCCGTCGCGCACCGACATCAGCTACGCCAGCGAGCCGAACGCCCACTACGTGCTCGTCTCGACGCGTGAGGAACAATCGACCGAGTTCCGGTCGTTCCGGATCGTGGACGGCGTCGTGACCGAAGAACCCGTCGAAATTCTCTGAGGAGCTGCACCAGATGGCCATCGAGGTCAAGATCCCGACCATCCTCCGCACGTACACCGGCGGGGCGAAGTCCGTCGACGCGAAGGGTGACACCCTCAGCGCGCTCATCGACGACCTGGATGCGAACCACGCCGGGCTCAAGGGCCGCCTCATCACCGAGGACGGCAATCTGCACCGCTTCGTCAACATCTACGTCAACGACGAGGACGTCCGTTTCACCGGCTCGCTCGAGACCGCGCTCTCGGACGGCGACGCCGTGACGATCCTGCCCGCGGTGGCCGGCGGTTCGCGCTGACGTCCGACCGACAGGGCAAGTGGTCGACCGTACGAGCGCTATGGCGTTCAGGATGTCGACACTTCGGAGAGCGGTGAGGCCATGACCCGCTACGACTCGCTGATCGACGCGCTGGGGAACACCCCGCTCGTCGGTCTGCCGCACCTGTCGCCGCGCTGGGACGGGGATGCGCCGGTACGCCTGTGGGCCAAGCTCGAGGACCGCAACCCGACCGGCTCGATCAAGGATCGCGCGGCCCTGAAGATGATCGAGGCCGCCGAGGCCGACGGCCGGCTCACTCCCGGCTGCACGATCCTGGAGCCGACCAGCGGCAATACCGGTATCTCGCTGGCGATGGTGGCGCGGATGAAAGGCTACGGCCTGGTCTGCGTGATGCCCGAGAACACCTCCGTGGAGCGGCGCCAGCTGCTGGAGATGTTCGGCGCGCGCATCATCAGCAGCCCGGCAGCGGGCGGATCCAACCAGGCCGTCGCGATGGCCAAACAGCTCGCCGAGCAGTATCCCGACTGGGTGATGCTCTACCAGTACGGCAACCCGGCGAACGCGCAGGCGCACTACGAGGGCACCGGCCCGGAACTGCTCGCCGACCTGCCGACGATCACGCACTTCGTCGCCGGGCTGGGCACCACCGGCACGCTGATGGGGACCGGGCGGTTCCTGCGCGAGAAGGTGCCGGGCATCTCGATCATCGCGGCCGAGCCGCGGTACGGCGAGCTGGTCTACGGCCTGCGCAACATCGACGAGGGCTTCGTACCGGAGCTCTACGACGACACGGTGCTGACCTCGCGGTTCTCGGTCACCTCGTACGACGCTCTGCGGCGTACCCGCGACCTGATCGAGCACGAGGGCATCTTCGCCGGCATCTCGACCGGGGCGATCCTGCACGCGGCGCTCTCGATCGGCGACCGTGTCGCGAAGGACCCCGCGGCCATTGCGGACATCGCGTTCGTCGTGGCCGACGGCGGGTGGAAGTACCTCTCGACGGGCGCGTACTCGGGCTCGCTGCAGCAGGCCTCCGACCTGCTGGAGGGCCAGCTCTGGGCCTAGACCCTCGGGCGCCAGCGCTTCCATACGGCGGTGCCGGTCGCCCGCACCTTGCCCTCGAAGACCACCGAGGCGACCACGCCGATCTCGGCCTCGGTGAGCGAGGTCAGTTCCGCCCGCAGTTCGACGGTGTCGTCCAGCGGGGCCGGACGCAGGTAGCGGACGTCCAGGCCGGCGGTGACATGCGACAGGCCCGCGCCCGGCAGCGCATGCCAGCCGTGCTCGTGCGCCGCCCAGAGCGCGGCCGCACCGCCGTGACAGTCCAGCAGGGTGGCGATGATGCCGCCGTTGAGGAAGCCGTTGCCGCTGTCGTGCTCGGGCCACGGGGTGAAGCTGCCGTTCGCGCCGTCCTTCGTCGCGTAGCTCTTGAGCCGCAGCCCCTTCGGGTTCGCCGGTCCGCAGCCGAAGCATGTCAGCCGCGGGTAGACGAGGTCCTGGATCGCGTCAGCCACCAGCGGCCTGCTTCTGCCGCGCCCGGTACGCCGCCACGTTGGCACGGTTGCCGCAGCCGGCCTCGCAGAAGCGCCGCGAGCGGTTCTTCGACAGGTCGATCACCACGTTGTCGCAGTGCTCGTCGGCGCAGAACTTCAACCGGTCGAGTTCGCCGGCGCGGATCACGTCGGTCATCGCCATGGCACTCTCCACCAACATCCGCTGGGCCAGCCCGGCGCCCGGCGGCTCGGCATGCAGGTGCCAGTCCCACTCGTCGTGCTTGCGCAGTTGCGGCAGCGCGTGGCCGGCCCGCAGCAACTCGTTCACGTAGTCGACCAGCGCCGCCTCGTCATCCAGCTCCCAGTAGCGGCGCAGCGTGGGAATCAGCGCGCGGACGGCCCGCAGTTCGGCATCGTCGCGGGTGCGCTCGCCGGAGTAGCGGTAATGCTCGACGAACTCGTCCAGTGCGGCGACGTCGGGCAGCCTCCCGTCGCCCGGACCCAGGTTGGCCAGCGCCGCGGCCGAGATGAGAGCCACTTCGACGTCAGGGGCGAAAAGCACTTTGACTCCTGACTGATCCTGAATTAACGTAATGAGCATACCGGTAGTTGACTCATGGCAGGGTGATGATGGCGAAGGCAGGCGGGGTCGCGCTCGCGGTCCTTGCGTCGGCGGCGTTCGGTTCGTCCGGCAGCTTCGCGAGTTCCCTGCTCGACAACGGCTGGTCGCCGGTGGCGGTCGTGGCGCTGCGCGTCGGGATCGCCGCACTCGTCCTGCTCGGGCCGGCCCTGTACGCCGTGCGCGGCCGCTGGCACCTGGTCACCCGCAATCTGCGCTCGATCAGCCTGTTCGGACTGGTGGGCGTGGCCGCCTGCCAGGTCATGTACTTCGAGGCGGTCGCCCGGCTCTCGGTCGGGATCGCGCTGCTGCTCGAATACCTCGGTGTCCTGCTGATCGTGCTCTGGCAATGGCTCGCCCGCCACGTGCGTCCCGGCCGGCTCACGATCGCGGGTACCGGCCTCGCGCTCGTCGGACTGGCCCTCGTGCTGGGGGTCTTCAGCAGGATGCAGCTCGACGTCGTCGGCGTGCTCTGGGGTCTGGGCGCGGCCGTTGCGCTCGCCGGGTACTTCTTCATCTCCAGCGACTCGGACGAGGAACTGCCAGCGGTGACCATGTCCGGCCTGTCGATGGGCCTCGGCGCGGTGATCCTCGCGGTGATCGGCGGCCTCGGCCTCGTGCCGCTGCACGGCAACACCCGCGACGTCGTCCTTGCGCGCCACACGGTCAGCTGGGTGGTGCCGATCCTGGGCATCGCACTGATCGCGGCCGCGCTGGCGTACGTGCTGGGCATCGCCGCCGCCCGCGCGCTCGGGGCGAAGCTGTCGAGCTTCGTCAGCCTCACCGAGGTGCTCTTCGCGGTGGTCTTCGCGTGGGCGCTGCTCGGGCAGCGGCCGACCTGGCTCGAGGCCTTCGGTGGCGTGCTGATCATCGCCGGCGTGGCCCTGGTCCGGGTCGAGGAACTGCGCCGACCCGACGCACCCGCCTCCGCACCGGAGCCGCTGGCTACGCTCGTGGCGTGACGGGTCAGGGACTCACGGGCCGCTTCAGGCAGGCGTGGCAGGACGCCTCCGCGCGGGTCGAACAGGCCGCGCCCGCCGGTACCCGGCGGCGTTTCGACCCGGCCAGCTGGGGCGGTGCACTGCTGGTCATGCTCCTCGCCACGGCGGTGCTGTGGGTCGTCCAGGGCGTGAACCACCATCAGCGCCTGGACCGGTTCGGGCTGCGTCCGCGCTCGGTCGACGGGCTCTGGGGCGTGCTCACCGCGCCGTTCCTGCACCCGAGCTGGGATGTGCTCATCTCGACGACGCTGCCGTTCCTGCTCATCGGCTGGGCGGTGCTGATCGGCGGTGTACGGAACTGGGCGATCGGTTCGGTGGCGATCATCGTGGTCGGCGGCGCGCTGACCTGGCTGGTCGGGCCCTCGCATCTCGTGCTCGGTGCCACTGGGCTGGTGTTCGGCTGGATCGGCTACCTGCTCACGCGGGCATGGTTCTCGCGCAGGCTCAGCTCGATCCTCATCGTGGTCGTCGTACTCGCGATCTTCGGCACCCTGTTGGGCCAGCTCGTGCCGGACTTCGACAAGCACAGTTCGTGGCAGGCCAACGCCTGCTCGTTCGTGGTCGGCCTGGTGGCCGGTGGGGTGCTGCCCCTGCCCCGCCGTAGGGTGAAGCGGCCATGAACCTGACCATTCTCGGCTGCTCGGGCAGCGTGCCCGGCCCCGTTGCCCCGGCCTCCGGCTATCTGGTCGAGGCGCAGGGCTATCGCCTGGTGCTCGACCTCGGCCACGGCGCGTTCGGCGAACTGCAGCGGTACGTCGATCCCGCGGACGTCGACGCCATCGTGATCAGTCACCTGCACGCCGACCACATGATCGACCTGACCGCGTACATCGTCGCGCTGCGCTACGGCGGCGCCCGGTTCCGGCAGCGTCCGGGCGGACGTATCCCGCTGGTCGGGCCGGCCGGCACGCGCGACCGGCTCGAGGCGGCCTACGACCCGCTCGCGCGCAAGCTCGGGCTGCACGAGCTGTTCGGCTTCTCGACGCCGTCCGACGGGATGACCCTCGGCCCGTTCACGCTGACGTTCACCCCGACCAGGCACCCGGTCCCGACGACGGCGGTGCGCATCTCCCACGGCGAGCGCTCCTTGGTCTACTCCGCGGACACGGGGGAGTCGCCGGCGCTGGTCGAACTGGCTCGCGGTGCCGACGCGTTCCTGTGCGAGGCCTCGCTCATGCCCGAGGACGAGTACGTGCCGGACCTGCACCTGACCGGGCTGCAGGCCGGTCAGCACGCCGCGCGTGCCGGCGTCGGACGGTTGATCCTCACGCACGTGCCGCCGTGGGCCTCCCCCGAGGTGCAGGCAAGCGAGGCCGCGCGGGCGTACGACGGCCCGATCGAGGTCGCCCGGCCCGGTGCCGTCTTCCAGCTCTAGCGACTGCCCGGGACGGCGCAACGGCGGCGACCGCTCGACGACATGGGTTCTCCACAAAACGGGAATGGCAGTCCGCGTGAGAATGGCAGAAGCGGAATCAGTGTTCCGCGGATCACCCCGATTGCCACACTGCGAGTGTTCCCTCAGGGGCGGCGCTTCGTCCCGCGTCCGCGGCGGGGCGCCTTTATGGGCGCCGTCCGGCGCGGGCGTTCGGTGGGTGGGGTGGGCGCCGTGCGCGAACTGCGCTCGGTACGCCCGCGGACGATCCCGATGAACTGCTCGAGCCGCTCGTCCTCGTTGTCCGCCCGCCAGGCGAGGCCGATCCGCGAACCCTCGATGTCGGTGACCGGCCGGGTCGCGACGTCCTTGCGATGGTGCAGGCGCGCGATGGACATCGGGACGATCACGTAGCCGGCGCCGCTGGCGGCGACCTCGATGACCTGCTTGGTGGTCATCGCGTCGGGCAGGATCTCGTGCTCGTCGGCGAGGTCGGCGGTGGTTACCTCGTCCAGAGCGGTGATCACGTGGTCCTTGGCCACGACCACGACCGGTGTCTCGGTATACAGCGGGATGACGTGCAGCCCCTCGCGCTCGACGGGCAGGCGCAACAGGCACATGTCGGCGGTGCGCTCGCGCAGGACCGCCAGCTGGTCCTCGTCTGCGATGGGCACAGCCTCGATCGGGGTGGTGTACCGATCGGCCCAGATCCGCAGCCACTTGTCCGGCGTCACTCCGGGGACGAAGGCGATCCGCAACGGGCTGGTCGGCACGCGGTCAGGTTAACGGTCGTTAGGCTCGGCGACATGTCCCAGAACATGTTGCCCGCGACGGCCGCGCAGAAGCTGGGCGTCTACCTGCCCGCGACCCCGGAGGAGTTTCGCGCCGGCCCGATCACGCGGGAGCAGCTCAACGCCATGATCGCCGCGCCGCCGCAGTGGCTCGTGGACCTGCGACGCAACGGTCCGCACCCGCGTCCGGTCGTCGCTCGCAAGCTGGGCATCTCGAACTCGGGCCTGGCCCGCGCCGGGGTCTCGGACTCGATGACCACCGACGAGATCAAGGCCCTGCTGGAGCAGATGCCACCGTGGCTCGAGGCCGAGCGGGCAACCAAGGCCGCGGTCCGCGCCGAGAACGCCCGGCTCGCGCGGGGTCCAGCCGGCGGCTGAATCAGTACCAGCTTTGGGTCTGCCATTTCGCCCAGGCACGGCAGGGCGTTCCGTACCGGCCGGCGATGTAGCGCAGGCCCCAAGCGATCTGGGTCCGCGCGTTGTTCCGCCAGTCGGCGCCCGCGGCAGCCAGCTTTGCGCCGGGCAGCGCCTGCGGGATTCCGTAGGCGCCGGCCGAGTTGTGCGCATGCAGGTTCCACCCACTCTCGCGGGTCCACATCTTCGAAAGGCACGAGTACTGGCTGCTCCAACCACGCGCCTTCAGCATGGTCTTGGCGATCGCCTTGGCCTCCGCCGGCGAGGCATTGATGCCCAGTGGCCGGGTGCCCACTGCGACGATCCGGCTCTGCGGCCGTCGCAGCACCTTGCTCGCCACCGTGGTGCGGCGGGTCAGCTTGCCATTGACGTACGTGAGTTGGTACGTCGCGCGGCGAACGCCGGCGTGGCCGCGCCGCAGGACCTTGTGCTTGCCGACGGCGAGTTTGGCGCTACGGCGATGCTTCGTCGCCTTGGGCACCCGAACGTTCCGGACCTGTTTGGCGTACCGGATCCTTGTCACCACGACAGAGGAGACGTGATCCAGCGCGGTGCCGGTTGCCGGTCTGACTGTGTCGGTGGCGCCCAGGCCGATCCGCAGCTGACTCAACAGCTGAGACACCGTCGCCTGCGTCGTCGTGGCGGTGCGCTTCTTGCCGTCCGCGACCACCGTCACCGCGTGCGGCCTCGCGGCGACGTTCGCCGCGGGCAAGGCGGCGGCGCTCGCTACGG
>Ga0164242_10002937_pt1 | contig 19521 bp, 23 predicted proteins | sample OricomgcompostMG_FD_108783 | JGI IMG/M metagenome (GOLD analysis project Ga0164242, IMG submission 108783) | Miracle-Growth compost microbial communities from Emeryville, California, USA - Original compost - Miracle growth compost (MG) ... | reverse complement strand
TGTTGTTCTCCGTTTTCGTAATAAACCTATAGCGCTAACACCGACCAGTATGGAAACCTTCGCTGCAGGAGATGGCTTAAAACAGCCCATGCCATGTGAACGACGAGGCGACCACAATCACCGCTTAAGATGGCTGTAGTCTTTGAGTAGATGCTCCATGTGCGTATTCGTCGACTTCCCCGACTTCCTCGCTGACCTCTTCTTCTTCTCGACCTTAGTCACGGTAGGAGCCTTGTCGCGCGGGTCCTCGCTCGTGGGCTTCTGCCCGACGGCGTTGAGGCGCTGGACGATGGCGTCGAGGCTGGGGACCTCGACCTTGTGCCAGGCGGAGCGGAACTCCGGGTCGACGCGGTGGACGAGCGAGGGGTCGTTGATCCAGACGGTGCGCGGGTGGTTGTCCTTCTTCCACCTCAGCACGAGCAGGCGGTTCTGCTTCTCGAGCTCGTCGATGGCGGCCTCGCAGGCCGGCCAGCCGTCCTTGAGGTCCTTGACGGGCACGCCGCGCATGTCCATCCGCTTCTGCAGGTAGCCCAGCAGCTGGGTCTTGGACTTGACGTTGGGGATGATGGGCCGGTGCATGTACGTGCCCGCCCGCCACGTCTGCTCGCTCGCCGCCGGGTCGGGGATCCACTGGATGCGGGGGCTGCCTCGGACGGAGCGCGCGAACTCCTCCTGTTCCTCCTGCGACTTGTTGCGCGCCGAGACGTATTCGAGGATCTCCTGCATCGTCTTGGGCTCGTCCTTCTGCTTCAGCCAGTCGATGACGTAGGTCACCTGGGCCAGGAGGGTTGTGCCGGCGCTGGTGTTGACGGGCTGCGAGTACACCGTCGGGCCATCACGTTCCTTCTTGGTCGGCGTGACGCCCGCCGCGGCGGAGGTGCTCGAGGTGATGGAAGGTGAGGGCGACGGCGGGGCGAGGGGCCGCTTTGAGCTTCCGCCAATCTTGGAGGCCGCGGCCGATAGCCCGCCGGTGAAGGCCTCGCGCTGCCGCTCGAGATAAGACGACATTGCGACCGGATGTCCCTGTCGGGGTCGGCGGTTTAGTCGGTCTCGTTTGTGGTTCGGTCTCCCGGTCCGGAGATTGTGTGTGAGGTTGGACTGAACGGTTGCGAAGGCCGATGGCAATATGGAAGTAGGTGGTCAAATATAGTGGACCTGACTGGGGGCGAACCGGCCCGGCCAAAAACCCGGGACTATGGTAGCCACCTAGGCCTGCCTATAATGAGACTTGTATGGGAGACAACCAGCTTGCATTTACTTTTGCTCGAAGGATTGTTGTTGATTAGAGTGTGCTTTAAATTTCGGTGTCGGATCTCGATTTTGAGTGACGAGGTTTCTTCAAAGAATTCGGGGTTAAGAACCGAAGGAGAACAAGGTTCCTGTTAGACGCTTACATATCTTCGCGGGGGGGGGGGACTGATCCCCCAAAACAATTAAAGTTCAGCGCCCCATTGTTTGCCGCCTACCGCCAAAAAAAAAAAAAAAATAAGAAATATTTACGCTTCACGGAATCAACGTATTGAGTAAATGTTTGGTAGGTAACTGGTCGTAAACGGCAACCGGGAATTACAAGTCTATACACAGGCAGTGAATATCTCAAAGAGTACGCGTCCGTACAAACCCCCCAAAATCCAAGTCGATCTCCACCACGCCACTCCTCACCTCCGCCTCCGCACCCACCTCCGCATTGCATGGACCTCGGATAGACAAACTCGGCATTCACGGCCGAGCTCAATTCATTCCACAAGAAACCCGGCACTTCCCACGAGCACTCCAGCGCTAGTTGATGCGTGGAAATGGTTGGCAGAGGTCTGGGGTAAAAACCTATTTGGCGAATTGCGGGCTTAGGCAGCCGTCTGTTGTGCTTGCTGCTGCTGCAGGTACTGGTAGGCGCCATAGGCAATCGCACCTCCGACGACGATGAGGGCGTAGAGACCGACGCCCATTCCAGCGCCGGTGTTGGCAGAGGCGTCAACGGCGCCGGGAACGGCGACCTTGGGTGTCGGGTCACCGGGCTGTAGGTCGAGGAAGGTAACGGGTTAGCTTATCAAGATCTTATGCTTGGGGCGTAGAATCTGAATTGGTAGAGATGGCCGTATGTATCGCCTTTTTTTTTTTTGGCTTCTTTCTTTTGTCGGGGGGTATGCTTGGGGGCTTCGACATACCTTCCGCTTCAGAATGCCGACCTTGAGGTCTTCTAGGGTCTCTCGTGCCTCGTCGCTGTGGCCAACATCCTCGAATGCCTCGGTCGCATCCTGTCCGGCAACATCGAGTAGGACCTCCTCGCCGCCGCTATCACATGGGAAGGGTCAGCACACCGCAATTACTTCTGTCGCCAGAAAAAAATGGGCGCGGAGATGGAGAGGGAAAGGGGGGCTACTTACGGATGCTCGTCTACGAACTTGGTGGCATCGTAGATGACGTCGTGAATGACAACGAAGATGTCCTTCTTGGTGTTGTGCTCGGCAACGTCTTGGTAGGTGTATTCCTTGGACATTGTGAAAGAGTTTTCGGGGGGTGCGCGTGGCTGCCGAGAGGAAGAAGATGGATCGCTAAATGACTGGACAGAGGATGTCTCTACGACGGTCGGCACTCTACGATGGCACTCTAGGATGACAGCGTGGTTGTTTGGGGAGATGACCGGAAGAAGGAATCGATAGGAAATCCCCAAATCCCCGGGTTGACAGTTTTCACCGGGAAGGTCCTCACTCCGGTATCCAGGGTACGCCGGGCCAATCAGCATCTACCGAAACTTGCACCGCCTGACTCATGATTGGCCCTGTCCCTTCCGCTTGTTGAGAGGGCGGGCGTGCAGGGACCATGGTCCGATCCGGGAACTCGCTACCCTTGCCGGTGCAGAAATTGGAGCCAATATTGTACGCAGTAAGGGGGCGAGGGTATGTCAGCTGCAATTGACTCGACTTGTCTACGGGGACCATTAAGCCCTCATCGTCTAACATCTCATTTTCTACCAATCGGCTTGTAGAGTTCGATTCTGCCCGCAGCTACCGCATACAACGCAATGAAGTACCGGTCTGTCGCCTTCAAGTGTTCTTTGACTGAGGTCGCCTACCTACACAGGCCCGAATTGACTTGCTAGGTAACGTTGGCCTGGATTGACTACCTACGCGCGCAAGTTCGCATTGGCTGTCCTACACAGGCCCGGGTTGACTGCGTGCGCAGGGTCCGAATTGAATTGCCCACGGAAGCCCGGGTTAACTTCGCACACGGGGACCCGCCGGGGTTGACTTCGCACACAGGCCCGAATTAACTCCGTGTGCACACCCGACTTGACTGCCGGGTTGACTGCCTGTAGGGGCCCGAGTTGACTAACCGCGTGCAAAGTCAACCCTGGTTTACATACCACAGTAGGTTATTACTACGGGCCTTGTGTAGGTAGCTACCCTCCCAGCTCAAATTAATATCTTCAACTTTACTACAGAGTGTACAAGAACTTACCTTATGTAAAGATGTAGATAGGCTCTTACAGCTGCGTTATACAGGCTTTAAATACCTGTCGTTGCACTTGCCTATGCTATGTAGTACCTTGGATCGCTGGCGAACAGAAGGTACAAAAGTGCGTTGTACTGTGGGTCGGGAAAAGGGGTTTTTGGAACGATATGCTCTAATGGCCTCTATACTTGTGGAAACTGGGAGAGGAGAATTGGTCCTCCCGCCAGACGGCAACCAAAGTCGTCAGTGGATATTCTATTGTCCATTCGCAGTTTGTTCCCCTCTGTTCCCCTCCCCTCCCCCCGCTCTACCCAGAGGCCCTCCCGGCATTAACTACATACCTAGTAGTGCTACCTTCTTGAGCTTCCCCCTCCAATATCCTGACCAAGCCTATAACTTGCGACTTTGTCCCACTCAATCTTTTGCCGGGTTACTGGCAGCTGTCGTCTCAGGCCCTTGAATGCACCTTCGCTCAGATTGTTGAATCCACGATTCAGTTCCTCCTGGTACCGCTTCTCGCTCGTCGAAATCTCCTTTGCGATTCCGGTACCTGTTCCGGACGAGACCGACACGTTGACCGGTTTCTTCGTAGTGAGCCGGACATTCCCGTCTTCGTAATAGTGGACGTCCACCTTGATAGTGCCCTCGAGGTTGCCAGAAGCCGGATCGAATATGTATAGCGAGCGCCATCGTCCGTTCCTGATGTTTATATTAGGCTACGGGCGTCTCCTTGTCGAGGCCCTCGAGAACGGCTTACCAGAAGTTATTTGGGCTGTACTTGTTCGAGACGATGACTATGGCAACTTTAGAGTCGTTTTCTATCGGGTAAACTCCGTAGGCCGCATTTGCAAAATGCTCTTTGACATATGTGGAGAGGCTCTTAAGTGTCGACTTTCTAAAGCAGTCGTCAGCGTTCTGGCGTTCTAGCAGAGGGACACGCCCATCCAGGGTTCAAGAATACGCATGGTGACTGACACTGTATCTGCCTGCGGACCCTCCAGCACGTAACTTTGAACTGCGCTGGCCGTCTACAAACTGGTTATTATCGGGCCCACGACCTCACGAGGGGCGACCGGTATGCCTAACCTGTGTGGTATGGTCGAAGGCGAAGCTTGACGAGCTCTCCACGTCGTAGTATCGCCCGCCGCCTAGGGCGCTGTGGGAGCTTATGATTACTAGTTGGCTGCTACCCGGGAGTTTCGTCGTAGCGAATTGCTCTTCGTTATATTTCTCGAACGCTGGGCCTAGGTCGTTGATAAGGCTTGGGGTTGTGACGGTCAGGGCCTTGATATCTAGAGAGGACCAATGTCAGCCGCATAGATCGCACGCAATCGAGATCGCAACGAACCGGCAATGACGTCTGCGAGCTATCGAAAATGGTCAGCTTGTCAGCAAGGACAGGTCGAAAACAGGTTCCTGGGCGACCTACCTCCCCTGGAGGCGCCCCCTCGACAAAGGACGATACTATCGCCTTGCTTGAAGACATTCTAGGCGGCGAAAGTAAGGGAATGAGTGGTTAGTAGAGCACCTAGCAGCCTCTAGTCGACGATTAATCCGGAGCTCTTGGGCAGGCGGATGATGAAGTCCCAAACCGTTCCTGCCGACACCAAGTGGGAGAGCTCGGGGTGAAACGCGATGCGGGGTTGATTCGTGCGGCGGGACAAACGGCTGCGAACCAGGCACCGGCGGCCCGTTACCAGCTGACATTCAACAGAACATCGATTTAAGGCAAGAGGACTCATCAAATGTCGTCAAACGTCACAAAACGCACACTGAGGCAGCTGACTTGAACTAGGTATACTTCAAGCACTCGGTTGGACTGTTTACTTTCTAGTTCCTCAAATACGAAATCTAAGTATTTGGCTGTCTTCAAGTCGTAGCTGCAAGCGCTAGCATCGCTTCATCGCCGACGAAAGATGTCCACCTGCCCGATAAATACTGGTATCTATCCTTCAACCCGTGTGTCGTTCGCTCACCAGTACCCACTATAGTCTAAAAGTCGAGTACTTTCTTGATGTTATCGTATATCCCTTGTGGCTTTCGTTAGCATCTCACTGGTTCTCTTCTCCGTTCAAAAGGGGGGATGGGGGGACTCACTTGCTACATCTGGGACGTTGAAAGCTTCGTATAGAAGCGGAGGGTGTATGCTCCACCCGGCGACGCGTGCAACCGGTGCCTCAAGCCTGAGGAACGTTTCTGAGTCTTGTTGAATTGCGGCCGCCACCTCTGCTCCTATCCCGGCGTTGACCATAGCCTCATGAACGACAATACAACGACCGGTCTTCCGAACGCTCTTGAACACACACTCCTTGTCCCAAGGGTAGACGGTTCGAAGGTCGATTAGCTCCGCCGATATGCCAAGCTCCGCCTCCGCCTGTTTGAGTGCATCCATGCACTTGTACAACGGTTGGCCATAAGAAATAATAGTGACGTCCTTTCCTTCTTTCAATACTTCTGCTTTTGACAGCGGTAGGGTGTACGGTGCCGTCGGGACCTCCTCGACAGCCGCCCGGTAGAGGATCTTGGGCTCCATGAAGATGCAGGGATCGTTGCTCTGTATCGCGGCCAACAGCAAACCCTTTGCTTGCAATGGCGACCTAGGCATGATGACCCGTAATCCGGGGATGTGGGTGAACAGGCTCTCGGGCGACTGCGAATGGTACAACGCGCCATGCCCAACGCCTCCGCAAGGCATCCGGACCGTCAGCCCACCAGCGCTCCGGCCGCATGCCCCGTCTCTGTATCGGAACTTGGCGGCCTCGTTGACTAATTGGTCAAATGCCGGGTAGACGTAGTCGGCAAACTGGATCTCGGCCACCGGTCGCATCCCCTCAGCCGCTGCGCCAATGGCAAAACCGACGATGCCCTGCTCCGTTAACGGCGTGTTGAACACCCGGTTGCCCCCGTGCGATTCAGCCAGCTTCATGGTGCATCGGAATACGCCGCCAAAGGCAACATCCTCTCCGAAGACGAGCACTGACGGGTCTGCCGTTAGGGCGATCGAGAGCGCATCGTTAATCGCCTGGAATAGGTTCATCCGCTTGGAATTGCCATTGCGCGCCTCCGGTGATAACTCCGGATTGCTCAGCGCTGTCTGAGAAGTATGAGATAGTAGTGGTGTTGTCGAATAGTCGGTGGGGAGGTTGAGTTTCGCAGTTGGGGGGTGTGTCGAGTAGAGTCGTTGCGCCAATACGCCAAGTAACGGCCCAGGGAGTCGGCGGTATGCTGAGGGCGTCAGCGCCCGTTTTGCGAGGCGAATTGGCATCGCGGTCATGTCAATTCCAAAACGCAAATTGCTGGAGAAGACTCAAATCCTTAAAAACTAAACATTCGGAACCTGACCAAGAGGGGAGAACGAGGAAGTCGTTCCTGGCGGCGGGACGATGAGGTAGGCCGCTCGGCTTGTGGCGGCTTTCCACGGCCAGACCCCTTGTTAGTTGCAACCCACAGCTGCACCCACTTAACGAAACAAGCCACAATCGATTATTGCCGGGCCAACAGCCACGTGCAGAAATGACGTTAGCCTGATTCCAAGTCCACCATTCAAAGGGGATAGGGTGTGTGCAGCTGTGTACACATTCCGATACCCCGACGTGTATCATTCCAACAACGCATTCCTTCAGGCCAAAATGGCTCCTCGGGAAGCCGCCAGGCCGCCCCGAAGACACCAGGACTCGGGAACGCGGCGACACAAGAAACGAAAATCAGGTCAACGAAAACATACCTCGACATCTGAAGAAACGGACTCCGGCCGACGATCGCATTCGCTCTCCGCCGATGCTTTGGCACAGTTAAACCGCGATAACGCGCGAAGGAGCGCCCGTGCAAAGCGGGAATCGGAATCACGGCCTATAAGGGAACCAGAAAGGAAACCGAAACGGGCGATTCGAGATGGATATAGGGAAGCGCGCGGGTCACCGGATGAGAGAGAGGACAGACACCGGGCGAAAAGGAAACGGAGAGTAGTGAGTGGTGCTATACTAGAAGAGGGGAGAGGGTCTCGCGGGTTGCGAGGCGGCGGGGGCCATAGCTATGACAGCTTGGAAAAGGACAACAACTATGCTTGGCCGGAACCAAAGAACAAAAGGAAGCGGTTATGTGAGACGAGCCCCCTCTAGGTCATTCGACAAAAAGGAACCATTTTTACTAACCAATCCAGGGATTTATATTGGAATTGGCATTACGGTCTTGATCATTATAATCGTTGTTGTAGCAGTGGTCGTCAGCCAGAAAAACAAAGGGGGCGATTCGGACGGGAGTTCGGGGGGGCTCGACAGCATCTCGCCTAGCAGCATACCGCCAGGCGCGCCGTCCTGGCTAGATCCTTTCCAGTGGCAGGATACGACGGGTTTCAACCTCACTTATACGGATGAGATGGTCGGGGACCTACCCGTAATGGGGCTTTACTCGGACTGGGACGACTCGAAAACTGCCAATGGACAAGTCCCTGCTCTGGATAAGAAATGGGGCTCCTACGCAGATAGGCCGGTAAGAGGTGTGAATGTCGGCGGATGGTTATCGTTGGAACCGTTCATCACGCCGTCGCTTTTCGCCTACGATCCCAGCAAGGGCATCATAGACGAGTATACGCTATGCGCATACCTAGGATCGAGTTGCGCGGCCACACTGGAAAAACATTACTCGACCTTCGTCACCGAACAGACGTTCAAGGAGATTGCGGATGCGGGGCTCGATCATGTGAGAATCCCATTCTCGTACTGGGCGGTCGAGACGTACGACGGCGATCCCTACCTATTTCGCACCTCCTGGCGATATCTTCTCCGAGGGATTGAGTGGGCTCGCAAGTACGGTCTCCGCATTAATCTCGATCTACACGGTCTCCCCGGGAGCCAGAACGGGTGGAATCATAGCGGTCGCCAGGGCGCTATCGGGTGGCTCAACGGTACGGATGGCGATCTGAATGCGCAGAGGTCACTGGATATCCATGACCGGCTGTCCAAGTTCTTCGCGCAAGATCGGTACCGTAACATCATTAGCTACTACGGCCTCGCCAACGAGCCCAAGATGACTTTCCTGTCGGAGGCGGCTGTTCTAGACTGGACCTCGAAAGCCTACAAGCTGGTTCGTTCTAACGGGATGAGCGATGCCATTGTCGTCTTCGGCGACGGCTTCATGGGCTTGAACAACTGGCAGGGCAAGCTGTCCGGCCTCGAAAACCTCGCCCTCGACGTGCATCAGTACGTCATCTTCAACACCAACCAGATCGTTTACGACCACGCCGAGAAGGTCAAGTACGCCTGCGACGGCTGGTCGAAGCAGACGCAGCAGAGCATGGACACGTCGACGGGTTTCGGCCCCACACTGGTGGCCGAGTGGTCGCAGGCCGACACGGACTGCGCGCAGCACCTGACCAACGTCGGCTGGGGGAACCGGTGGACGGGAACCTACCTCACCGGCGACGCAAGCCTCGACGTCGATACGCCGCGGTGCCCGACCAAGAACGACCAGTGCGAGTGCAGCGACGCCAATTCCGACGCGTCCAAGTGGAGTGCCGAGTATAAGAGCTTCCTACTTGCCTTTGCCGAGGCACAGATGACGAGCTTTGAGAAGGGATGGGGATGGTTTTACTGGGTTTGGGATACCGAGTCGGCGTGAGTAAATACCTTTTAACGATCCCGCTCCCCCACCCGAGCCGACGCAGAGCTAACATTCACACAGACCGCAGTGGAGTTACAAAAAGGGCCTGGCAGCCGGGATCCTCCCGGCAAAGGCTTACGACAAGAGTTTTGACTGTTCGGGGAGCATACCCAGCTTCTCTGGCTTGCCAGAGTACTATTAAGAACCTAGCGATATTTGCATAGCTCCCGGCGTTAGGAACTTGGTGACAGCGTTTTTAGGATTGGTTAGCATGTATATAGAAGGGGTAATCAAGGCAACACATAGACCGCGAGGGAAGATATAGGTTAGGGCACATTAGGTGTGCCTCATTGAATGTTGAATGTTCACGACGAACCATTTACATTGCTAGAAGATATCTCGTCATCGGTACCATACGATTGACAATTAGTCAACCGATGATATCTTCGAATCGCCAATGTTTTGCTGTGTAGTTCAAGCGGTCCAGGTGTCGGTGGACCCGTCACTACCCGGCCGTTGACACGGCACGGCGAGCTCGCGACTCGGCAAAAAAACTCGCGCTTGGTTTTTATGGTAGGTTATCTCCGAATGCGAGATCCCTGGACTTCTCCGGATCGGACCCATTGACCCCATTTTTAAGTCCCCCCAAAACCAACAACCTCGAGCCTGTTAGTCATGCCTACTATTACGTACCATCGAGGGCCATTTGGCGTTTAGCTTGGGAAGACAAGGCCGTGCTATTTCCACAACATCCCCAGGACATGCGTCGCGACGACCAATGGCCGCTCGTTCTTGCTGCCAGGGGTGGCGGGCTCTGGCCTGCAAGGATGGTTCCGGTATCGTTGGAAGCGGCGAGGCTGGATGTTCTCCCGTAGTTGAATAAGCAAATCCTTGTACGGATCAGAACGGATCAAGTACGGGTGTAAAAGGGAAGTGATTAATGATGCTGAGTTATATGACTCAATCCTCGATCCTTTAAAGAGTACGACCAGACCCTAATTCATGCCGCAACGCTCCTCCTGAGAGGATAAGATATGCGAAGAGCAAGTTCGTCCGGGGAACCCTTACCGCGTACTAGTATCCACCTTCTCGCTACCTACCTACGGTAGTTCTTAACCGTTCGGATAGCTCACTTGAGCTTGCCGCAACTTCAACACAACCCGCAAGATGGGTGATATCGAGAAGGATATCGAACGGTGTGCCGACAGTCCAACGGATAGTCCAACCGAATCATCTGTGAACAAAGATGAGCACTGTGATGGCGGGGAGGACATCGAGGTCGAACCTATTCGGACAGGGTCGCGAGCAAGGAGCAGTAGGTCCCTTGGCCGGACAAGGTCCAACAATGGCTATGGGTGTGACGACATGGGCGACGACGACGACGACGCGCCGGCGGGCTTGACGGAGACCGAGCCGCCGGCGCGCGATCCTTTCGAGGTTGGCTGGGAAAATGGCGACCAAGACCCGCTCTGCCCCCGGAGTATGAAGACGTGGAGGAAATGGACCATTGTGCTCATCACCTCCTGTGGTAGCTTCTGCGTGTAAGTTGTTCTCTCCGCACAGGCCTAGAAAAGGGGGCTGGTGTGGTTGGTGTGTAGGTGGTTATGGGATATGAAAAAGACTTACAGATCCTCCTCATAATCTAGAACCAACGGCAGTTCTATCTACACAGCCACCTACACCCAGATGGACGCCGAGTTCGGTAACTCGAGGATCGTCGCAACTCTCGGCCTCTCGACTTTTGTCCTGGGTATAGCCCTTGGCCCGTTCTGGAGCCCCCTGGCCGAGTTCTACGGGCGTCGCCCCATCTACCTGGGGGCCTTCCTAGCCTTCGTGATCTGGATAATCCCCTCGGCGGTCGCGAAGAACATCGAAACCATGATCATCGCACGATTCTTCCAAGGTCTGGCAGGGAGCGCCTTCCTGTCCGTGTCGGGAGGCACCGTCGGCGACCTGTTCGAGCGCAAGGACATGCAAGCGCCCATGACCGTCTTCACCATGGCGCCATTCACTGGTCCGTCGATCGGCCCGGTGATTGGGGGTTTCATCAACAGTAATGTCAACTGGAGGTGGACGCACTACACGCTCCTCATCTGGAGCGGTGCTCTTCTAGTTATGCTGGCATTGTTTGTGCCGGAGACTTATCGTAAGTGCTAAACCCTCGCCCCACCCTATACGAGGGATGCCTATTCGCAAAGAGTCGAGACCTGAGGTACTGATCATGCTCCCACTCTTGTGTCAACAGATCCTGCACTGTTGAGAGAGAAAGCACGTAGGATTAGGAAAGAGACAGGCGATGAGAGGTGGAAGGCACCGATCGAGAAGTCCAACAAATCGATCCTCAGAACGGTGTTGACGTCGCTGCTGCGGCCGTTTCAACTCATTGCCTTCGAGCCCATGTGCCTGATATTGGACCTTTACTCGGCGATCCTCCTCGGCATCATCTACCTCTTCTTCGGCGCTTTCCCCCTGGTCTTCGGCACCAATCACGGCTTCAACCTGTGGCAGATCGGACTGTCATTCATGGGACTTTTGGGGGGTATGGTGGCTGCCGCCGTCACGACTCCCTTCACACAGAGAATTCGAGAAGGGTTGGTTGCGAAACGCAAGAGGGAGACGGGAGACGCCAAGCCAGAGCCCGAAGATCAGCTGCCGCCGGTGATTATTGGTGCACCTCTGATCACTGTAGGCCTCTTCTGGTTTGGGTTTACAACGTATCCCTCTGTACATTGGATCGTCCCAATTATAGGATCCGGTGTGTTTGGCTTTGGGTAAGTGTGTGTGGCGTCGTCTGATTCGCGCCTCGTGCTCGTTCGTGCTTGTTTTCTTTTCTTTCTTGTTCCTTCTGCGCGGTCGCGATGATTTCACCCACCATCTTGGGGTGAGATCATGTGGATGTCTGCGTCCGCGTCGTCCTCCCCTGGAATGCTTGCGTGGCAGGGCAATCGATGCTCGGCCACGGAGGAGTCAGATTATGGGGTACAGTCGAGAGGACATCCTGCGAGCGCGAAGGGGGGGATTTAGTCATGGCTTTGTCACGAGAGTTTGGTGTTTCCTCGCCTTCTCCGTCATCTTATGTATCCGGTTTCTGCACAAGACATGCGGCTAACCGATTGGAACGTCTCACAGAACCCTGTTAGCCTTCACTGGGATATTTACGTTTCTTGTAAGTGGCGCCGGGCTACTAATAATACCCCAGTTTCCCAGAGGGCAGCCTGCGGGTTACACCGAGTGGGAAGGGGGCGGCTCTTGGCACGGATTGGTGAGGATGCGAGGTTAACACAAGAGGTGTTTAGGTCGATGCATACCCACTGTACGCGGCCAGCGCTCTGGCAGGCAATGCGTTTGTGCGCTGCACCTTTGCAGGTAAGTCGGTGTCGCGTCGTGCTGACCCTCATATCCGCTCTGCTGGATCTCTCTCTCTCTCCCTGTCGTGATCACACGGTTTGCTAATAATGGTGGAACCGAACAATATAGCTGCCTTCCCCCTATTCGGAGTACAGATGTACCAGAAGCTGGGGTTCCAATGGGCGACGGGGCTGTTGGGCTTCCTAACGGTAGCGATGCTGCCGTTCCCATACCTCTTCTTCCGGTACGGGAAAAAATTACGAAGTTATAGTAGGTATGCTACGACAATATGAAGACAACAACAATCATCCTAAGAGGAGAGCAACAAGAGAGGGAGCTGGCATGGTTGGTGGCGGTGAGGGTCTTGGGGGCGACCCTCCCTGTTGCCTTCTCAGGCCTGTCGAAGGGAGGGAACAGAAGCATGGGTTACAGACATGACAACAGGTATGACAACCATGTTGCAAAACCAAGGGAAGGCTCGTGTTACCCTCGACTTTTGGGGGCCAGGCGAGCAATCCAACAGGAGTTTGCTCAGCCTATAACAGGGAATTATTTGTATGGATGCACAGTACTATGAAACTGCAAGAGAAGAATAATAGAGTAATACATCGGATAGAACCACTGGGGTTACAGTAGTCAAGGTCTAGTCGAGAAGGGGCCTAGGAGGAGGAATAAGCCACGCTCAATGCCATTTGACTCGAGCAAGCTGACGGTGTAATCAGAACACAAGGGTGGGCAAAAGAACTCCTCGCTCGAGAGAGGGGGAGCCTTCCCTCGGTGTCGCAGACTGTGAGGGATACCCTGGACCCCTGGATGAAAGTGCAACTTTTAAATGGGCGCCCAGAGTTGATCACATGCATGAAATAGCAGCCACTGCTGGGGGGGGGATCCTAATGAGCTTTGCATACGGGGTAGGTAGAGGATGTAGGGAGGTAGTACCTGGTAGGTGAGGGAGATACTAGGTGGAGGAGGTAGATACTATGTAGATCAACAAACCCAGCGCCTCCATGCTTCTGCCCGTAATTATTGGCCTGCTGTATTATGATACAACAGAGTCTGCTTTTGATACCCTGCATGCTTCCCGGGCCGTGGTATACATAGTAGACGACATGCGGCACTCTCCGTCAGGAGGGGGGGGGAGTGGGTGGATGGACGTGGAGGAGATGCCGTATGTATAGGCACCGTACTACGGAGTACTTCACTTCACATGGAGGTATTTGGCGTGGAACTGGCTGGAGACGGATCCAATGCGGAGGGAGTATCCTTATGCGTACTTTGATGTAAGGTAGGTTAGTTAGTTATTCAAAAGGGAGGGAGGGAGGGTCAGGTGTACTTCGTATCCGTACGTGCCGAGACCTTGGCCCTTGGCCCTCTTGAAAATGGTAATCGACGAGGGACAACGAGCAGCGACCGGCCGAGGCCCCGACGAAAGGTGCGGCGTCGGCTTTGACGGAATTGCTGCCCGGGGCATCTTCGGTGTGGTGGTTGGTGGAGGTACGTACCTGTGCATCGCGCTAAGTGAAGACGTTAAGCGGGCAGAACAGAGTTCCAAGGTTGTTCCGTATGATAGATGTACCTTTTCTACTCTCTACTTAATCTAGCGTAAGTAATACGTGCCACCATTTGTACCTTCTTGCATAGGTACCTATCTACGAAATGGATACATAAAATAAAAAATTGGCTGAGTCACTAGCTTGGCTTACCCTCTCGGCGCCCCGCCATGACTGACTTCGGCAAATCACCGCTTATTCCAACAATTGGGATTCTGGGGTTTGAAATTGCCCTTGTGCTCTCTGCTCCGTGCTCTCTCTGCCCCGAGGGTACTCCAAAGGAAAACCCCGCAGTCAAATCCGCCAAAGCAATCGAGATAGCTCCCCGTTGTGTTGATCTACCTTACGCAATTACTCCGTACAGCGACTACACCACTACAGTCGAACACACACAAACAACGACTCGACGCCGATCTGTGAGAGCCGAAGCGCCACCATCTGCAATCCCTCCTTCGTCCGATGCCAATCCCTTCAGCCCCCCACCGCCTCTAGCCAACGTCGCACACCTGCTCTGCTCGGCGACTTTTAACCTCGAATCGATCTTGGCCGCTTGTCGCAAACCACCTCGGCAACCCCTCGATACGGTAGCGACCGGGAAAAAGGCGTCGCAAGAAGCATCAAAGGCCATCCCAATTGTCTAGGATCTCCTTCGTCCGCTACATAGCGCAGCACCACTCGCTGGAAGGGAACCTTTCACCAGCTGCTCGCGCACCAGTGCCAGATGCACACAAGCATAAGGCGGACGGGTAGCTGCAGCTCCTTGTCCCCCCCGTCTCTACCTCTCACAGCGCACCGCCCAGCGTTCGAGCTCCCATCCTAAGAAGATAGGGAAGGAGCCATATCCGAAGGAGCGTGACCGTGCGAAGAAAAGACGAAAGACTTCGCGACAGCTTGTCAGAGCTGCCCCATGCGCGACCTACTACTATTGATCCAGCCATCGAGTCGGCACGTCACACAGGAGGCGCCTCTACCCAACCGGCTGCGAGCCCATTGGAAGGGAGCCCCCAGATCTACCACTGAGAATACGAGGGGAGGGACGCCGTGACTGTGTATCGAAGCAGCAGCAGACTGGGAGGTACAACTTACCCGGGAAAAAGAGGGATCAACAGTCGTATCGCTCTAGATGCCCACACGCTCTGGGCCTGCATCCATCACAGCGACACATTTGACGCCATATCCGCTGTCGGCGCCTCTGCTACTGCGACTCTATCTCTGTTGGTCGGGCGGATGCCGCGCCCGCCACGCTATCAAGCAACGCCGCCTCACTAACTCAACACACACCCCTTCCCCCCCCCTCCCCTAATCTATTTGCAGTCGGGCCTTGGGTGACAGCACCCCCCAGTGTAGCACCAATCACCACTGCTATCCTGCCACCCCCGTGGGACTCCTGCACGAGTTGGAAGCCCACTCACCCTTGTCGACCCAGTATTGACAGGGCACTGCCGCTTCTGAGAGGAGACTGCTGGCCTCTTGGCTTGCATTGCCGTGCTGCTATTACAGGTTCACCCCCCTTGTCCCCTGGGTAGCCTTGTATATATATACAAAGAGTTAGGGACGTGATGCCGGCCAACGCAGAGGCTAACGAAGTGGATGCCTCGCGTGTCATGTCTGAGAGTGAGAACGAATTCGAAGATACAGAAGAAGCACCTCTCAAAACCGAAGACGGAAAGATGGCGGATCAGAACCTGTCTGCAGACGGCGTTGATGCCAATGGCGAGGTCAAGAAGAAGTATGACCCCAAGGATCCGATGCGCCCGAGGAGGAAGAAAGCGCGGAGAGCCTGCTTTGCGTGCCAAAGGGCTCACTTAACATGCGGTATGTGCAGTGTTCTTATTTGTCTCCGTCCACCTACTCTACCGCTCCCACTACTCTAGACATTGTTCTTTCATTGGATCGCCTCCTTTTCGTCGTCGCTATCGCCCTAGTTCCCCCCTCCCGTCTCTTCACTCGGCGTCGTTAGTTGGACAGGAAGCACCAAGTAGTCGTTAACTCCACGGTAACTTGCCCGGGAGATAACCTACCAGCTAGACACTACCGCGCACATGATCAGAATTCCTCGCTAACTCCGCTACAGGCGACGAGCGACCCTGTCAAAGATGCGTTAAGCGCGGCCTAGCCGAAGCTTGCCAGGATGGTGTGCGCAAGAAGGCCAAGTATCTCCATGATGCTCCGCCCGAAGCGCTAGGACCGGTCCTAGGTCCGGGGTATAATCGAACAGCTCCGCCCACGCACACGCACGCAAACGGCCAACGGCACCCGTCGAGCGCAGGATCTGATGCGTCGTCCACCGTGGGCGCGTTCTTCTCTCCGGGAAGTTCATCACAATATCCAGTCTTCTCGTCCGGTCAACCCAGTATCGGGCCACTACAATCAGACGGCATGGGCTTTGGGGGCCAGCCGTCGCCAATGTCGCCCACCTTCCAAACACCCAACAACTCCCAAATGGGCGGGATGACTGTTCCTCAGGTGTCGGGAGATATGTCCAATTTCACCCCGGCGCTCTTCGACCCGAGCAACCCAGCAATATTTAATTTCAACCTTGAAGGACTGAACTTCGGGAGTCAGTACGGAGCTATGGAATTCGGTATGCTCGGCCATATGTCCTCAGGGGCTGCCGAGACACCGCCTCGTGATCCCTCCATCTCCCAGCAAGGAGCAGGCGACGTGAACTTTGGCGCGACCGGAGTCTTTGGAAACGGGATCAACCAGTATGAGAACCACAAGGTCTACGACACCGGTCTAATAGGCGACATTCTCGGCCTCGACCAGAACGCGGCTAGCGTTTATTCGCAGGGCAACCTTCAGCACGGCCTTCCCCATGCCTACGCTATTGCGGCCGGGCCTTCGAGCCTGCAGAGCCCAAGCACAGAAACCAACAGCCCTCAGCCCACAAGCAACTTCGGCTTCGAAGGCTCGCCAACCATGACCGTATACAATAATAACACACCGGGGCCTGCAACGCAGACCCACCCCCACAACCGCCCGAAAACCAAAGCGACAGCTGCGGCGAAGCTGGGGCCGCAATCAATACTCGGCAAGCGGCAACGTGACCCTTCCTTTATTTACGAGAGCGTCAAGGAGCCGTACCAATACGTCAAGAGCTTCCACCAGCTCATCGCCTTCTTGCAGCAACGATTCTCGGCAGCTAAGACGCTGCGCATAGCGAAGTCGCTTGCGAGCATCCGTCCGCCGTTCATCTCGTGTACGAGGACGCTGAATAGGGAGGATCTGATCTTCATGGAGAAGAGCTTCCAACGCGCCCTGTTCGAATACGACGAGTTCATGCAGCAATGCTCTAGTCCGGCCATTGTATGCAGGCGAACTGGCGAGGTCGCCGGCGTAAATAAGGAGTTCACAGCCCTAACAGGATGGACGAAGAAGGTTCTCCTCGGGCAAGAGCCCAATCTCAACATTAACACGGGCATGTCCTCCGGGTCGTCAAGCGCTGGCAACACCGGGCGGGCGGGCTTGTCCACGCCTCGACTGAAGACACTCAATCAACTTGAATCCACCCCTTCGGCGGAAGGCAATCCGCAGCCAGTGTTTCTGGCGGAGCTCATGGACGATGACAGTGTCATCGCGTTTTACGAAGATTATGCCCAGCTAGCATTCAACGACAGCCGGGGACGCGTGATCCGCAAATCCCGCTTACTCAAATACAGGACCCAGGATGGCATCAACAATTCTACAGGGGCCGACCACCCCCCCACAGATGAGAGTCCCCAAAAGGACCACAGGGGCAGTATTCTGAGCAATCGAGTTGCGCGGATCGACGGCGAACATGGTATCTCCAAGTTGGAAAAGGATGGCAAACTGGAGTGTAGCTACACGTGGGCTATCAAGCGGGACACGTTTGACATACCGATGATGATAATCATCAATGTGAGTGTTATGGGCCCCCTATTCGAATGACAGATCTTGCCGTCTTTACTAACAATGATGCCTAGTTTCTCCCGTGCTATTATCGCAATCGCAATCAGCTGGCTGTCTGACCTAGCGGGAAATAAAAGCAAGGGAACAAATAACGGGGATGAAAAGAGGGAAAAAAGGAGGCAGTGTTTCCGGGACCTGGTATCTCGGGAAGTGCATTTGTGGAGTTTTGGCATCAGGGCACGGCGTTGAGATACCTCATGAGTCTTACGAGGAGAGTTTCACGGCGTTAGATTAGGGGATATCGACTGGGGCTGTCCTCGTCTGGGTCTGCAATAATAATGTGGTTGGCTGAGCAGAATGTAAAGCATCTCTCCGTGAGACCATCGATTGCGCCGGAATCTACGTCGCTCGACTCCACGAATCCGGATGGACCAAAGACCCAAACACCTAATTAGATATTCTAGTTAAACAGCATCAAAGTCTAAACAGTCGTTTCGTCAATTCTTTGTCTCGCCGTCGGTGATAGCAAGGAAACTCCCATCCAGTGTGCCACCGTCCAGTCCCTTGGGCTTCCACGCCTCCCGTTCCAGACTCTTCCTCGCCACATCGCAGTCGATATTGATATCCTCGACAAGCGCCTCGAGGGAGGAGTAATCCTTCTCCTCGCGTATATAGCCCAATATCAGCAACTTCATCTCCGCGCCGTAGAAGTCTGCCGCGAAGGGCCGCAGCACGTGCACCTCGGCGCTGCGGGTGTCGTTCTTGTAGAAGGGGTTATAGCCGATGGACATGACCATGGGGAAGAAGGTGGGCGCGGCGGCGTCCGGGTGGTCGGCGGCCAGCCCCAGCGAGGCCCATCCGAAGTAGACGCCTGACTTGGCGGTCGTGATCCACGGTGTCTTGGTCGTGTCGACGGGGAGGTTCGCGGTCGGGATACCGAGCTCCTTGGAACCGCGGCCGAAGCCGCTGATGACGGTGCCGGACATGTGCAGCGGGTAGGGAGACTCGGGGCCCGAGTCTGGGCCGACGATGGACGGGCGCGATGTCGCCATTATTTTCGCTCGGACCGAGGATGACTTCGGAATCCTCTAGTAACTACTGCGATTATGGAGGAACGGGTGAGAAGTCTGTGTCTACTGGGTCCTTGACTGTCTTGGTCGCACTGTACCGCAGCTTGGAGTAGTTCGCATCAGAGCTGGGTGGAGTGCGCCGTGAGCAGGAAGGGATGCGATGAGGCTTTGCCAGGGACGGGGAGTCATTTGCGAGGTTCAAATACAGTGGTGGGGTAGTGGGGCAGCAGCGATCGGGAAAGCTATTAATATGGGCAATTTATTATTTAATAATTGTAATCCGGAGGTTTAGCGCATCCGCGACTGTGGGACATGGGACGGGGAGAATCACAACACCATGTCCGAACTCTGAATCCCGATCTCGGGCCGCAGTCGCTGCCTGGAATACCTGTGGCTTCTGATAGAGAGGATGCGGTAGGGATTATCATGAAGTTTGTATTCTCTTAATACGGCCTACACGTGAGAAGCTGAGGTTGCGATACTTAAGTACACAGAATGTGCCTCTTTGGCAGGTCAGCACTAGTACGGATTTCTACCTAAGGTATATAGGTATGTAATAGGTCAATATTATAGTCAAAACGAGACAAGATGCGCAAACACTATCGTATATAGCCCGACCCAGCGACAAC
>Ga0164242_10002936_pt1 | contig 19525 bp, 2 predicted proteins | sample OricomgcompostMG_FD_108783 | JGI IMG/M metagenome (GOLD analysis project Ga0164242, IMG submission 108783) | Miracle-Growth compost microbial communities from Emeryville, California, USA - Original compost - Miracle growth compost (MG) ... | reverse complement strand
CAGCTTGCCGAGCACGCTGGATTTGAGATCGCTGTCGTACCAACTGAATTTCGCCTGTGCATCGGTGTAGAAGCCCTGGGGCCCATACCAAGTCAGGCTCGCGCTCACGCCATAGCCTTTGGTCTTGATCCGGCCATTGCCATAGAGCGATCGAATGTCCGCGTCGGCCTCGCCATAATCGCCGGCGATGCCCGCGATGAGCGCGCTGCCGTCATCGCGGCGGAGCAGCGTAACGTCAGTGCCGACCTGCGCCTGCCAGCGGTCGACACTGCGGTCCGCCATTGAAGTGGAGAATGCCGCCTGCGGCCGTTCGCGCGAGGATTCCATCCGTCCCCAGATGCCGCCGCCGTCCGCGGAAGCCCCCACCCAGGAGCGATTGCCCACGCGCTGCTGCAAGGTCGGCAGACCGTTCAGGGCTAGCAATGTCGCCGGATAAGCCTCGTAAACGGGCACACCCGGTTGATAGAGCGGCGGCGGCGTGGATTCACCACCGCCTCCAGCACCACCACCCGGCGGTGGATTAAAGAGCGAGGAGCGCAAATACCAGTCACCGTCATTGGGATCAGCGATACCATTCTTGTAGAGCCGATAGCCGAAGGCGCCGGCGATCACCGTCGGCGAACCGTCGAAGACATAGTCGCCATTGAGCAAGAAGGTGCCGTTAGAGGCGCCGCCGACATCGACAATCTTGATGCCGTCGATCGTCTGCGCCCCCAAGCCGTCGCGGTTGATCACGTTGACCTGAGTGCTTCCTGAGGTCGATCCCGCCACTACCAGGCGGTCCGCAGGCGAATTGTCGTCACCAAGCGCCGCCTCGATCTCAAGCGTGCCGCCATTGCCCACATAGTCGCCGGTTACGGTGAGCATGCCCATCGCGCTGCGGCCGGGCGCGACGGTGCCGGTATTCGCGACGTCGCCTACCTGGCCATTGCCTTCGAGACGTCCTGCCGTCTCCACCGCGAGCGCCCCGCCCAGCGCGCCATCCACGGCGAGCGTGCCGCCAGCGACGCTACCGGTGCCGACAAAAGCGGAATTGTCACTTGTGATCAGCCAAGTGCCTGCGCCGTCCTTGGTGAAGGGGCCAGTTCCCGCAAGCGTGCCCGCGAACGTGAAGGTCGTGCCACTGTCGGTCAGGACAGCACCAGCATCCGCAAAGTCGAGCGTCCGATCGCTGGACAGGTCGGCGCTCGTCTGTAGCGTGCCGCCATGGAACGTGACCGCGCCCGCAGCTGCACCGAGATTGGCGTCGCCCGATATCTCCATCACGCCGCCGTTGATTGCTGTCCCGCCGGCATAGCTATTGGCCCCGGCGAGGACGAGCGTCCCCGGTCCGGTCTTGGTCAACGTCCCGACGCCCGAGATCACGCCGCTCGCCGTCAGCGTGCCGGCCTTCGTTTCGAAGGTGCCGCCGCCCACCCCCAGCGTGGCGGCGCGCGCGGTCGTCATGTCGCCGGTGGTACGCAGCGTGCCGCTGTCGAGGCTCAGCCCGCCGGATGCAGCGCCGAGGTTCGCGTCGCTCGCGACTTGCAGCGTGCCCGCGTTGATCGCGGTGCCGCCGGTATAGCTGTTGGTGCCGGTCAGGATCAGCGTGCCCGCGCCGGTCTTCGTCAGCGCGCCGTCACCCGCCAGCGTTGAATTGATCGTCGCGGTGATGTCCGCCGCGCCGGCCGTGCCGTCATCGACGCGGATGATCGATGAAGGGGCCACCAGGCTGATCGTACCGTCGGAAACCACATAGCCGCCTGTCGCGAACTGAATGCCGGAAACGTTGATTGCTCCGAGCGAGGTATCGACTGTCACCGTGCCGGCGCTACCGCTGAAGACCGCGAAGGAGGCGTCCGCGAACGGCGCGTTGGGCGTGCCGCCGCTCGTCGTCCAATTGTCATTGCCCGATGCGGCCTGCCACACGCCGTCGCCACCGTTGACCACGCCGTCATTCTTGGGGCCTGCCGCACCGTCCCAGAAATTGAGCGTGAGGCCGGCGGTGTTGACCAGATTGACCTGGTTAGCGATCGAGGTCTGGACGAACACGTCGTTTGACGGGATGGTGCCGATGGCGAGCCCGTTGTCGGTGAGCGTGCCCTCGTAATCGAAGACGCGGTAGATGCCGGGGTCGAACGATCCGCCTGAAGGCACGGTCACGTTGATCGTGCCCGCGAGCACCAGATCGCCGCCGACCGTGGTCAGATCGTTGCCCGCGCCGCCCACCATATTAGCAGCGCCGAGCTGATAGTCGAGGATCGAGCCGGAATCGAGGGTAAGGTCGCCCGCAATCGCCAGCGTGCCGACACCGTTGCTGCCCGGCGCCAGCGTTGCGCCGGCCTGAACGGCCGTGCTGCCTCCGATCGTACCGGAGCCGCCGAGCGTCGCGCCGCTGGCAACGGTCACCGCACCGGTCGCCGCGCTCTGGTTGCCGTCGACCAACAGCGTGCCGGCGGAGACGGTGGTGGCGCCGGTATAGCTGTTGGCGCCGTTGAGGATCAGCGTGCCGGTGCCGGTCTTGGTCAGCGCGCCCGTGCCGCTCATTATGCCGTCGTGGTTCAGCATCGTGGCGTCCGCGGTGCTGATCGTGCCGCCGTCCGCGCCGAGCGTGGTCGCGCGGGCCGTGCCCATGTTGGCGGTGACGGCGAGGACGCCGCCGTCGAGCGTCAGGGTGCCCGACGATGTGCCGAGATTGGCGTCGCTCGAAACCTGCAATGTGCCGGCGTCGATCACCGTCCCGCCCGCATAGCTGTTCATGCCGGTGAGGGTGGTGGTTCCCGTCCCGTTCTGGACCACCGATCCGGTGCCGGAAACCGTGCCGCCATAGGTGAACATGTCGGAACGGTCGAACATCAGCGTGCCATTGTCGGCAATGTCGCCGACAATGCTGCCGCTCGTCCCGCCGTTGCCGAGTTGGAGCGTGCCCGCCGAGATCGTCGTGCCGCCGCTGTAGCTATTGTCCGCAGTGAGGATCGTCGTGCCCGATCCCGCCTGCTCCAAGGTGCCGGTGCCTGAGATGACGCCGTCCAACACCAGCGCGTCCGACCGTTTGGCGACCAGCGCGCCATTGTCGGTGATCGGGCCGGTCACGCCGCCGGTCGTTCCGCCATCGCCGAGCTGGACCGTGCCCATGGCGATCATGGTGCCGCCCGTATAGCTGTTGGCGCCGGTCAGGATCAGCGTGCCGGTGCCGCCCTTCGTCAGCCCGCCGGTGCCGGTGGCGTCGCCGGTCAGCGTGAAGCTGCCGTCGGTCGCGATCGTGCCGCCGCCGTCGTTGAGCGTCACCGCTCGGCCGATGGTCATCGGGCTCGTCGCCTCGAGCGTACCGCCGTCGAAGCTCAGTCCGCCGGACGCCGCTCCCAGATTGGCATCGCTCGAGACCTGCAGCGTGCCACCGTTGATCGCGGTGCCGCCGGTGTAGCTGTTGGCGCCGAGCAGGATCAGCGTGCCGAGGTCGGTCTTGGCGAGTGTCCCGGCGCCGGTCAGCTCGGAATGGATCGTCGCGGTCATGCCCGCGCCTGCCGCGGTGCCGTCGCCGACGCGGACCACGTCGGTGCCCGCCACCAGGTCGACCGGATCGCCCGAGACCACATAGCCGTCGACCGCGAACTGGGCGCCCGAGATGGTCACTGCGCCGAGCGATTGGTCGACCGTCACATCGCCCGGAGTCCCGGTGAAGACGGCAAAGGCTGCATCGGTGAAGGGCGCGTTCGCCGTGCCGGTGACCAGCGTCCAGTTGTCGTTGCCCCTCGCAGCCTGCCACACGCCGTCGCCGCCGTTGACGACGCCGTCATTCTTCGGCCCGGCGGCGCCGTCCCAGAAGTTGAGCGTGAGCCCGGTGGTATTGATCAGATTGACCTGGTTGGCGACCGAGGTCTGTACGAAATAACCCGGCGCCGGAATCGTCCCGATCGCAAGGCCATTGTCGGTCAACGTGCCCGAATAGTTGAGCACGCGATAGATGCCCGGATCGAACGATCCGCCCGCCGGCGCGGTGACATCGATCGTGCCGTCGAGCTCCAGGTCGCCGCCGACATCGACCAGATCGTTGAGCGTGCCGCCCGCGACATTGGGCTGGCCGAACTCATAAGCAATCGTCGCCCCGGCTCCCAGCGTCAGCCCTCCCTTGATCGTCAGCGTTCCGACCGCGTTGTCGCCTGCCGCCAGTGTGCCGCCATCGGCGATCACTGTACCGCCGCCGATCGTACCGGTGCCGCCCAAGGTCGCACCGCTGGCCACGGTGGTCAGGCCAGTCGCCGCACTCTGATCACCGTCGACCAGCAGGGTGCCGGCCGAGACCGTCGTGGCGCCGGCATAGCTATTGGCGCCGGTGAAGATAAGCGCCCCCGCACCGCTCTGCACCACCGATCCGGTGCCGGAAACCGCGCCGCCATAGGTGAACATGTCGGAACGGTCGAACGCCAGCGTGCCGTTGTTAGTGATGTTCCCCACCACGCTGCCGGTCGTGCCGCCATTGCCGAGCTGGAACGTGCCAGCGCTGATCGTCGTGCCGCCGGAATAACTGTTGGCCGACGCCAAGATCGTGGTCCCTGATCCCGCCTGCTCCAGCGAGCCGGTGCCCGAGATCGCGCCATCGAGCAGCAGCGTGTTGGAGCGGTCGATGATCAGCGCGCCGTTGTCGGCGATCGTGCCAGTCACGCCGCCCGTGGTGCCGCCGCCGCCGAGCTGGAGCGTACCGGCAGCGATCGTCGTGCCGCCGCTGTAGCTGTCGTCCGCCGTCAGAACGACGGTCCCCTCACCGGTCTTGGTTAACGCCCCGACGCCGGTGATCGAGCCGCCGAGCGTAAGCGTGCTCGCCGTCTCCAGCGTGCCGCTGCCATCGAGGGTTACCGCGCGCGTTGTCGCCATGTCCGCGGCAGCGCGCAGCGTGCCGCCGTCGAAGCTAAGCCCGCCCGACGCATCGCCCAGGCTCGTATCGTTCGCCACCTGCACCACGCCGCCGTTGACGGCGGTACCGCCGGTGTAGGTGTTCGCTCCGTTCAGGATTAGCGTGCCCGCATCGGTTTTCACCAACGTCGAGTGACCGATCAGCGGCGCGTCGATCGTCGCAGTTACGCCCGCCCCGGCCGCCGTACCGTCGCCCACACGCACGATCGAGCTGTCTCCGACAAGCTCGAGCGGCGCTCCTGTCAGCAGATAGCCGTCGGTCTCGAACTGCATGCCCGCGGCCCGGACCTGCCCATTGTCGTTCACCACGGTCACCGTCCCCGGCGTCGCTGTGAAGACGGCGAAATTGCTGTCGGCCCATGTAGCGTTGACGGCGCCGCCCGCGTCGGTCCAGTTGATCGTCGACCCGTTGCGCCAGTTCCCGCTGCCGCCATTGACGACATTATCGTTGACCGGCCCGGCGTCGCCATCCCAGAAATTGAGCGCAAGGCCGTTCGCATTGACCAGGTTGACCTGGTTCGGGATAGCGGTCTGTACGCTGAACCCGGTGATCGGCCCGGTCGCCGCCGTCGGATCGGTCATATAGTTGCCGATCGCGAGGCCATTGTTGGTCAATGTGCCGGTATAGTTGAAGACGCGATAGACGCCCGGCCCCAGCGTCTGCCCTTGATCGACGATGTTGATCGTGCCGGCGAGCACCAGATCGTTGTTGACCTGCACCAGATCGTTGAGCGCGCCGCCGACGTTGGTGTCGCCGATATTGTAGAACAGGGTCGAGCCCTGATGCAGCGTCAGCGGGCCGTTGATCGTCAGCGTGCCCGCCGCCAACGACGCCAATCCGGGAGCCAGCGTGCCGCCATCGGCGATGTCCACCGCCCCGCCGACGGTGCCGCTGCCGCCGAGCAGCGCTCCGCTCGCCACGCTGGTCAGGCCGGTCGCGGCGCTCTGGTCGCCGTTCACATAGAGCGAGCCGCTCGCGACCATGGTGGCGCCGGCATAGCTGTTGGCGCCGGTCAAGGTCGTCGCGCCGGCACCCGCCTGGGTGACGGAACCGCTGCCCGAGATCGGACCGTCGACGCTGAATGCGTCGGAGCGGTCAAAGACCAGCGCGGCATTGTCGACGATGCTCCCGGCGATCGTCCCTGCCGTGCCGCCGTCACCGATCTGGAGTGTGCCGGCGGAAATGGTCGTGCCGCCGGTGTGGGTGGCGTCTCCGGTCAGCACCAGCGTGCCGTCGCCCGTCTTGCCCAGCGCACCCTCGCCGGTGATCGCGCCTGCAAGGACAAAGCTCGCGGCAGGTGCCGTCTCGATCGTGCCACCGCCCGCCCCGAGCGTGATCGCACGCGTGGAGCTCAGGTCTGCCGCGGTGCGCAGCGTACCCGTATCGAGACTGAGCGGGCCTGCGGCCGCGCCGAGATTGGCATCGCTCGCCACCTGCACGACGCCGCCATCGATCGCGGTGCCGCCGGCATAGCTGTTGGTGCCGGTCAGGATCAGCGTGCCCGCGCCGGTCTTGGTCAAGGCGCCCGCACCACCGACCGTACCGCCCAGCGTCAGCGTGGTGCCGGCGAGCGTCTCGAGGGTGCCGCCACCCGCGTTGAGCGTCGTTGCGCGCGCCGTCGTGATATCCGCGGTCGTGCGCAGCGTGCCGCCGTCGAACACGAGCACGCCGCCCGCATCGCCGAGATTCGTGTCGCTCGCGATCTGGAGCACGCCGCCATTGATCGCGGTGCCGCCGGTATAGCTGTTGGCGCCGGCCAGGATCAGTGTGCCGAGATCGGTCTTGGCAAGCGTGCCGGCGCCCGCCAGCACCGAGTTGATCGTCGCGGTCATGCCCGCGCCGACCGTGGAGCCGTCACCGACGCGGATTGCGTCCGTGCCCGCGACGAGATTGATCGGATCGCCGGAAATCACATAGCCGTCGGTCGCGAACTGCGCGCCCGCGATGTTTACCGCGCCGAGCGACTGATCGACAGTGACACTGCCGGCTGCACCGGTGAAAATCGCGAAGGCGGCATCGGTGAACGGCGCGTTGGGGGTGCCGTTCGCGCTGGTCCAGTTGTCGTTGCCCGTGGCGGCCTGCCACACGCCGTCGCCGCCATTGACCACGCCGTCATTCTTCGGACCTGCCGCCCCATCCCAGAAATTGAGCGTCAGCCCGGCGGTATTGACGAGGTTCACCTGGTTGGCGACCGAGGTCTGGACGACGAAGCCCGGCGACGGGATCGCGCCGATGGCGAGGCCATTGTCGGTGAGCGTGCCGCCATAGCTGATGACGCGATAGACGCCCGCGTCCAGGCTGCCGCCCGGCGCCAACGTGACGTCGATCGTGCCGTCGAGCGCCAGATTTCCGCCGACCTGGGTCAAGTCGTTGAGCGGGCCGCCTGCCACATTCGCCTGGCCGAAGCCGTAGGCGAGATGTGAGCCGCCCGCGAGCGACAGGTCGCCCGCGATGCCGAGCGTGCCCGGCGCCGCGCCGGCGCTGCCCGGCGCGAGCGTGCCGGCACCGGCCACCACGACGCTGCCGCCGATCGTGCCCGAGCCGCCCAGCGTGGCGTTGGCGACGCTGGTGAGGCCGGTTGCCGCGCTCTGGTCGCCCTCGACATAGAGCGCGCCGGCCGAGACATTGGTCGCGCCGCTATAGCTGTTGGAGCCGGTGAGCGTCAGCGTGCCGGGTCCGGCCTGGGTCAGCGCGCCGGTTCCCACGATCGTGCCGCCATAGGTCACCGCATCCGAGCGGTTGAAGGCCAGCGTCCCGTTGTCGGTGATATCGCCCAGCACGCTGCCGGCGGTCCCGCCATTGCCGAGCTGCAGCGTGCCGCCGGTGATCGTGGTGCCGCCGGTATAGCTGTTGTCCGCCGCCAGGATCAGCGTGCCGAGATCCGTCTTGGCCAATGCCCCCGTACCCGCCAGCACCGAGTCGATCGTCGCGGTCATGCCCGCGCCGGCCGCCGTGCCGTCGCCGACGCGGATCACATCGTTGATCGCCGTCAGATTGATCGGATCGCCGCCCAGCACATAGCCGTCGGCCGCGAACTGCATGCCCGAGACATTGATCGCGCCCAGCGACTGATCGACCGTCACATGCCCCGGCGTGCCGGCGAAGATCGCGAAGGCGCCGTCGCTGAAGGGCGCATTGGGGGTGCCCGTGTCGATCGTCCAATTGTCGTTGCCGGCGGAATTCTGCCACACGCCGTCGCCGCCGTTGACGACCCCGTTGTTCTTGGGGCCGGCCGCGCCGTCCCAATAGTTGAGCGTCAGGCCGACGGTGTTGACCAGGTTCACCTGGTTGGCGATCGAGGTCTGGACATAATAACTGGTGCTCGGGATCGTGCCGATCGTCAGCCCATTGTCGATCAGCGAACCCGCATAGTTGAACACGCGATAGACACCGGGATCGAACGATCCGCCCGCCGGCACCGTCACGTTGATCGTGCCGTCCAGTACCAGATTGCCGCCCACGTTCGTCAGGTCGTTGAGCGATCCGCCCGCCACATCCGCGTGGCCGAACTCATAGTCGAGGATGGAGCCCGCGCTCAACGACAGGTTGCCGTTGACGGTGAGCGTGCCGGGCGAGTTGCCGGGGGCGAGGATGCCGCCATCGGCAATCGTCACGTCGCCGCCGATGATGCCGGATCCGCCCAGCGTCGCGCCGCTTTCCACACTGGTCGGTCCGATCGCAGAGCCCTGGTTGCCGTTGACGCGCAGCGTGCCGGCGGCGACGTCGGTCGGCCCGGCGTAGGCGTTGGCGCCGGACAGGATCAGCGTGCCGGCACCGGCCTTGGTCAGGCCGCCCGCGCCGTCGAGCACGCCATCATGCGTCAGCGTCGTGCCGTCATCCACGTCGATGGTGCCGACGCCCTGCGCCAGCACGGTCGCGCGCGCGGTGGTGATGTCGGCGGTGGTGTGCAGCGTCGCGCCGGAGATGCGCAGCCCGCCCGAGGTCGCGCCGAGATTGTCGTCGCTCGAGATCTGGAGCGTGCCCGCCTCGATCGCGGTGCCGCCCGAATAGCTGTTGGCCTTGTTGATGATAAGCGTGCCGAGGCCCGCTTGGACCAACTGCCCGGCGCCGGAGACGACGCCTTCCAGCGTCTTGGTGTTGGACCGGTTGATGACCAGCGTGCCGTTGTCGACGACATCGCCCGGCACCAGACCGGTGGTACCGCCATTGCCGATCTGCAGCGTGCCCGCGGAGATCAGCGTGCCGCCGGTATAGCTGTTGTTGGCGGCGAACACGGTGGTGCCGGTGCCCGCCTGCTCGAAGGAGCCGGTGCCCGAGATCACGCCGTTCAGCAGCAGGCTGTCCGAACGATTGACCACCAGCGCGGCATTGTCGACGACATCGCCCAGGATGCTGCCGCCGGTACCGCCATTGCCGAGCTGGAGCACGCCTGCGCTGATCGTCGTGCCGCCGGTATAGGTGCCGGTGCCGGTGGCGATGAACCGGCCCGCCCCTTCCTTGATCGTGCTGCCGGTCCCGGAGATCGAGCCGCCATAGGTGATGTCGTCCGCGCGATCGAGGATCAGCACGCCGTTGTTGACGATGTCGCCGAAGATCGTGCCGGTGGTGCCGCCATCGCCGACCTGCACCGTGCCGGCGCTGATCGTCGTGCCGCCCGTATAGGTGTTGAAACCGGTCAGCGTCGTCTTGCCGTTGCCCAGGTGCACCATCGCGCCGGTGCCGGTAATCGCGCCGGCGAAGGTGGTGTCGTCGGACCGGTTGAAGGCAAGCGTGCCATTGTCGAGCACGTCGCCGGCGATGCCGCCGACGGTGCCGCCGTCGCCGAGCTGGAGCGTGCCCGCGCTGATCGTCGTGCCGCCGGTATAGCTGTTATCGGCCTGCAGCACGGTGGTGCCGGCGCCCGCCTGGATCAGCTGCCCGGTGCCCGAGATGACGCCCGGGGTCAGCTTGGTATCCGAACGGTCGATCACCAGCGTGCCGTTGTCGAGGATGTCGCCGATGACATGGCCCGTCGTGCCGCCGTTGCCGATCTGCAGCGTTCCGGCGCTGATCGTCGTGCCACCGGTGTACGTGTTGTTGGCGGAGAGGATCGTTGTGCCGGTGCCGGCCTGCGTCAACGAGCCGGTGCCCGAAATCGTGCCGGCGACGAGCAACTCGTTCGAGCGGTTGACCACAAGGCTGGCATTGTCGGCGATGTCGCCGGCCACGCTGCCGGCGGTCCCGCCGTTGCCGAGCTGCAGGATACCCGCCCCGATCGTGGTGCCGCCGGTGTAGCTGTTGTCGGCGAGGAAGGTGAGCGTGCCGTCCCCGATCTTGGCGAGCGCGCCGCTGCCATCGATCGCGTTCACGATGCTGGTCGCGGTACCGGCGACGGTATCGAACGTGCCCCCATCGGGGCCCATGGTGATCGGGCGCGTCTTGGTGAGGCTGGCGGTCATGCGCAGCGTGCCGCCGTCAAGCGTCAGCTGGCTGGTCGGCGAGCCGAGCGCGGTGTCGGCCGCGATCTGGATGACGCCGCCCTCGATCCGCGTGCCGCCGGTATAGGTGTTGACCCCATTGAGGACCAGCGTGCCGGCATCCGTCTTGCGCAGCAGCACGTCGCCGGTCAGCACCGAATCGATCGTGGCGGTCATGCCCGCGCCGGCGGCGGTGCCGTCGCCGACGCGGACGGTTGCCTCGCCAGCTGCATCGGGCGAGCTCACCAGCGTGATCTCGTCGCCCGTGACGCGATAGCCGTCGACGCCGAACTGCATGCCGGAGGACGTCACCGCGCCGGAATCGAGCGAGACGGTCACCGTTCCGGGCGCGCCGAGGAAGATGGCGAACTGGCCGTCCGCCCAAGGCGCGTTCAGCGATCCGGCCGGGTCCGTCCAGTTGGAGGTCGAAGCGGGCCCCGAGTGGCGCCAGGTGCCGTCGCCGCCCTCGATGAGGCCGTTATTCTTGTTGGCGACCGCCTCGCCGTCCCAATAGTTGAGGTCGGCGCCGGACACATTGACGAGGTTCACCTGCCCGGGGATCACCGTCTGGACGATGAAGTCGGTGAGCGGCCGGGTGATGGTCGCGCCGTCGCTCGTATAGCCGCCGATGGTCAGGCCGTTGTCGGCCAGCGCGCCCCCGTAATTGAAGATACGATAGACCCCCGGCCCGAGATTCTGGCCTTGATCGACCACGTCGATGGTTCCGTCGAGCGTCAGATCCTTGCCGACCACGGTGAGGTCGTTGCCCGTGCCACCCACTACCGTGCTGGTGATGTTGTAGAGCAGCGTGGAATCGGGATTGAGGGTCAGGTTGCCATTGATCGTGAGGATGCCGGGGACGAGCGAATCCGATCCCGGCGAGAGCGTCGCGCCGTCCTGGATCGTGACATTGCCGCCGATGGTGCCGCTGCCGCCCAGCCGGGTGCCGCTCATCGCCACTGCCGCGCCGGTCGCAGCACCCTGGTCGCCGTCGATATAGAGGCGGCCGCTCGCCACGGTGGTGGTGCCGGCATAGCTGTTGGTGCCGGTCAGGATCGTCCGGCCCGAGCCGTTATGCACCAGCGTGCCGGTGCCGGAGATCGCACTCCCCAGCGTATAGTCATTGGCATGGTTGATGGTGAGTGCCGCGTTGTCGACGATAGGGCCGGCGACCGTGCCCGTGCTTCCGCCATTGCCGAGCTGCAGCGTGCCGGCGCTGATCGTCGTCGTGCCGGTGAACAGGTTGTCGGCGGCCAGCACGGTCATGCCCGTGCCCGCCTGCACCAGGGAGCCATTGCCGGCGATCGCTCCGTCGAGCACCAGTTGGTCGGAGCGGTTGACCAGCAGCGTGCCGCTGTCGATCACCGGGCCGGTGATGCTCCCGGTGGTGCCGCCATCGCCGAGCTGCAGCGTGCCCGCCTGGATGGTCGTGCCGCCCGAATAATTGCTGTCGGCGAGCAGCGCGAGCGCGCCCGACCCCACGTGGGTGAGCGCCCCCGCGCCGGTGATGGCGCTGGTGAGCGAGAGGGTGGTGCCGGCAGAGGTGTCGAAAGTGCCGCCGCCGCTGTTCAGCACCGTGGCGCGATCGGTCTTGATGTCGGCGGTGGTGCGCAGCGTGCCGCTGTCGAGCGTCAGGCCGGTGCTCACCGCGCCGAGGTTCGCGTCGCTCGCGACCTCGAGCACGCCGCCTTCGATCCGGGTGCCGCCGGTATAGCTGTTGGCGCCGCTCAGGATCAGCGTTCCCGCGTCGGTCTTGCGCAGCAGGACATCGCCGGTCAGCGGCGCGCCGATCGTGGCGGTCATGGCCGAGCCGGCGCTGGTGCCGTCGCCGACGCGGATGACCGCTTCGCCCGGCGTATCCGCCGTGCCGACCAGCGTGAGCGGATCGCCTTGCACCAGATAGTTGCTCACGCCGAATTGCATCCCCGACGTCGTCACCGCGCCGCTGTCCTGCGAGACGCTGACCGTGCCGGGGTTGCCGACGAAGATGGCGAACTGGTCGTCGGCCCAGGGCGCGTTCACCGCGCCGGCCGGATCGGTCCAGTTGGACGTCGCAGCGGGGCCGGCATGACGCCAGATGCCGTCGCCGCCCTGGATGGCATTGTCGTTCTTGGGGCCGACCGTGCCATCCCAATAGGTGAGCGACAGTCCTTGCGTGTTGATCAGGTTCACCTGGCCGGGGATCGCGGTCTGCACGCTGAAGCCGGAGAGCGGCCGCGTCGGCGTGCCGTCGATGGTTTCGATCGAGCCGATGTCGAGCCCGTTGTCGGTCAGTGCGCCGCTGTAATTGATGATGCGATAGACGCCTGGCCCGAGAGTCTGCTGCTGTTCCAGCACATTGACCTGGCCGTCCAACACGAGATTGCCGTTGACGTTGATGAGGTCATTGAGCGCGCCGCCGACGGTCGTATCGACGACGTTCAGGAACAGGTTGGAGCCGCTGTTGAGCGTGAGGTTCTCCATGGTGAGCGCGCCCGGTGCGCCGGATGCGGATCCCGCCGTCAGCGTGGCCCCGTCGCCGACCACCACCGGCCCGCCCAAAATGCCGTCGCCGCTGAGCCGTGCGCCGCTCTGCACGGTGGTTGTGCCGGTGGCGGCGCTGAAATCACCGTTGACGAACATCGAACCCTGGCTGAGGTTGAAGCCGCCCGTGAAATTGCCGGTACCGTTCAGGAAAAGGTTGCCGCCACCCGTCTTGGTGTAGCTGCCGCTGCCGGTCAGGGTGCCGGCATAGTTGACGTCGACCCCATCGGCGACCTGCACCGTGCCGCCCGCGGGCCCAAGGACCGTATCGCGCGCCGCGGTGACGCTCTGGGTGATGCGCAGCGTGCCGCCATCGAGCGTGAACGTCCCGGAGGGCGCCCCCAGCGAGGCGTCGTTCGCGATCTCGATGACGCCGCCCGTCACCAGCGTGCCGCCGGTATAACTGTTGGTGCCGGTCAGGATCAGCGCGCCGTCGCCCGTCTTGGTCAGCAATCCGCCGCCGGAAATCGTGCTGTTGTCGGTGAGCGTGGTGCCGGCCGCCGTCTCCAGCGTGCCGCCGCCCGCGCCCAGCGTGGTCGCGCGCGATGTCGTCATGTCAGCGGTGGTGCGCAGCGTGCCGCCATCCAGGGTGAGCGGCCCGACCAGGGCCCCCAGATTGCTGTTGCTGGAAACCTGCAGCACGCCCCCCGTGATCACCGTGCCGCCGGTATAACTGTTGGCGCCCGTCAGGATCGTGGTCCCGGCCCCCAGCTTGGTGAGCTGGCCGGCCCCTACGATCCGGCCATTGTCGGTCAGTGTCGTGCCGGCCGCATTGTTGAAGCCGCCGCCGAGCGGCCCCACGGTGATCGTGCGCGCGGTGGTGATATCTGCGACGGAGCCGAGATAGCCGCCGTCCAGAAGCACGAACCCGGATGCCGCGCCTATGCTGGTGTCCGAGGAGATGAAGACGGTGCCGGATTCGATCGTCGTGCCGCCGGAATAGCTGTTGGCGCCGCTCAGCGTCAGGTCGCCCCCGAGAGTTTTATCGACCGCGCCGGTGCCCGAGATGATGCCCGAATAGGTACCCGCCGTATCCTGCACGAAGCGCACCAGCCCATTGTCGGTCACCGTCGGCGGCAGGCTCTGCGCGCGTGCCTCCAGTGTGCCGGCGGCATTTACGGTAACGCTACCACTGAAGTTGGCATTGTTGCCGGTAAGTGAAAGCGTGCCCTGGTTGACGAGTACCTGCAGCGGTGCGTTTCCGCCATTGGCGCCGACCGCACCGGTCAATGTCCAGGTGCCGATGCCGTCCTTGGTCAGCGTCTGGAAGTTGCGGATATCGCCCGCCAGGCTGTCGCTGCCGGCGCCCGAGAGGCTCAGCGTGTTGGTGCCGCCGCCGCCGTTGAAGCTGCCGGTGATGACCGAGCCGGTTTCCAGCGTGAGCGCATCGTTGCCACCCGCGAAGGAGAGGCTGCCCTCCACCCGCGCACCGCTCCGGTTGATGAAGGTGACGTTGCTGTTGCCCTGGTTGCCGATGACGTTCGAGTTGGCGCCGAGCTGGGTTCGGATCACGCCATAATTGTCGATCGTGTTGCCCGAGCCGATCGTCCGGTCCTCGAACCAGATCGCAGCACCACTCCGCGACGCGATCGTGCCGTAGTTGGTGATCACGTTGCCGGTGCCCATCACGTTGACGGGCTCACCATTGTTCTGCGTGCCGTTAGCGGTAACGGTCGCACCGACACCCACTGTCAGCCGTCCGTTCGATCCGAACTCGATCGTGTTGTTGCCGGCGTTCCATTGACCATTACCGCTGGTCGCGTTGTTCACGACCGAGCTGTTGTCCTGGAGCGTGATCGTTGCATTGTCACCCAGCGAGATTGCGTTGGAATTGGTGACGGAGACCTGCGCGCCCGATTGGACCGTCACCGTCGTTCCGGAGGGCGTGCTCGGCCCATTGCCGATCCGGCTGGTGGATGGATTGGGTGGATTTGGGGTGCAGACGATCACATTCCCCGTCGTCGTGCAATTCGCCCAGGCCGCGCCGGTGGTTCCCACCGTCAGCGTCAAGCCGATCGCGGCGGTGCGCGCGCCGCGTATCCCGGAGGACAAGGAACCGCGGCTGCATTCTCCGCATAGTTCGGCCTTGCGCACAGAGGACCTTCGCGGTCTATGTATTAGGTGAATTTTCGCCCTTTTTATTCTGTGCTGACCAATTCCGAAGTCGGCTATCCGCATACCCCAATGCATATTCGCCTCCCCTGCACGACCGTTCGATGGACAAGCCGAGGGAGAATCAGAAAATCTTCAACAGGCGATATGTTCCGCGTGGAGTGGTCATAGGCGGTGAACGGCGGTTGGCGTACTGTAGCGTAGTAGCACGGCGGTTTTGGCGCGCCCGGCAGGATTCGAACCTGCGGCCCCAAGCTTAGAAGGCTCGTGCTCTATCCAACTGAGCTACGGGCGCGTTGCGACGTGCGTTAGCGCGGATTGCACGACGGCGAAACCGGCATCATAGACGGTCGTGATGGGGGATGCACGCACCACGCCGATTGCCCGGGTAGACGCCAGCACCGTCAGCGGCGGGCATTTCCGTTATTACGACTTTGTCATGGTGGCGTTCGTCGTCGTGCTGCTGCTGTCAAACGTCGTGGGCGCCGAGAAGCGCTCGGTGATCAACCTGCCCGGCATCGGGCCATGGCCGTTCGGCGCCGGCATCCTGTTCTTTCCGATCTCTTACGTGATCGACGATGTGCTGACGGAGGTCTACGGCTACGCTCGTGCCCGGCGCGTGATCTGGGCTGGATTCGTCGCCTTGCTGTTTCTTGGCGTGATGGAATGGACCGTCGTCCATCTGCCGGTCGCCGAGGGCTGGACCGGGCAGGCGGCCTATGAGCGCGTGTTCGGTAGCGGCTGGCGGATCATCCTCGCTTCGTTGTGCGCCTTCTGGGCCGGCGACTTCCTCAATTCGGTTGTGCTCGCCAAGATGAAGATCTGGACCGACGGGCGCTGGCTGTGGACGCGCACGATCGGCAGCACGATCATCGGCGAGGGCGCCGACAGCCTGGTCTTCTACCCGCTCGCCTTTTACGGGCTGCCCGACTGGCCAATACAGGCGATGCTGATGGTGATGGCGAGCCAGTTCGTACTCAAGGTGAGCTGGGAAGCGATTTTAACGCCGGTCACCTACGCGGTGGTTGGCTGGCTCAAGCGGGCCGAGGGAGTCGACGTGTACGACCGCGGCACCAATTTCTCACCTTTCCGCGCGCGCGTTTAACCTGTCCGCGCTCCGCTAAGCTTGGCGATGGCCGCGCCGAGCTCGGCAGCGCGGAACGGCTTGGGAAGATAGGCGGTGGCAGCGTCACGGTTTACGCTGCCGGGGAAGCCGGAGACGATCAGCGTGCGCACCGCCGGCCGCCGTTTCCGCACCGCCGCGGCGAGCCGGTCACCAGGCATGCCGGGCATCACCTGGTCGGTGACCAGCAGGTCGGGAGCGTAGCCGTCCTCGACCAGCGCCAGGGCGTCGCCACTCGATTCGCAGGCGGTGACCTTGTGCCCCAGCGCCTCGAGCATCGCCGCGGTGCTGGCGCGAACCAGCGGCTCGTCGTCGACCAGCAACACCTTGAGCGGTTCGGCGGGCGCCTTGCTCTCGGCGGCGTCGGCCGCCGGCGCAACGACGTGGTCGCTCGCCGGCAGGATCAGTTCGACGCGCGTGCCGTGTCCAATGTCGCTTTCGATGCGAAGAGCGCCGCCGAGCTGCCCGGCAAGGCCATGGATCATCGACAGGCCGAGCCCCGTGCCAGCCCCCAGCCCCTTGGTCGAGAAGAACGGCTCGGTCGCGCGGCGGCGAGTCTCCTCGTCCATGCCGGCGCCATTGTCGCTGACCGTCAAAACCACGTAGCGGCCTGGCGCCAGGTCTTCACACGACCCAGGCACCTCGAGCGCGCGCACCGTGATCTCGATCTCGCCGCCGTCTGGCATGGCGTCGCGCGCGTTGACCACTAGGTTTAGCAGCGCCATCTCGATCTGGATGGTGTCGCCCAGCGCCGCGGGCACGTTGTCCTCGGCGATCATGCCGACCTGGATCGACGGGCCGACGGTGCTGCGGATGAGCTGCGCCATGTCATGGACCAGCCCGTCAATCGCCAATGGCCGCGCTTCGAGCGGCTGGCGGCGCGCGAATGCAAGCAGCCGTTGGACCAGCGTCTTGGCGCGGCTGGCCGATTGCAAGGCGCCATCGACCAGCGCCCCGGTGCGGGCGTCATCGCCGGGACGCCGCGCCAACAGGTCGAGCGTGCCGAGAATCGGCGTCAGCAAATTATTGAAATCGTGCGCCACGCCGCCGGTGAGCTGTCCCAGCGCCTCCATCTTCTGAGCCTGGCGCAGTGCATCCTCGGCGGCATGGAGCGCCTCGGCGCGATGGCGCTCCTCGGTGACGTCGTGAGCGATGGCATAGACCAGGTCGCCGTCGGACACCGCGCTCCAGCTCAGCCAACGATAGCTGCCGTCCGCAGCGCGCAGCCGATGGGTAAACCCGCGCAGCGGCTCGCCGGCGATCAGCCGATCCCAGGCGGCGTGTGCAGCGGCGATGTCGTCGGGATGTTCGAGCCATTCGGCGGTGCGGCCGACCAGTCGATCCTCGGACCAGCCGAGCACCGCTTCCCAGGCGGGGCTGACGCTGCGCCATACCGCGTCACGGTCGCACACCACGATTGGATCCTGCGACAATTCCCACAAGCGGTTGCGTTCGCGCGTGCGGCGATCGACCGTGGCGGCAAGCTCGGCGCTGTGGCGCCGCGCTGCTTCCTCGGCTCGCTTTGCCTCGGTGATGTCCTCGGCGACGCCGATGAACCCCTCGGGCATGCCGGCCATGTCGAAGCGCGGCTGCGAGATCGAGCGAATCCAGCGCCACTCGCCGTCGTGGCGGCGATAGCGCGCCTCGAGCTGAAATCGTTCCCGGCTCGCCTCCCCGGCTAGCGATTCGGCGAGGATACGATCATGGTCTTCCTCGTGCAGGATTGTTCGCCAATCGAACTTGCACGCTTCCTCATAGGGGAGCGCGAGGAAGTCCATGTAGGCGCGGTTGACGAACGCACGTGTGCGATCGGGCGCGGTCACCCACATCGGAATCGGGGCTGCATCGGCAATGCGGCGGAAGCGCTCCTCGCTCTCGCTCGCGGTTTCTTGCGCGCGCCAGCGAGCGGTGACATCCTGCACCAGCGCGTAGAAGCCAGCGACGCGCCCGTCCTCTAAGTGTGGGACATGGTGGACGATTGTCCGGCGCGGCCCGGAGCTGTGATCGAAGGTCACCTCGTAGGTAAGCCGCTCGCCCGCCAGCGCCCGCTCGACATAGGGCCGCCGCGCCTCGTAGATTTCCGGGGCCATGAGATCGGCGAGTTTATGGTCGACGATCTCGTCGAGCGGCAGCCCGAACCAGCCTTCATAGGCCTTGTTACAGAAGCGGAAGCGCTGTTCGGCGTCGACGTAGGAAATCATCACGGGCAGCGCGTCGGCGATCTCGCGCAGCCGGCGACTGGTTGCCGATCGGCGCCGCTCGCATTCGCGGGTCAACGCGGCGACCTCGGCCTCCAGCTCCTTGATTCGCCGATCGCGAGCGTCCGTCACGCCGCCCGCCTGTTACCCGCACCCTGGGTAGCCAAGTCTAGGACGCGCGATCGACAGCGGCAACCGCGCAGTCGGCGCCTTCTCACCAAGGCGTTGACGCGATGGCCGATCCTCCGCCATCGAGCGCGCGTCCATGCTCAAGGGAAAGCAACGATGACCGACCGCAAACAGACCGCGCGCATCCTGGTCGCCAGCCTGGTCGGCACCTCGGTCGAGTTCTACGATTTCTACATCTACGCGACCGCCGCCAGCCTGGTGTTCGGGCCGCTGTTCTTCCCGGCAAGCTCGGCCTCGGCACAGCTGCTCGCTTCCTACGCGAGCTTCGGCCTTGCCTTCCTTGCCCGGCCGATCGGCGGCGCGCTGTTCGGCCATTTCGGCGACCGCATCGGCCGCAAGTCGACATTGGTCGCCTCGCTCCTGCTGATGGGGCTTTCGACCGCGGCGATCGCGCTACTGCCGACCTACGCCATGGCCGGCTGGATCGCCCCGCTGCTGCTTTGCCTACTTCGCTTCGGCCAGGGCGTCGGGCTCGGCGGCGAGTGGAGCGGCGCGGCGCTGCTCGCGGTCGAGAACGCGCCGGCGGGCTGGCGCGCGCGATACGGGATGATGCCGCAACTGGGTGCGCCCGTCGGCTTCATCGCCGCCAACGGCTTTTTCCTGGTGCTCGGCGCATTACTCGGCGCCGACCAGTTCCGCGACTGGGGCTGGCGAATTCCGTTCCTGGCAAGTTCGGTGCTGGTTGCGCTCGGCCTGTGGGTGCGGCTCAAGCTGACCGAGACCGCCGCTTTCGCCGCCGCGCTGGAGGCAGCGCCCCCGCCGCGCGTGCCGATTGGCCAGCTGCTCAGCCGCCATCTCGGCACGACGCTGGCCGGAATGCTTGGTGTAATCGCCTGCTTCGCGCTTTATTACATCGCGACCGCCTTCACGCTTGGTTACGGCACCACCACGCTCGGCTACTCGCGCCAGGCATTCCTCGAGGCGCAGCTCGGCGCTATCCTATTCATGGCGGCTGGCATCCTGGTTTCCGGTTGGCTCGCCGACAGGACCACGCCGCGCCGCGTGCTTGCCTGGGGCTGCGTCGCCACCATCGCCGCCGGCGCGCTGATCGCGCCGCTGCTCGGCAGCGGAT
>Ga0164242_10002935_pt1 | contig 19527 bp, 15 predicted proteins | sample OricomgcompostMG_FD_108783 | JGI IMG/M metagenome (GOLD analysis project Ga0164242, IMG submission 108783) | Miracle-Growth compost microbial communities from Emeryville, California, USA - Original compost - Miracle growth compost (MG) ... | reverse complement strand
GCTGCTGACCTCTGCTTTTGTTCTTCCCGCCGTGATCCTGCGGGTCAGCGGCATCCATCCCAGCCCGGTCATCTCGCTGCTGTCCTTCGGCGCAGCGGTGGTGGCCGCGAGCTTTGTGCTGGCGTGGGCCGCCGAGTCTGCGCAGGTCGACGTCTCCGGCGGGCTGGCCATCGCGGTGCTGGCGCTCATCGCGGTGCTGCCCGAATACGTCGTCGACCTCTACTACGCCTACGTGGCCGGCCACAATGCCGACTACGTGCAGTATGCCGCGGCCAACATGACCGGCTCGAACCGGCTGCTGATGGGTATCGGCTGGCCGGTGGTGGTGTTGGTCGGTCTGGTCGTCGCGCAGAAGACCGCGGCCAAGAACGGCGCCGCGAGCAAGACCGGCGCGGTGCTGCCGCTGGAGGCCGGCAACCGGGTCGAACTCGGCTTCCTGCTGATCGCCGGTCTGGTCGCATTCGTCATTCCGGCCACCGGCCGCATTCACCTGGTGCTGGGCGTGGCGATGCTGGCCTGGTTCGGCTTCTACCTGTACAAGATGACCCGCGGTGAACCCGAGGAGCCCGAGCTGATCGGCACCGCCGCGGCGATCGGGCAACTGCCCACCCGGGCCCGCCGGCTGACCGTGGCGACGCTGTTCATCGTGGCCGGCGCGGTGATCCTGATGTGCGCCGAACCCTTTGCGGACAGCCTGATCGGCGCCGGCACCCAGCTGGGTGTCGACCGGTTCCTGCTGGTGCAGTGGCTGGCGCCGCTGGCCTCGGAGGCCCCCGAGTTCATCATCGCGATCATCTTCGCCTCGCGCGGCAAGAGCACCGCGGCGATCGCCACCCTGATCGCCTCCAAGGTCAACCAGTGGACCCTGCTGGTGGGGTCGCTGCCGATCGCCTACCTGGCCGGTGGCGGCAGCACCGCCCTGGTCCTGGACGGCCGCCAGGTCGAAGAGGTGCTGCTGACGGCCACCCAGACCATGATGGGCGTCGCGCTGATCCTGTCGCTGCGCTTCCACCGCAATACGGCGTGGGCGCTGCTGGCGCTGTTCCTGGTGCAGTTCCCGATCACCTCGACCAGCGGCCGGCTGCTGCTCTGTGGTGCGTACGCGGCACTGGCGGTGGTCGGCCTGGTGGTCAACCGGCGCCATCTGGCGGCGACGCTGCGGGCGCCCTTTGTCGACGTCGACGGGCGGCACGCAACGGTCTCGCCGGGCGGTCCGGTGGTGATCGCCGCCGGTAAGTGACCCAGCCCACTTGACACCTGTCAAGTGCGGCGTCGTATGGTTCTCCCATGCAGATTCGCGACCATGTGGGCACCGGCAAAGCAGCAGTCATCATGTACCCCTCGGGGACCGTGGTGACGTTCGACGACCTCGAAGCCCGGGCGAATCGGCTGGCGCACTACTTCCGGGCGCACGGACTGGTCGAGGGCGACGCCGTGGCGATCCTGATGGAGAACAACCAGCACATGCACGCCGTCATGTGGGCGGCCCGCCGCTGCGGCCTGTACTACGTGCCGATCAACATCCACCTCACCCCGGCCGAGGCCGGCTACATCATCGAAAACAGCGGAGCCAAGGCCGTCGTCGGGTCTGCCGCGCTGCGTGAGGTCTGTGCGGGCCTGGCCGCCGAGATCACCCTGCCCGAACTGCTGCTGATCGCCGACGGCGACTTGGACGGCTGGCAGCGCTACCCCGAATGTGTTGCCGATCAACCGGATACACCGATCGCCGACGAGATCGAGGGCGACCTGCTGCAGTACTCGTCGGGCACCACCGGCCGGCCCAAAGGCATCAAGCGTGCACTGCCGCACCTGCCACCCGCCGAGGCCCCCGGCATGATGAAGATGCTGATCTCGTTCTGGATGAACCCGGAGGCGGTGTACCTCAGCCCGGCGCCGCTGTACCACACCGCGCCGTCGGTCTGGTCGATGCAGGTGCAGGCCGAGGGCATCACCACCGTGGTGATGGAAAAGTTCGACGCCGAGGGCTGCCTGGACGCCATCGCCCGACACGGTGTAACGCACGGTCAGTTCGTCCCGGTGATGTTCACCCGGATGCTCAAATTGCCGCAGTCCGTGCGGGATTCGTACGATCTGTCGAGCCTGCAGCGGGTCATGCACGCCGCGGCCCCGTGCCCGGTGGAGATCAAGAAGCAGATGATCCACTGGTGGGGCCCGATCGTCGACGAGTACTACGCCTCCTCGGAGGCCATCGGCTCGACGCTGATCACCGCCGACGACTGGCTCGCGCACCCCGGTTCGGTGGGCAAGCCGATGCTGGGCGTGGTGCACATCCTCGACGAGGACGGCAACGAGCTGCCCGCGGGACAGGCCGGTGAGATCTACTTCGAGGGCGGCAACACCTTCGAGTACCTGAACGACCCGGGCAAAACCGCGTCATCGCGCGACACCCACGGCTGGATGACGGTGGGGGACATCGGATATCTCGATGACGAGGGCTATCTGTATCTGACCGACCGGCGCCACCACATGATCATCAGCGGCGGGGTGAACATCTACCCGCAGGAAGCCGAGAACCTGCTGGTCACCCATCCCAAGGTGATGGACGCCGCGGTGTTCGGCATCGCGGATGCCGAGATGGGGCAGAGCGTCAAGGCCGTGGTGCAGACCGTCGATCCGGCCGATGCCACCGATGCCTTCGCCGATGAACTGCTGGTGTGGTTGCGGGATCGGTTGGCGCACTACAAGTGTCCGCGATCCATTTCGTTCGAGCCGCAGCTGCCACGCACCGATACCGGCAAGTTGTACAAGCAGTCGCTGATCGAGAAGTACTCGCCGGCCGTTGTCTGACACTACGCGGTTGGTGGACGTCGGGGGCATCCTGATCGGCGTCGGTCCCCCTGACGACGAAACCCGTTTGCAGCAGGCCACTTTCACCCTGGTGGACCGGCCGTGCCCGGACCGACGCACGGTGCAGGTGCCCGATGTCGCCGCGGCGCTGGAGTCGATTGCGCAGCGCGCGGCGCGCTGGCCGCAGACCGCCGCAGTGTGCGACGACGTGCTGCGGGCGCTGGATCCGGCGGCACCCGCGTTCGGCGGGCTGATCACCGAGTCGCTGGCCTACTCGACGCTGCAGTCCGGCGGTGAGTTCGCCCGCTGGTTGGCCGAGCGCGGACCGGCTGCCCTGCCGATGATCGCCGATCCCGTTGTGGCACAACGCGATGGTGACACCCTGCACGTCGCCTTCAACCGCCCGCAGCGGCACAATGCCTTCACCACCGATGCGCGGGCCGCGCTGCTGGAGGCGCTGGAGGTGGCCCGGCTGGATCTGTCGATCACCGCGTTGGTGCTCACCGGCAACGGCCGATCCTTTTGCAGCGGCGGCGATCTCGCCGAGTTCGGCAGCTTCGCCGATCCGGCGTCGGCGCACCTGGCCCGCACCCGCTACAGCCCGGCACTGGTGCTCGACGAGATCACCGCCCGGCTCGGCGCGGCCTGCCGGGCGCAGGTGCACGGTCAGGTGCTGGGCAGCGGCCTGGAGATGGCCGCGTTCTGCGGGCGGGTGCTGTGTCATCCCGATGCGGTACTGGGCCTGCCGGAGCTGGCGCTGGGCCTGATTCCCGGCGCCGGCGGCACCGTCAGCATCACCCGCCGGATCGGTCGCTGGCGCACCGCCTATCTGGTGCTCTCGGGGGAAACCATCGATGCCCACACGGCGCTGGACTGGGGCCTGGTCGACGCCATCACCCTCTAGATTTCGTGTCAGAGGCCGCCGCGGGCCACCAGCTGCGCAGCGATGACGTTGCGCTGGATCTCGTTGGTGCCCTCGCCGACGATCATCAGCGGGGCATCGCGGAAGTAGCGCTCGACGTCGTACTCGGTGGAGTAGCCGTAGCCGCCGTGGATGCGCACCGCGTTCAGCGCGATCTCCATCGCGGTCTCGGAGGCGAACAACTTGGCCATGCCGGCCTCCATGTCGGCGCGCTCGCCGCTGTCGTAGCGGTCGGCGGCATAGAAGGTGAGCTGGCGGGCGGCAGCGAGTTTGGTGGCCATGTCGGCCAGGTAGTTGCCCACCGATTGGTGCCGCCAGATGGGCTGGCCGAAACTTTGCCGGTCCTGGGCGTAGGCCAGGGCGTCCTCCAGCGCGGCGGTGGCCACCCCAAGGGCGCGCGAGGCCACCTGGATACGCCCGGTCTCCAGGCCCTTCATCATCTGTGCGAAACCCCGCCCGGGCCGGCCGCCGAGGATCGCGGTGGCCGGAATGCGGCACGAGTCGAAGGACAACTCGCAGGACTCCACGCCCTTGTAGCCCAGCTTGGGCAGATCCCGTGAGATGACCAGGCCGGCCGTCGGGTTCTGGACCAGCACCACCGAGATGCCCTTGTGCTTGGGCGTCGCGTCCGGGTCGGTCTTGCACAGCAGCGCGATCAGCCCGGAGCGGCGGGCATTGGAGATCCAGGTCTTGGCACCGTTGAGCACCAGGTCGTCGCCGTCCGGGCGCGCGACGGTGGTCATGGCCTGCAGATCGCTGCCGCCGCCGGGCTCGGTCAGGGCCATGGTGGCGCGCAGCGCGCCGGTGGCCATCGGGGGCAGATAGGCGCGCTTCTGCTCGTCGGTGCCGAACAACGCCAGCAGCTTGGCAACGACCGTGTGCCCTCCCATGGCGCCGGCCAGACTCATCCAGCCGCGGGCCAGCTGCTGGGTGACCTCCACGTAGCAGCGGGTGGACACCGGGGTGCCGCCGTATTCTTCGGGGACCGCCAGCCCGTAGATGCCGAGGTGTTTCATCTGCTCGATCCACGCCTCGGGATAGGTATTGGCGTGCTCGACCTCGCGCACCTCGGGCCGTACATCGCGGTCGATGAACGCCCGAACGGTCTCGACCAGCATGGCCTCGTCATCACTGAGTTGCAGGTCCATGACTAGCATTCTGCGATGTGGAGCTGTACAGACCGCCCGGCGGCCCCTTCTTCGACGATCTGAGCGTGGGCCAGGTGTTCGACTGGGCGCCGTCGATGACCCTGACCAGCGGCGCGGCCGCCACCCACCAGGCGATCCTGGGCGACCGGATGCGGCTGCCATTGGATGCGGCGCTGTCGGCGGAGGTCACCGGGGCCGACGCGGCGCCGGCACATCCGGCGCTGGTCTGTGACGTGGCGATCGGCCAGACCACGCTGGTCACCCAGCGGGTCAAGGCCAATCTGTTCTATCGCGGGCTGCGTTTCCATCGCTTCCCGGTGCTCGGCGACACCCTTAGCACCACCACAGAAGTGGTTGGTTTGAAACAGAATTCGGCCAAACCCGGTAAGCCGCGCACCGGCCTGGCCGCGCTGCGGATGACCACCGTGGATCAGCAGGGCCGCAAGGTACTCGACTTCCACCGCTGCGCCATGCTGCCGCTGCGCGATGACGCCCCCGACACCGGGCAGGCCGACGACCTGAGCGCCATCGGTACCGACGCGCCCGAGTTGCCCGACGCCACCGCGACCTGGGACGCCGCCGCCTGGCGGGCCCGGGTGCCCGGACCGCACTTCGACCCGGCGCTGGCCGGCACGGTGCTGACCAGCACCGCCGACGTGGTCAGCGGCGCCCCCGAACTGGCCCGGCTGACACTCAACATTGCTGCCACCCATCATGATTCGCGCGTCGCCGGAACCCGGCTGGTGTACGGCGGGCACACCATAGGGCTGGCGCTGGCCCAGACCACCCGGCTGCTGCCGAACCTGGTCACCGTGCTGGCCTGGGAGTCCTGCGATCACACCGGCCCGGTACACGAGGGCGACACGCTCTACAGCGAACTGCACGTGCAGGCGGCCACGCCGCTGCCCGATGGCCGTGGTGGCGTGCTGACGCTGCGGTCACGGGTATTCGCCGTGGCCCAGGACGGACCAGACCGTGCGGTGCTGGACTGGAAATTCAGCGCCCTGCACTTCTAGGCCTTGCCACAATAGAGCGATGGACACGGCGGACTGGGCGGCCAGCGGACTGGCGGCCCTGACCGGCCCGCCGGACGGGCCGCCCGACGGCAGCCGTGCCGCGGTGCTGACCCGGGCGCGTTCGGTCGCCACTGAATTGCAGGCGTCGTGCGGGGTGGTGGTGGATGCCGCCGAACTGCTGACCGGCCGGGCCGCCATGCTGGGGCTGACCCGGCGGGGCCGGATCAGCGCCGGCGGCGCCACCCGGCTGCTGCGGGCCCGGGACGGCTGGTTCGCGCTCACCCTGTCCCGCGACGACGACATCGCGACGGTCCCGGCGCTGCTGGCGGCCGATGACGTCGCCGAACCGTGGAGCGCGATCGAACGGTGGGCGCTGCAGCGCGACGCCGCCGAGATCGTCGAGCGCGCCCGGCTGTTGGGCCTGCCGACCGGGGAACTCGGCGAAACACCCTCGGCGCCAACGGTTATCCAGCAGATCGGGGTACGCGCCCCGCGGCGAGAATATGCCGAGCTGTTGGTGGCCGATCTGTCCTCGATGTGGGCCGGGCCGCTGTGCGGGCAGCTGCTGGCCCGGGCCGGCGCCACCGTGGTGAAGGTCGAGAGCCATGCCCGGCCGGACGGCACCCGGGGCGGTGACAGTCGGTTCTTCGACTGGATGAACGGTGGAAAGCTCTGTTACGCGGCGGACTTCGACGCTCCCGGGCAGCTGCGTGAGCTGCTGGCCCAGGCCGATGTGGTGATCGAATCATCGCGGCCGGCCGCCTTTGTGCGCCGCGGCCTGGGTCCCCTGGACATCCCGGCGCGCGCGGGCCGGGTCTGGATCCGGGTCACCGGTCATGGCGGTCGCGGTGAGCGGGCCGACTGGGCCGGGTTCGGTGACGATGCCGCGGTGTCGGGCGGGTTGGTCGGCGTCGGTCCGGTGTTCTGCGGTGACGCCATCGCCGATCCGCTGACCGGGTTGCAGGCCGCCGCCGAGGTGACCGCGGCGCTGGGACGCGGCGGCGGCGAACTACTCGAGGTATCACTGGCTGCGGTGGCCGCGAACTATGCCGAATTACCCACGGGTGATGTCGAATTGAGCGAAGCAGCGCCGCCGTCCGCGCCGTCCGCCGCGCCCCGGGCTGGTGCACTGGGTGTCGACAATGCGCGGGTGGCCGAGCTGATCCGGGAAAAGAGCGCTGCCACGTGCTGATTCGTCAGGGCCATCTGCTGGACGGTCGGCGGGTCGACATCCGCTGCGGCCGTCGCATCGAGGAAATCGCCCCGCGGCTTGATCCCCGACCGGGCGAAACCGTGCTGGATGCTGCTCACGACACCGTCATCCCCGGTCTGCACGACCATCACGTGCACTTGCGTTCGGCGGCAGCGGCTTTGGCGTCGATCAAGGTCGGTCCGGGCGAGGTGCGCGACCGCGACGCGCTGCGTCAGGCCCTCGGCAAGGCCACGGTCGGCGACGATGGCTGGATCCGTGCGGTCGGCTATCACGAGACCGTCGCCGGACCACTGGATCGGGCTGTGCTGGATGAGATTTCGCCGGAGGTCCCGGTACGCATCCAGCATCGCAGCGGTGTGCTGTGGACGCTGAACTCCGCCGGACTGACGGCCGTCGGCCTGCCCGGTCACGCCGATGGCCGGCTACGCAGCGCCGACCCCAGCTGGACCCACACCCTGCGGCGCAGCCAGGCCGGGCTGTCCGAAATCAGCCGTCAGCTGGCGACGTTCGGCGTCACCGGCGTCACCGACGCCACCCCGGACCTGGGCGCCGACGACCTGGTGGATTTCGCCGAGGCCCGACGGCACGGCGAACTGCTGCAGCGCACGCACATCCTGGCCCCGGCCAAACGCATCCTGCACGACGACGACCTGGACCTCGACGCCCTCGCCGCCTGGATTGCGGCCCGCCATGAACAGGGCGGAATCGTTGCGCTGCACTGTGTTACCGCCATGCAGCTGATCGTCACGATCGTTGCACTGCGCGCGGCCGGCCCGATGCCGGGCGACCGGATCGAACACGCGGCCGTCGTCCCCGATGATTGCCTGGCCGACCTGGCCGAGCTCGGGGTCACCGTGGTGACCCAGCCGAATTTCGTGGTTGAGCGCGGCGACCAGTACCTGACCGATGTGCCCGCCTGTGATCACGATCAGCTCTGGCGGGTTGCCACCCTGCGCGGTGCCCGGATTCCGGTGGCGCTGTCCACCGACATGCCCTTCGGCGAGGCCGACCCATGGGCGGCGATGCGGGCCGCGGTACACCGCAGCACCGGAACCGGTCGGCTGTTGGGGGCGCGGGAAAGAATCGATGCGGCAACGGCATTGACACTGTTCCTCGGTGGACCGGAGGACCCTGTCACACCGCGCGAGGTGATCCCAGGGGCCCGCGCAGACCTCTGCGTGCTGGGCGCCGAACCGTCCGAGGTGCTGGCCACCCTGGACGCCGAACTGGTCGGGGCCACCATCATCGATGGCAAGGTGGTCCACGAAAAGTCATGAGTACCTTGCGACTGGCGGACCTGGGCAGCGATCCGGAAGCGGTGCTGCAGGTGGTGCGCTTCTTCGATGAGCTCGAACCAGACGCCGACATCGTGCTGCGGGCGGCCGAGGCGCTGGCCGGATGCCCGGTGCGGGTGGAGGGCGAGCAGATATCGCTGCAGCGCTCCGGTCCGCCGCACCGGCTGGACGGGGTGCTGCGAGATCGGTTGCGCCACAAGCTGACTTCGCTGCCGGTCAGCGCCCGACCCCGCCTCGGGGACCCCGCGCTGGTCGAGGTGGTGCTGTCGGGCAAGGAACGCACCGCGGACCGGGCCCGCGCCATCCGGTTGCTGGGGCTGGACGAGTCCCGGCCGGTGCGGGTGCTGGCGATCTCGGCGCAGTCCAGCCCGGAGGCGCTGCGGGTCATCACCTCGGTGCTGGCGGATGCGTCGGTGCGCTCGGCGGAGCTGGGCAGTGCGATCGCCCTGGTGTGCCAGGATCACAGCGATATCCGGGTGCTCTCAGACGAATTGGATCGCGCGATCGTCACCGCCTTTCCGGCGCCGGTGGCCACTGGAGCCGACCGCGGCCCCTGGGTCGGGATCGGGGCGGCCGGCGGGGTGTTCGCCGCGCCGGACTCCCTACAACAAGCGTTGCGGGCGTTGCGATTCGCCTCATCGACCGGCTTCGGCCGTCGGGCCATCGCCTACGAGCGGCTCAGCGCCTTCGAGTTGATCGCCGAACTACCGCCCGAGGTGACCGCACGAAACCCCATGCTGCAGAAGGTCGCTGCGCTGCAGGCCACCCCGGCCGGCAAGCTGCAGGTGGATACCGCCGAGGCGTTCTGTGTGTTCGGGTCGTTGCGCCGCACCGCTGAGGAACTGCATGTGCACCACAGCACCGTGGCCGCCCGGCTGGCGCACATCGAGTCCGAATTCGGTTGGGATTTCGACGATCCACTGGACCGATTCTCGGCAACACTGGTGCTGATGTTGCGGCGCATCGCGCTTTCGTCCGCGGAACTGTCCGGCACCGACTAACGCTTGTTGTTGACGACGACCACGGCGTCGCGTTGCACCACGTTGGCCATCACCGCCAGCGCCGCACCCAGGTGTCCCATCGCCTGGTCGACCTCGTGCACCGCATCGGCCGGCGGCGGGTTCGTCAGTGCGGCACATCGGGCGGACAGGGCATGACCCGCGTCGATGACCGACTGCAGCGCCGCGGTCATATCCGGATCCGGCGTCGGCAGTGCCGTCGGGATCCGGGTTGCCAATTGTTGCGCGACGTCGTCGCAGGAGGCCTTGGCTGCGCCGATGTCGCCCTTGTCCGCGGCGGCGTTCATCGCGTCGATGGTGGTCATAACGGAGCCCAGCAGAGTGCCCCCACCATCGATGTGGCCTTTCATCCAGGCCGACATGTTGGCGACCTGGACGAGGTTCGGCGGTGTCTTACTCCAGCCGTCGGGCGCCAGTGCGGTGCCTTCGGCCATCGGCACCCGCACGGGGGTCGAGGGCAGCGCCAGCGCCCGTGGTGAACTCGCGGTCGTCGAGGTGGGAGCGGCAGCCGGAGTATCGGTGCTGCATCCGCTGAGCAGTCCGAGTGCGGCGACAGCGGCACCGAATCTGGTGCAGAACATCGGGGCTCATCCCTTCGCCGGGGATTGTGAGGCTAGCCGACCGGCGGCCGTCGCGCGGACGAACCCGGCGGTGCCGACATCCGTCGGGCCCGCACCCGAGAGTTTCCGACGGACGTCTGATGACGACGGGCGGCGGGTTTGGTGATGATGGCTGCACAGCCCGATCCGCCGAGGAGTACCCGCATGCCCGTCATCGACCCGACCCGCACCTGGCAGCCGCTCGAAGAGCGCCTGGCCGCCACCACCGACGAACGGCACCGCGAGATGCTGAGCATCGTCATCGAACACATGAAGGCCGAGGCCGAGCCCGATATGGATCGGCTGATGGCCACCCTGAGCCCGAACCCGGACTACCACTTCTGGTACGCCAATACCGATATGGGGCCCAAGACCACCGAAGGTGTGCGCGCCTACTACACCGCGTTCGTCGCCAGCGGAGCCAACACGCTGGTATTCGAGATCGATCGCCTTGCCGTGGACGACAATCTGGTGATGACCGAAGGCTGGATGAAGATGATCTACCCGGGCGCGGCCGCCGAGGCGATCGGCGTCGAGGTCGATGATCCCGACGCCGACTACCTGCTGCTGTTCCGCCAGCTCATCAATTGGCCGATCGACGAGAACGGCTTGATCCTGGGCGAGGATGCCTACCAGACCGGTCCGGTCAGCGTGACGAAGCTGAGCACCGACGAACTACCGCAGCAGTACATCGACCAGAAGAAGCGCGCGACCGCCTGATGGCTGACACCCGCGAGGACATCGCCACCTTGCTGCTGGATCGGCTGGGCGATCAGCGCCCGGGTCTGCGCACCCGCGAGCGGGACTGGACCTGGGACGAGGTGGTCCGGGAGTCCGCCGCCCGCGGCAAGCTGGCCGCGCAGCTGCGGGTGGATGGCCCGTTTCACATCGGTGTGCTGCTGGACAATGTGCCCGACTTCGTCTTCTGGCTCGGTGGTGCCGCGCTGGCCGGCGCGACCATCGTCGGCATCAACCCGACCCGCGGCGACGACGAGATGGCCGCCGAGATCCGGCACGCCGACTGTCAGCTGATCGTCACCGATCCGGCTGGGCAGCAACGACTTGCGGGCCTGGATCTGGGCTTGACGCCGGACCGCATCCTGAACATCGACGACCCCGGTTACCGCCGGGCACTCGCCGACAACGCGGTAGAGCCCGCGGCGGCAGCTGGAGTCGGGGAGCAGACCCTGTTGCTGCTGCTGTTCACCTCCGGCACCACCGGGGCCGCCAAGGCGGTCAAGTGCAGCCAGGGCCGGCTGGCCTGGGTGGCCTATGCGGCGGTGCACAAGTTCGGCCATGTCCGCGACGACGTCGACTACTGCTGCATGCCGCTGTTCCACGGCAACGCCATCATGGCGCTGTGGGCCCCGGCGCTGGCGGTCGGCGCCACCGTCTGCCTGACCCCAACATTCTCCGCATCCGGCTTCCTGCCCGACGTCCGCTATTTCGGCGCCACCTTCTTCACCTACGTCGGTAAGGCGCTGGGCTATCTGATGGCCACCCCCGAGCGACCCGACGACGCCGACAACAACCTCAACCGCGGGTTCGGCACCGAGGCCTCACCCGAGGACCAGGTGCAGTTCCGCCGCCGGTTCGGTGCCGAGCTGTACGAGGGCTACGGCTCCAGCGAGGGCGGTGGTGCGGTGGTGCTCGACCCCGACCAGCCGCCGGGTTCACTGGGCCGGCCCGCGCACGCCGGGGTGGCGATCGTCAACCCGGAAACGCTGCAAGACTGTGCCACCGCGGTTTTGGACACCCGCGGCCGGCTGCTCAACCCCGATGACGCGGTCGGCGAGATCGTGGATCGGCTGGGTACCAAGAAGTTCGAGGGCTACTACAAGAACGACGCCGCCGATGCCGACCGGATCCGCAACGGCTGGTACTGGACCGGCGATCTGGGCTACCTGGACGCCGACGGCTTCATCTACTTCGCCGGCCGCCGCGGCGACTGGATCCGGGTGGACAGCGAGAACATCTCGGCCCTGGCCGTCGAACGGGTGCTGCGCTGCCACCCCGACGTCATCGCCGCGGGCGTGTACGCGGTGCCCGACCCGCGCTCGGGCGATCAGGTGATGGCCGCCATCGAGGTCGCCGATCCGGCCGCTTTCGATGCCGACCAGTTCGCCGAATACCTGCGCGAGCAGGACGATCTGGGCAGCAAAGGCACCCCGCGCTTCCTGCGGGTATCGGCGGCGCTGCCGGTGACCGGCTCCAACAAGGTGCTCAAACGCGAACTGCAGGCGCAGAACTGGCACACCGATGAAGCGGTGTACCGCTGGGTGGGCCGCGGCCCGCTTGAGTACACCGCGATGACCGACGATGCCAAGTGTGCGCTGGACGACGAGTTCGCGCACCACGGTCGACAGCGCTATCTCTAGCATCAGGTAGGAGTTCTGGACATGCAGTGGGACGCAGAGTACGACGTGCTGGTGGCGGGTTCCGGTGGCGGCGGCGTCACCGGCGCCTACACCGCCGCCCGGGAGGGGCTCGACGTCCTGCTGATCGAGGCCACCGATAAGTTCGGCGGCACCACCGCGTACTCCGGCGGCGGCGGGGTGTGGTTCCCGTGCAACCCGGTGCTGCAGCGCGCCGGCACCGACGACACCATCGAGGACGCGCTGGAGTACTACCACGCTGTGGTCGGGGACCGAACCCCACGGGCGTTGCAGGACACCTTTGTTCGCGGCGGTGCCCCGCTGATGGAGTACCTGGAGGCCGATCCGAACCTGGTCTTCGACATGATGCCGTGGCCCGACTATTTCGGTAAGGCGCCCAAGGCCCGGACGGACGGGCAGCGGCACGTCGCCGCGCGACCATTGAAGATCGAGAAGGCCCCCGAATTCCGTGAATTGGTGCGTGGGCCATTGGATTCGGACCGGCTCGGCACCGAACAACCCGACAAGTACTACATCGGTGGCCGGGCACTGATCGCCCGGTTCCTCAAGGCGCTGCAGCAATATCCCTCGGCCACCACCCAGCTGGGCACCGCGCTGGTGGAGTTGGTGCTGCAGGATGGCCGGGTCACCGGCGCCATCGTAGAAACCGATGGGCAGCGCCGCGCCATCAAGGCGAACCGCGGTGTCCTGCTGGCCGCCGGCGGATTCGAGGGCAACGACGAACTGCGTCGCAAGTACGGGGTGCCCGGCGAGGCCCGAGACACCATGGGGCCGTGGGGAAATCTCGGCCGGGCGCACCAGGCCGGCATTGCCGTCGGCGCCGACACCGACCTGATGGACCAGGCCTGGTGGTCCCCGGGCCTGACCCATCCGGACGGGCGCAGCGCCTTCGCGCTGTGGTTCACCGGCGGTATCTTCGTCGACCAGGGCGGCAAACGGTTCGTCAATGAATCCGCCGCCTACGACCGGATCGGCCGGGTCGTGGTCGACCGGCTGGCCAAAGGCGAGATGACACTGCCATTCTGGATGATCTACGACGACCGCGACGGTCTGGTGCCGCCGGTGAAGGCCACCAATGTGTCGCTGGTGCAAACCCAGAAATACGTCGACGCCGGACTGTGGCATACCGCCGACACCGTGGCGGAGTTGGCCACCGCGATCGGCATACCGGCCGAACAACTGATCGCCACCATCGAGCGGTACAACGAATATGTCGACGCCCAGCATGACCCGGATTTCAGCCGTGGCGACGAGGCCTACGACCGCGCGTTCTCCGGCGGGGCCTGCCCGATGGTCCGCATCGATCAGGCGCCGTTCCACGCCGCCCGGTTCGGCATCTCCGATCTGGGTACCAAGGGCGGGTTGCGCACCGACACCGCCGGCAACGTGCTGGACACCTCGGGCAACCCGATCCCCGGGCTGTACGCGGCCGGTAACACCATGGCCGCGCCCAGCGGCTACGCCTATCCCGGTGGTGGCAATCCGATCGGCACCAGCATGGTGTTCAGCCATCTGGCGGTGCGCGACATGTTGAGTAAACAGTGAGGAAGATGCTATGAGTGACAATGAGATTCGGCACATCGATGCGGGTGCGCCGATGACCCGTTTCGCCCGTGGCTGGCATTGCATCGGCCTGGCCGAGGCGTTCCGGGATGGCAAGCCGCATGCCATCGACGCCTTCGGCACCAAGTTGGTGGTGTTCGCCGATTCGGAAGGCGCACTCAACGTTCTCGACGGCTACTGCCGGCACATGGGTGGCGACCTGTCCCAGGGCACCATCAAGGGCGACACCGTGGCCTGCCCGTTCCATGACTGGCGTTGGGGCGGCGACGGTAAGTGCAAGCTGGTGCCGTATGCCAAGCGCACCCCGCGGCTGGCCCGCACCCGCGCCTGGCAAACCACCGAGGTCAACGGACAGCTGCTGCTCTGGCACGACCCCGAGGGTGCCGTGCCGGCCGCCGAACTCACCCCGCCCACCATCGAGGGTTACGCCGAGGGCAAATGGTCTCCGTGGCAATGGAATTCGATTCTGATCGAAGGGTCGCACTGCCGCGAGATCGTCGACAACAACGTCGACATGGCACACTTCTTCTACATCCACCACGCCTACCCGACCTTTTTCAAGAACGTCATCGAAGGCCATACCGCCAGCCAGTTCATGGAATCCAAACCCCGGCCGGACTACATGGCCGACCCGGACAACGTCTGGGAGGGCACCTATCTGCGTTCGGAGGCAACGTATTTCGGTCCCGCATACATGATCAACTGGCTGCACAACGATCTGGCTCCCGGGTTCACCGTCGAGGTGGCGCTGATCAACTGCCATTACCCGGTGAGCCACAATTCCTTTGTGCTGCAGTGGGGTGTGGCGGTGCAGGAAATGCCCGGACTGCCCGCCGACAAGGCGACCAAGCTGGCGGCGGCGATGAACAGGTCCTTCGGCGACGGTTTCATGGAGGACGTCGAAATCTGGAAACACAAGACCCGCATCGACAATCCGCTACTCACCGAGGAGGACGGCGCGGTGTATCAGCACCGCCGCTGGTATGAGCAGTTCTACGTCGACGCCGCCGACGTCACCGCGGACATGACCGCGCGCTTCGAGCTGGAGGTCGATACCACTCACGCCTTCGGTATCTGGCAGGACGAGGTGGACCACAACCTCGCTGCACGGACCCACTGACGGCAAAAGGCCAGATACGTCGAACGCGTATCTGGCCTTTATGCGGTCTGGGACCGGGTGATCAGTGCACTGCCGGTGCCAGTTGCGGTACCGACAGGTTCGAGGTGATGTGTCCCAGCTGGTCCAAGTTGGGGTAGTTCACCGTCGAGTCGCTGGTGAATGATGGGATCACGGGGTTGGGCGGGTTGTCCTTGACGACGCCGAGCGTGAGGAACGCCGCCACGCCGAGGCCGGCAGCGGTCAGAACGATTGCCGCCGTCGAGCGACGCGCCATTTCTCGGGCGGGCCCCACATGAGTCGTGGCGTTAGTAGTCACTGCGCTGCCCCTTTCTTCCGATCTTCTCGGCCATTTCGGCCGCTGGCATATGCAACACCTTGCCCCTTGGAAACCATCCGGCGCAAGTATTTAAATAAGCTAGCAATCTCGGAAAAACCAGGGGTTACCTGCGAAAACACTATTTAGATAGTATGTGCTAAGTAACGAAGGTCACTCTCGGTGGGTGTTGTGGGCGGCCGTGACTGGTGGGCGCCGAGCGGGAAGTGGCAGGCCTGCGGCCGACCATGACGGCCGCAGGCGTCGAGCGCGCTACCGCCGGACGGGTTGCCCGCGCGGCCGGAAAGCCGAATTGGCCTGCCGCGTTCCGGATGGTCGTCGTTGCCACGGCGCACACCCGGCAATGTCACCGGCGCCAAGTGCCGACACCGGCCTGCGTTCTCGGGGTGATCCGAAGGCCGACAGGATATCGCGCCGACCCACTGCCCCGGTGATTGCTGGGCGGATGGCTACGAAGCGGAACCGGCCAGTGCCGGTTGCAGAAATTTAACCTGGCTGTTGAAGAACGATTGGGCCACTTGCGACTTGGCGGCGATCCCATCGAACCCGTGGAAGGCGCCGGGTACCACCTCCAACTCGCACGGGACACCGGCCTCGCGCAGCCGGTGAGCGTAGTCGACGTCCTCGTCATGGAATAGGTCCAAGGTCCCCACCCCGACCCAGGCCGGCGGCAGCCCGGACAGGTCGGCTCGCCGCCCCGGCACGGCGGTCGCCGGATCGGCGCCGCCGAGGTAGGACTCCCAACCGAACCGATTGGATTTCTTGTCCCACAGTCGTTGCCCCGGATCATCGGGGGCCGGGCGGTCGCCGGACCGGTCATCGAGCATCGGGTACACCAAAAGCTGTGCGCACAGGTCGATCTCGCCACGGTCATGGGCCAATTGAGCCAGGGCGGCAGCCATCCCGCCGCCGGCGCTGGCGCCGCCGATGGCGATCCGGGCCGGATCCACCGACGGCAGGGTGGACAGCCATTTCAGTGCGGTGTAGCAGTCTTCCAATCCGGCGGGATACGGATTTTCCGGTGCCAGCCGGTATTTCACCGCCGCGACGGTGCTGCCGAGCGCCTTGGCGAACCGCCCGCACAGGGTGTCGTCCTGGGCCGGGCTGCCGATGACGTAGCCGCCGCCGTGAATCCACAGCAGTGCGCTGCCGGTGTCCGTGCCGACCGGTGGACGATGCAGTCGGACCCCGACGCCGGAGGTCAGGGTGAGTACCTCGACCGCGTCGGGGACGCGTCCGCTCAGTACGGACTGACCCCGGCGGATCCACTTCAGCGACCGTGCGTTGACGAGGTGACGAGGGATGAATCGGGCGGCCTTCGCGAGATCGGGGTGAATCGCGGACTCGGGAGCTTGGGTGGGCACCCCAGCGACAATAGCTACCACTTGGCATCCTGCGCTGGCGATTCCCCACCACCCGGTGTTCACTGATCGGTGATGACAACCACGCCAGAGCAATCCGCACTCGCCGCCGAAGACCAGGGTTACCACAAGGGCCTCAAACCCCGGCAACTCCAGATGATCGCGATCGGCGGTGCCATCGGCACCGGGTTGTTCCTGGGTGCCGGTGGACGGTTGCACAATGCGGGGCCGGGGCTGTTCCTGGTCTACGGGTTCTGCGGCATCTTCGTGTTCTTCATCCTGCGGGCGTTGGGCGAGCTGGTGCTGCACCGGCCGTCGTCGGGCTCCTTCGTTTCGTACGCACGCGAATTCCTAGGGGAGAAGGCGGCATTCGTCGCCGGCTGGATGTACTTCCTGAACTGGGCGATGACCTCGATCGTCGATTCCACCGCCATCGCGACGTACTTTCATTTCTGGTCTGCATTCAAATCCATACCGCAATGGCTCATCGCATTGATCGCGCTGGCCATCGTGCTGGGCGTCAATCTGATCTCGGTCAGCCTGTTCGGTGAGCTCGAGTTCTGGGCCGCGCTGATCAAAGTCGTTGCGCTGGTGACGTTTCTGGTGGTCGGCACGGTGTTCCTGGCCGGGCGCTTCAAGGTCGAGGGGCAGACCACCGGTCTGTCGGTCCTGGCGCACAACGGCGGCCTGCTCCCCACCGGGGTGCTCCCCCTGGTGGTCGTCACCTCCGGTGTGGTATTCGCTTACGCCGCAGTCGAACTCGTCGGCACCGCGGCCGGTGAGACCGCCGATCCAGAGCGGATCATGCCGCGGGCCATCAACTCGGTGATCTTCCGCATCGCGCTGTTCTATGTGGGCTCGCTGGTGCTGCTCGGGCTGCTGCTGCCGTTCTCGGCCTATCACGCCGACGAGAGCCCGTTCGTCACCTTCTTCGCCAAGGTCGGACTGCCGGGCGCGGGCACCATCATGAACGTCGTGGTGCTCACCGCCGCCTTCTCCAGCCTGAACGCCGGGCTGTACTCCACCGGCCGCATCCTGCGGTCGATGTCGATGAACGGCAGCGCACCCAAGTTCACCGGGGTGATGTCGTACCGTGGTGTGCCCTACGGCGGTATATTCCTGACCGCCGGCATCGGACTACTCGGCGTGGTGCTCAACGGAGTGGTGCCGGCCCGGGCGTTCGAGATCGTGCTGAACATGGCGGCCCTGGGCATCATCGCGTCCTGGGCGACCATCGTCATCTGCCAGATCCAGCTCTACCGGTGGGCCCAGCGCGGCATCATGGAGCGCCCGTCGTTCCGGATGTGGGGCGCGCCCTATACCGGCTACCTGACGCTGGTCTTCCTGGTGGCGGTGCTGGTACTGATGGCCTGTGACCCGCCGGTGGGCACCTGGACGGTGGCCTCGCTGGTGCTGATCATCCCGGCGCTGATCGTCGGGTGGTACGCGGTGCGCGGGCGGGTCCGCGAGATCGCCAAGCAGCGGATGGGCTTCACCGGTCAGTTCCCGGTGATCGCCAACCCACCGCCGCCGGGCAAGCGTCAGCCCTGAGCGGTGATCCGCGGCACGGTCGGTGGCAAACGGCTGTGCGGTGCGGCGGACTCGCGTATTACTGAGCCGGTGGAGATCATTTCGCCGACCGACGCACTGTTCCTGCTCGGGGAGTCCCGCGAGCATCCGATGCACGTCGGCGGCTTGCAGCTGTTCACCCCGCCGGATGGCGCCGGGCCGGAATTCGTCCAGGAACTGTATCGGGACATGTTGTCCCACACTCATTTTGAGCCAACCTTCCGCAAACATCCGGGGACGGTGCTGGGTGGCATCGCGCCACTGGTCTGGGCCTATGACGACGACGTCGACATCGAATACCACCTGCGTCGCTCGGCACTGCCCACTCCGGGCCGGGTGCGCGAGCTGCTGGAGCTGACCAGCCGGCTGCACACCAGCCTGCTCGACCGGCACCGTCCACTGTGGGAGACCTACCTGGTGGAGGGCCTCGATGACGGCCGGTTCGCGGTGTATTCCAAGTTCCACCACGCGCTGATCGACGGGGTGTCGGGGCTGCGGATGGCGATCCGCACGCTGTCCGACGACCCGGCGGCGACCGAGGTCCGGGTGCCCTGGGACCTGCCGTCGCGCCGCCGAAACGCGGCCGGTTCGTCACTGCTGGGGTCGGCGCTGGGCGCGGCCGGCGCGGCGCTGGGACTGGCGCCCTCGACGCTGCGGGTGGCCCGCGCGGCGCTACTGGAGCAGGAGCTCACCCGCACCTTCAGCGCACCCAGGACCATGTTCAACGTCAAGATCGGCGGCGCCCGACGGGTGGCGGCGCAGTCCTGGCCACTGGAGCGGTTCAAGGCCATCAAGCAGGCGGCCGGCTCGGTCACCGTCAACGACGTGGTTTTGGCGATGTGTGCCGGGGCGCTGCGGGCGTATCTACTGGAACAAAGCGCGCTGCCCGACGATCCGCTGGTGGCAATGGTCCCGGTCAGCCTGCGTACCGAGTCCAACGCCGACGCCAGCGGCAATCAGGTCGGTGCGATCCTGTGCAGCCTGGCCACCGACGTGGTCGATCCGGCACAGCGGCTGGCGGCCATCGCCGAGTCGATGCGCGGCAACAAGGCGGTGTTCGCCGGGTTGTCGAAGATCGAGTCCATGGCCCTCTCGGCGCTGTTGCTCTCGCCGGTCGCCTTCGCCACCGTGCCGGGGTTCATCGCGACCACCCCGCCGCCGTTC
>Ga0164242_10002934_pt1 | contig 19536 bp, 16 predicted proteins | sample OricomgcompostMG_FD_108783 | JGI IMG/M metagenome (GOLD analysis project Ga0164242, IMG submission 108783) | Miracle-Growth compost microbial communities from Emeryville, California, USA - Original compost - Miracle growth compost (MG) ... | reverse complement strand
GTCAACACCGGGATGCTCTCCAACCCGGCGGCGCCGTTCGGCGGGGTGAAGGCGAGCGGCTTCGGCCGTGAGGGCGGGTTCGAGGGCATCGAGGAGTACCTCGAGACGACCTACGTCGCGCTGCCCACCGACCACTGAGGCCGCGCGCGGACTGATCGCTGAGCCCGCGGACCGTGGCGCCGGGCGGCTGCTGCCATGATCGGCTCATGGAGCTCTTTGCAGGCGTCGTCGAGGACTACCTCGACTTCGCCGCGTACGCCGAGGGCGACTCGCCCACATTTGCCGAGTGGGCCCGTGGCGTGGCCGAGGATCCCGAGGTCGCGGCCTGGATCGCCGGCCTCGGGCCGGACGCGTTGAAACAGCAGCCCAACCTCGTCTTCGCCGCGGCTCGCTGGCACGGCGTACCTGCGCCGGGGCCTTATGCGGCGCTGCGTCGGGCGCTGCTGGGTGACGACGGCACGATCCGCGAGACGATCATGCGCCGCTCGACGCAGACCAACGAGGTCGGCCGGCTGGCGACGCTGGTGCCGGCGTTCGGGCTGGTGTCCGGCGCGTCCGCCCGTGGCTCGGAGCCCGAGGCTCCACCGGCTGCGCCGCTCGCGCTCATCGAGGTCGGCGCCTCAGCGGGTCTCAACCTCTACCCGGACCGGTGGGGCTATGAGTGGGTGACGCCGGACGGCCCGGTCACCCTCGGCCCGGCGTCACCACGCCTGCGGTGCGAGGTGAGCGGGCCGGTGCCTCTCCCCGACCGGCTTCCGAGGGTCGCCTGGCGGGGAGGTGTCGACCTGAACCCGCTGGACGTCACCGACGACGACGCAATGGCCTGGCTGACCACGCTGGTCTGGCCCGAGCACGACGACCGCCGTGCCCTGCTCCGGCAGGCGATCGAGGTGGCCCGCCGCGAGCCACCCGCGATCGTGCGCGGCGACCTGCTCGAGGAGCTGCCCGCTCTGGTCGAGCGGGCGGCGTCGGAGGTACCGGAGGCGACGGTCGTGGTGTTCCACAGCGCCGTCATCGCCTACCTCGACGCTCCCGAGCGTCGCCGCTTCGCCGCGATGATGGGCGACCTGGTCGGTTCCGGCTCCTGCCACTGGGTGAGCAACGAGGGACCGCGGGTGCTGCCGGAGGTGACCGGTGGCATGGCTGTCCCATCGGGACGGTTCGTGCTCGGTGTCGACGGGCACGCCGTGGCGCTCGTGCACGGACACGGCCGCACCATGGCCTGGCGATGAGCGACCGCCCGGCTGGATCGGCGCCGGCTCAGCCCGCAGTGGTGGTGATCAGGTCCCGCAGAGTGGCGCGAGACGCGATGCCCAGCTTCCGATAGATCCGGGAGAGGTGCCACTCCACGCCCTTGACCGTCACCAGCAGCTTCTCGGCGATCTGCCGATTGGTGAGGCCGCTGGCGGCGAGCCGGGCGACCCGGCGCTCGGCAGGGGTGAGGCCGGCCAGGGTCTCGTCCTCGAGTGGCCGCGGCGCCTCCCCGGCAACGCCGAGCAACCGGCCGACCCGAGCGTGGAGCGGCCAGAGGCCGCCGCTGCCGGCGTAGGACTCAGCGCGCCGAAGCAGTCCGACCGCCTCGCCAACGCGGTGCTGTCCGGGTGAGAGCAGCAGGTGGGCGGCGAGGTCGGTGTCGATCTGGGCGCGCAGCCGCTCGTCGCCCGTCGTGGCGGCCACGACCTGGGCTCGACGCAGGACGTCGACCGGGTGACCGTCGGGTGCCGTGGTCGCGAGCGTGCGCAGGCCGACCGCGTGCGCGTGCGGGTCATCGGTGAGGGACGTGGCCGAGACCTGTTCGCGGGCGAGCGCGGCCCCCTCCGTACCTCGACCGATGCGCACCATCGCGATCGCCGCACCCGTGCGCCACGGCCGAAGGGCGTCCTCCCCGCCGAGGTCGCCCGCGGTCAGGAAGTGGTGCAGTGCGGCGGTGTGGTCGCCGGTGGCCTCGTGCAGTTGGCCGAGGCCAAGATGCGCGGTGGTCTGTGCCTGGACCAGTTCCGCCGAGCACGCCGGATCATGGAACTGCCGCCGTCGTGTGCCGGTGAGCCGGATGAGCGGCTCGGCCGCCGCCGTCGCCGCCGGCAGGTCGCCGAGCGCGAGCCATCCCTCGACCAGCATGGCGCCCGCGAGCGCGGCATCGAAGACGCGGTCCCCAGGATCGCTGGCCCGGTCGACCGCGGCAGCCAACTGGTTCACTGCGGTCCGGATCGCGCCGGCACGCAGCGAGGTCCAGGCGACGAGCAGCGGGCCGTCGATCCCGAGCGCGGTCAGCGGCAGGGGAGGGGTCGGCATGCGGACACGGTAGGAAAGGGCGGCCTCCGCGGTGACGGTTTTGGCCCAAGATCACCTGAGTGGACTATCCGGGCGGGCGCACCGGCGACCCTCATGCCAAGCTCCACAGCAGCAGTTGGGTCGGTACGCCGGCGATGACCCGGACCGGGCCACCGGCCCCGTCGTCGGTGATCTCGAATGCGTCACCCGCGGCCAGCGGCTCGGCGAGCGAACTGCGCACCAGTGCGCCCGACGCCACGAAGAGGTGACGCAGCCGTCCGCCCGGCAGTTCCACCTCATCGCCCGCGGCCAGGTCGGCGACGAGGAAGGCCGCGTCCGCCCGCGGCCGCAGGACCTCCGTGAACGCTCCCGCGACGCGGTCGACCGGCCGGGCGGCGTACGACGGCGCAGCCGCGGGATCCTCGGCGGCGAGCCAGACCTGGACGAACCTGGTCTGCGGCTCGGCGGCGTATTCGGTGTGCTCCACACCGGCGCCTGCCGAGAGGTGCCCGACCTCACCGGGGCGCAGCAGCGCGGATGCTCCGGTCGAGTCACGGTGCTCGACGGCACCCGAGAGCACCCACGACACGATCTCCACCCCCTGGTGGGAGTGGGTGTCGAAGCCCTGGCCACGCGACAGCAGATGCTCGTCGTGGCACACCATGGCGCCGAATCCCGTCCGGTCTGGATCGTAGTGGGCACCGAAGGCGAAGGAGTGCCATGTGATCCGACCGACATCACGGTCGGCGAATCGGTGCATTCCACGACGGATCACCACAGTCACGTCCATGATTGTGCCTGTGGCCATCCCTTCGTTCCCCCCGGGCTTCCGGTTCGGGACCTCGACCTCGGCGTACCTCATCGAGGGTGCGACCGAGGAGGACGGTCGCGGGCAGTGCATCTGGGACGTCTTCAGCCGCCGTGACGGGGTGATCCGCGACGGCAGCACCGCCGACCGCGCCGCGGACCACTACCACCGGGTGGCCGAGGACGTCGACCTGCTGAGCCGGCTCGGCGCCGGCGTCTACCGCTTCTCGGTCTCCTGGCCGCGGGTTCGGCCCGAGGGGCGTGGACCGGTCAACACCCGAGGGCTGGACTTCTACGACCGACTGGTCGATCGCCTTCTCCAGGCCGGCATCGAGCCCGCCGTCACGCTCTACTCCGGTGATCTTCCCCAGGCCCTCGAGGAGGACGGTGGCTGGCTCAACCGGGCCAGCGTCGACGCCTTCGCCGAGTACGCCGCCGTCGTCGGCGCCCGGCTGAGCGACCGGGTCTCGGAGTGGACGCCCGTGCAGGATCCCAACGTCGCCAGCCTCCTCGGGTACGGCGTCGGCGAGTGGGCGCCCGGACGCAGGCTGGGCTTTGCCGCGATCGTCGCCCTCCACCATCTGTTGCTCGCGCACGGCCGCGGCGCCATTGCGTTGCGCGAGGCGGGCGCGTCCGTCGTCGGCTCGGCAACTCACCACAGCCCGATCTGGCCGATGTCGGACGACCCGGCCGACGTCGGGGCCGCCAAGCTCGTCGACGCGGCCTGGAACGCCGTACCCCTCGAGGCGATGCTGCTGGGACGCTATCCGGCCGATCTGGCGCCGCTGTTCGAGGAGATCGTCCGGCCCGGCGACCTGGCGACCATCCGCCAGCCGCTGGACTTCTACGGGGTCAACTTCTTCGCGCCGCAGCGGATCGGGGCGGCGCAGGAGGGCGCCGACATCCCGATCCGGGTGATGCCGCTGGTGGGCCATCCGGCCACGGACGTCGGCTGGGCGGTGGTGCCGGCCGCGCTGCGCGAGTGGCTGATCATCACCCGGGCGCGCTACCGGGCGGCGCTGCCGCCGTTCGTGGTGACGCAATGCGGCGCGGCCTACGATGTGCCGCTCATCGGTGGCGTGGTCGACGACCAGCTCCGCATCGACTACCTCGCTGCCCACCTCGAGGCGGTCTCGGCGGCGATCGAGCGCGGTGTCGACGTCCGCGGGTTCTACGCCTACACCCTGCTCGACGGCTGGGACTGGGACGAGGGCTTCGCGTCGAAGTACGGGCTCGTCCACGTCGACCCCCAGACTCTGCAGCGAACCCCGAAGCGGTCCTTCGCGTGGTACGCCGAGGCGATCGCGGCGCAGGAGCAGCAGGCCTCGCAGTAGTCCCCCGGTCAGTACGAGTGCCGGGTCGCCAGGACCTCGCGCACCCGGTCGGCGTCGTACTCCTCGCCGAGCCAGGCATAGAGGCCCTCGAGTGCCGCAGGGTCGTCGATGTAGTCGTCGTAGTGGACTCGGTACGCCGCGTCACCGAGCTCCTTGGCAACCGCGAGGATCCGAGCCTCGGCCTCGGCGACACGCCGCGCGGCTTGCTCCGCGTCCGCCCGGGCCCACCAGCCGCTGGCGAGGACACCGGCGCGGTCGCGGGTGTTGACGACGAAGCGTGCGCCCGGGAAGACCCGCCGCAACCAGGCGACGTAGGCCGGCAGGTCGTCGCTGCGACCCCACCGGATCTCTTTGAACCCGGTCACCCGGGTGTCGGACGCGGGGCGCAGCAGCAGCTCGAGCACCAGTCGGCGGGTCTGGGCCAGCGACCGGTCCGGATCGAATCCGCCGATGCCGAACCACGGTCGGTCCGGAGTGTGCGCGGCACCGCGCTTCTCCCGGTGCTGCGCGAGTGTGGTGTGGAACCGGTAGAGGTGACGCAGCGCGTCGCCGTTCTCTCCCCGGATGAGATAGCCCGGGATGGCGTTGAGCAGGCCGTTGATCAGCGTGGAGCCGGAGCGGCCGTAGGTCAGGACGAACAGGTAGTCCAGGTCCGGATCGGCTCCAGCATCCATCCGCTGCTGAGTGGTCACTTGGCCGCGAGGCGCGCGCCGGTTGCCGCGATCGCGTCGGCGTCGCCCGGCGTGGGGACCCACGGCAGCGTGAGACCGTCGCGGCCGGCGTACCGCGGGATGACGTGGAGGTGGAAGTGGAACACGGTCTGCCAGGCCGCCTCACCGCAGCTGTTGATGAGGTTGACCCCGTCCGCGTCGAGGGTGTCCATGATCCGCCGGGCGAGTCTTTGGCCGGTGTGGACGACGGCGGCGAGATCGTCCGCTGGGATCTCCAGGAGGTTCTTCGCGTGCGCCTTCGGTACGACGAGCAGATGGCCCTCGCTGGCCGGCGCGATGTCCATGAAGGCGAAGGTCCGGTCGTCCTCGTAGACCTTGGTGCTCGGAACCGAGCCGGCCACGATCCCGCAGAAGAGGCAGTCGCTCTCGGTGCTCATGGTGAGGCAGGTTATCGGGCCCGGGCCGATGCAGTCACTCAAAGCGCTGCAGCGACCCTGGTGCCCTGGTCGATGGCCCGCTTGGCGTCGAGCTCGGCGGCGACGTCCGCGCCGCCGATCAGGTGCCATCCGCTCGCGTCGGTCCACAGGTCGCGCACGGACTCCTGCCCGGTGCACAACACGAGATGATCCGCTTGGAGCGTGTGCGGTGTGCCCTCGACCGAGTAGCGCAACTCGACCGTGTCCCCCGTGCCGGTGATCCGGTCGTAGACGGCACCGCGGACCTGGACGACGCCGTTCTGCTTGAGGTGGGCGCGGTGCGCCCACCCCGACGTCTTGCCGAGCCCGATCCCGATCGGCGTCGTCTTGCGCTGGAGGAGGGTGACCTGGCGGGCGGGCCTCGGAGGTGTCGGCGTGGTGAGCCCGCCACGATGCACGGCCGGATCCCCGACGCCCCAGCGGGCACGCCAGTCCTCGAGCGTCTCCGGCGTATGGGTGAGCCAGGCGGCCACATCGACCCCGATGCCGCCGGCACCGATCACCGCGACCCGCTCGCCGGGGTCGACCCGCCCGGACAGGACGTCGGCGTAGGTGAGGACCCGGGGATGGTCGATCCCCGGCAGGTCGGGGATGCGCGGCGCGACCCCGGACGCGATGACGACGTGGTCGAATCCGGCCAGATCCGCGGCTTGCGCGGCCGTCTTGAGGCGTACGTCGACGCCGAGCACCTCCAGGCGACGGCCGTAGTAGCGCAGGGTGTCGGCGAAGTCCTCCTTGCCGGGCACCGCCATCGCCAGCCGGAACTGCCCGCCGATGCGTTCGTCCTTCTCGAAGAGCGTCACGGCGAAGCCGCGCTCGGCCGCGGCCGTGGCTGCGGCGAGGCCGGCCGGGCCCGCCCCGACGACCGCGACCCTCGCCCGCGTACGGGTCGGAGAGAGGACGAGGGTGGTCTCCCGCGCCGCACGTGGGTTGACCAGGCAGGAGACCGGCTTGTTCGCGAAGGCGTGGTCGAGGCAGGCCTGGTTGCAGGCGATGCAGGTGTTGATCTCGTCGGTGCGACCGGCGGCGGTCTTGGCGACGAACTCCGGATCGGCGAGCAGCGGACGAGCCATCGAGACCAGGTCGGCCTGGCCGGTGGCGAGGATCTCCTCGGCGATCTCCGGGGTGTTGATCCGGTTCGAGGCGCAGACCGGCACGGACACCTCGGCCCTGAGCCGGGCGGTGAGATCGCGCCATGCCCCGCGCGGCACCTGCGTGATGATCGTCGGCACCCGCGCCTCGTGCCAGCCGATGCCGGTGTTGAGGATGCTGACGCCGACCTCCTGCAGCGCGTAGGCCAGCTCGACGGTCTCCTCCCAGGTCTGGCCGTCCTCGACCAGGTCGATGAGGGAGATGCGGAACATGATCGGGAAGTCGGGCCCGACCAGCTCGCGGGCACGGCGCACGATCTCCACCGGGAAGCGCATCCGGTTGGTGGCGCTGCCGCCCCAGCGGTCGGTGCGCTCGTTGGTCCGCGCCGCGAGGAACTGGTTGATCAGATAGCCCTCCGACCCCATGATCTCGACAGCGTCGTAGCCGGCCTTCTGCGCCAGCCGCACGCTGCGTGCAAAGTCGGTGACCGTCTCCTCCACGCCCTTGGCGGAGAGCGCCGAGGCCTTGAACGGGGTGATCGGTGACTTCGACGCCGACGCCGAGACCGAGAGCGGGTGGTAGGCGTAGCGGCCCGCGTGCAGCACCTGCAGCGCGATCGCGCCGCCGTGCTCGTGGACAGCGTCGGTCACCTGTACATGGCGGGCGGCGTGGAGTCGCGTCGTCATCTCCGAGGCGAGCGGCTTGAGCCACCCGCGCTTGTTGGGGGCATACCCGCCGGTGACGATCAGACCGACACCGCCGCGTGCTCGTTCCGCAACGTAGGCCGCCAGCTTCGGCAGGTCGCGGACCCGGTCCTCCAGACCGGTGTGCATCGAGCCCATCACCACCCGGTTGCGGAGGGTGAGATCACCGACGGTGAGCGGGCTGAGCAGGTGGTCGTACGCCATGGCGGGCATGTTACCGCCCAGTAGACCTCCGGACGCGTCGTGCGTGCGACACGCGGTGCCGGTGAGCGCGCCACGGGGGGATAGGTGTGCAGCGGTCGGCTCGCCACCGAGGCGGAGCTCAGATCGCGGGCAGCGCCGGTACCTCGGTGCCGGAGATCGACTGCACGACCCGGATGACCTGGGTGGAGTAGCCGAACTCGTTGTCGTACCAGAGGTAGAGGATGGCGTTGTCGCCGTTGACGATGGCGGCGTTGCCATCGACGGTGACTGCCGAGCGCGATCCGATGAAGTCGGAGGAGACTGCGTCCTTGGCCGTGGTGAAGTCGATGGCGCGCTTGAGCGGGCCGCGCAGCGAGACCTCGCGGAGGTGGCCGAGCACCTCCTCCTTGGTGGTCTCCCGCTTGAGTCGCAGGTTCACGACGGCGATGGAGACGTCGGGGGTGGGGACGCGGATGGCGTTGCCGGTGATGGAGGCCTCGAGATCGGGCAGCGCCTTCTTGATCGCCGAGGCCGCACCGGTCTCGGTGATGACCATGTTGAGGGTCGCGGCCCGGCCGCGGCGATCGGCCTTGTGGTAGTTGTCCGCGAGGTTCTGGTCGTTGGTGAAGGAGTGGACGGTCTCGACATGGCCGGAGACGATGCCGAACTCGTCCTCCATCGCCTTGATCACCGGCACGATCGCGTTGGTGGTGCAGGAGGCACAGGAGAGCACCCTCTCGGCGGGATCGACCGAGTCCTGGTTGACGCCGTGGACGATGTTGGGTACGTCGCCCTTGCCGGGCGCGGTCAGCACGACCTTGGCGATTCCAGGGCGCAGGTGCTGGGAGAGCCCCGCACGGTCGCGCCATTTGCCGGTGTTGTCGATCAGGATCGCGTCATCGATGCCGTAGGCCCGGTAGTCGATCTCGTCGGGGCTGTTCGCGTAGATGAACTTGATCTCGTTGCCGTTGGCAATGATCGAGTTGCTCGGCTCGTCGACGACGATGGAGCCCTGGAAGGCGCCGTGGATCGAGTCGCGGCGCAGGAGTGATGCGCGCTTGGTGACGTCGTTGTCGCCGCCCTTGCGTACGACGACCGCCCGCAGCCTCAGACCGGAGTTCCGCTCCGCCTTCTCGATGAGCAGCCGGGCGAGAAGTCGACCGATCCGGCCGAAGCCGTAGAGCACCACGTCGCGCGGCCCGGACGGCTCGACCTTGCGGTCACCGAGGACCGGGGCGAGCTGCTCGGCGACGTACTCCTCGAGTGTCAGGCCGCGCTGGTCGGCCTTGTACCCGACCAGCAGCATGCCGATGTCGATGCGGGCCGGTCCGGGTGCGGCCGCCACGACGGCCTTGAGGACGGGCAAGGTGTCGGCCACCGAGAGCTCCTCGCCCTCGACCTGACGTGCTGCGCGATGAGCCTTGAGGATCGACGTGGTCGACTTGTTGACCAGGGTCTTGGAGTGCACCGTGATCGTGACGCCGGTGTCGCGGTGGAGGCGGCCGATGATCGGGATCATGGCCTCCGCGTCCCTCTCGCGGGCCTGCCAGCGGTCGAACGGGTCGTTCTCGGTCACAGTTCTCGGTCCCTCTCGAGTCGGCGGCGGGTCGATGCTAGGGCCGGGGCGCCGGCGACTCACCTTGAACGTTCCACAGCGGTGACGCGTGCCACTGTGACAGTGCCTCTGTCAGGATCGGCCCATGACCGAGAGTGAGCCGCGAATCGAGCTGGGACAGGGCACCGGACCGCTGCGGGGGGTGAAGGTGGTCGAGTTGGCCGGCATCGGGCCCGGTCCGCACGCCTGCCAGATCCTCGCCGACCTCGGTGCCGACGTCATCCGGATCGACCGACCGGGCGGGCAGGCGCTGTCCACCGGTGGCCATGACCTGCTCAACCGCGGTCGGCCCTCGGTGGCGCTGGACCTCAAGCAGCCGGCCGCGGTGGACACGGTGATGAGGCTGGTGCAGGATGCCGACGTCTTCGTCGAGGGCATGCGCCCCGGCGTCACCGAGCGCCTCGGCCTTGGCCCCGATGTGCTGCTGGCCCGCAATCCTCGGTTGGTCTACGGCCGGATGACGGGCTGGGGCCAGGACGGGCCGCTCGCCCACGCCGCCGGCCACGACCTGACCTACATCGCCACGACCGGCGTGCTGCACGGGCTCGGGCAGGACCCGGCGCGGCCGCACTTCCCGGTCAACCTGGTGGGCGACTTCGGCGGCGGCTCGACCTACCTGGTGATCGGGATCCTGTCCGCGCTGCTCGAGGCCCGCTCGAGCGGCCGAGGGCAGGTGGTCGACGCCGCGATCGTCGATGGCACCAGCCATCTCGCCACGATGCTCTTCGCGATGATGGCCGGCGGTGTCCACAGCGAGCGCCGGGGCACCAACCTGCTCGACGGGGGAGTGCCGTACTACGACCTGTACGAGACCAAGGACGGGCGGCACGTCGCGATCGGGGCGCTCGAGGGGAAGTTCTTCGCCGAGCTGGTGGCGCTGCTCGGGATCGAGGACCGCTGCCCGGGTCAGGCCGAGTTGGAGCGGTACGACGAGATGCGCGCCCTCTTCGCCGAGGTCATCGCGACCAAGACGATGGCGGAGTGGGCGGAGCTGGCAGAGGGCACCGACGCCTGTCTGGCGCCGGTGCTCACGCCGGCGGAGGCCGCCGAGCATCCGCACCTGCGCGCGCGGGCGGTCACGGTCGAGGTCGACGGGGTGCGCCAGCCCGCGCCCGCGCCACGGTTCAGCCGGACCAGCCCCACGCTGCGGACCCCGCCGCCGGCGAAACCGGGCGAGCACACGCGGGAGGCGTTGCTCGCCTGGGGTATCGCGGATGTCGACGTCCTGCTGGAGCAGGGCGCCGCGGTCCAGGCGTGAGCGTTGTTAGCGAGTTGTTAGCGCGACACGCTTCCCATTAACTGCTACCGACAGGTAGGTTGTGGCTATGACCACTGAGCGTGTCGACGGCCATGTAGATGTCCTGATCATCGGCGCCGGGCTCTCCGGCATCGGTGCGGCCGCCCAGGTGCGGCAGCGTCTGCCGAGGAAGAAGGTGGCGGTCCTCGAGGCGCGACAGGCGAGTGGCGGCACGTGGGACCTCTTCCGCTACCCCGGGATCCGGTCCGACTCCGACATGTTCACCTTCGGCTTCAAGTGGCATCCCTGGCCCGGCGACCGGGCCCTCGCCGACGGCGACCTCATCCTCGACTACCTCCGCGGCATCTCCGAGAAGTACGGCGTGGAGGAGGTCATCCGCTACGGCCACAAGGTGACGGCCGCGGCCTACGACAGTGCGACGAAGCGGTGGACGGTGACCGCGGAGACCGCGGACGGTCCAGTCAATCTCACCACCGACTTCTTGTGGAGTTGCTCCGGTTACTACGACTACGACGAGGGGCATCAGCCGCAGTTCCCGGGCCTCGCCGACTACGAAGGGACCTTCGTCCACCCGCAGCACTGGCCCGAGGACCTCGACTACGCCGGCAAGAAGGTCGTCGTGATCGGGTCCGGCGCGACCGCGGTGACTCTGGTGCCGGCCATGGCGCTGGCCGAGGACGGCCGGGCCGTCGAGCACATCACGATGCTCCAGCGCACCCCGACCTACATCATGAGCCGACCGGCCCGCGACCCCCTGGCCCGTGCGCTCAACGGCGGGCTGGCGAAGATCCCGGGGGTGGTTCCGCTCAAGCGGCTGGGCCAGAAGGCCAGCTGGGAGGCGGTCCGCTGGGCCAACATCATGACCCTGGTCGGCTCCTACCAGCTCTCCCGCCGGGTCCCGGCGGCGGTGAAGAAGGTCGTCCGCGACAACAACCTCGATCAGCTCACGGCGCGTGAGGGCGGCAAGGGGTTCACGCCGGAAGAGGCCGCCGAGCTCGTCGACAAGCACTTCACGCCGCCTTACAACCCATGGGACCAGCGCCTGTGTGCGGTCCCGGACGGCGACTTCTTCAAGGCGATGCGCGAAGGCAAGGCCAGCGTCGTCACCGACCGGATCAAGACCTTCACCGCCAAGGGCATCGAGCTGGAGTCGGGTGAGACGCTCGAGGCCGACATCGTCATCTCGGCGACCGGCCTCAAGATCAAGTTCCTCGGTGGCGTCGACCTCTCGGTCGACGGTGCGAGGATCGCGCCGAACGAGACGATGGTCTACAAGGGTGCGATGGCCAGCGACGTACCGAACTTCCTGTTCACCTTCGGCTACACCAACGCATCCTGGACGCTCAAGGCCGACCTGGTCGCGGAGTTCGGCGTCAAGCTGCTGTCCTACCTCGACCAGCACGGGTATGCCGAGGTGGTGCCCGTCCGCGACCCGACGGTGGCGGAGCGGCCGTTCGTCGATCTCAACTCCGGCTACATCCAGCGGGCGCTCCACCAGTTGCCCCGGCAGGGTGACCAGGGCCCGTGGACGATGAAGCAGAACTACCTCGTCGACATCAAGCGCTACGCCGCCAGCATCGACGACGGCGTCCTCCGGTTCCGCTGAGGGAGGCCAGGGTGATCCGACGCGCGCCGCACCTCCTTGTTTGCGGGACGCCGGTCCCACTAACATACGTCAGGTCTGCCGTTCGATGACGAGAGGTGCCGACATGAGCGTGACCGATCGCCAGGATGCCTATGTCCCACAGGGCAAGCAGGACTACGAAGGCACGCTGCGGACGCTGTCGGAGGCCTCGGTCGAGCAGTGCTTCAACGCGTTCAAGGACATCGACTGGGATGCGCCCGAGTTCGCTGTCCTCGCTCACGACGAGCGCTGGATCCTGCCCGAGACCGACCTGCTCGGCTCGCATCCGTGGTACCTCTCGCTGCCCAAGGAGCGCCAGATCGAGATCGGGCGCCACCGGCTGACCGCTGTCACCAAGACCGGCTCCCAATTCGAGCAGCTCCTCCTCCTCGGCGGCACCCAGTTCCTGATGAGGGTCGCCAACGGCAACCCCGAGTTCCGCTACTTCATGCACGAACTCACCGAGGAGACCCACCACATCCAGATGTTCCAGGAGTTCACCAACAGGGTCTGCCCGGAGGTATCGGGTGCACCCGACTGGCTGAAGCGGACCATTCCGCTGATCGCGCAGCTCGGGACGTTCTTCCCGGCCCTCTTCTTCGCGATCATCCTCGCCGGTGAGGAGCCGATCGACCACGTCCAGAAGGACATCATGCGGCACGGTGGCCAGCACCCGCTGCTCGACCGGATCATGTCCATCCACATCGCCGAGGAGGCGCGCCACATCGGGTTCGCCCATGCCTGGCTGGAGCAGCACGTCCCCGAGCTCGACCCGATCCGCAAGCTCGTGCTCGGCCTGCTGATCCCGGTGGCGATGCGGCTCGGCTCGGATGCCATCATCATCCCGAGCAAGAAGGATCGCGAGATCATGGGCATCCCCGACGACGTCGTACGCGATGTCTGGGGGCGCGGCGAGGGAGCGGAGAAGTTCCGCCGTGACCTGTTCTCCGACGTACGCATGCTCTTCGACCGACTCGGCCTCCGGGGACCGCTCACGCGCTGGTCCTGGCGCCTGCTCGGCATCGACGGCCGACCGGCCAGGTTCCGCGCCGAGCCCGCCAGCGCGGCCTCCTGACCGACGCGCTCGGGGGCGGTGCGACTAGGCTCCGCCCCATGGACGGGCGCGCGATCCGCTGGAAGCGGCACAACGACGAGCGGCGACGCCGCATCGTCGAGGCGGCCATCGCGCTCATCGAGGAGGAGGGCGCGCAGGTCAGCCTCCAGGCGATCGGCGAGCGTGCCGGGTTGAGTCGCTCGGTCGTCTACCGCCACTTCGCGGACCGGCGCGAGCTCGACGTCGCGGTCCGGGTCCATATCCTCGAGGGGTTGTGGTCGCAGCTGCTGCCGAGCGTGGAGCTGCGCGGGACGGTCCGTGAGACGGTGGCCGGTGCCGTCGGCGTCTACGTCGGGTGGGCGGTCGAGCATCCGCGGCTCCACCAGCTCGCCGACTACGACACCGCGACCGATGGCCAGGGCCCGCTGCAGCAGGGCATCGACATGATCGCGGCGCGCATCGGCGAGATCGTGCTCGCCGTCTTCGAGCTCTCCGGTGCGGAGGTGTCGGAGGAGGACAAGGCGGCCGTCGACCCCGCGATCTACGGGCTGGTGGGCCTGATCTTCGGCACCGTACGCCGTTGGGTGCACCTCGGGGAGAAGATCCCGGACGCCGCCCATCTCACCCGCATGCTCACCGACACGGTGGTGGCGGTGATGGAGTTGTACGCGCGGCCGTACGGGATCGAGCTCGACCCGGACCTCCCGGTCGAGAAGCTGGTCGCGAACGTCGGCTGACTCGACACGCGGACCGGCGGCCGGTCAGATCCCGAGGAAGCGCCCGATGATCTCCTTCTGGATCTCGGTGGTGCCGCCGTAGATCGTCTGGATGCGACTGTCGACGTAGGCCTTGGCGATGGGATACTCGTTCATGTAGCCGTAGCCGCCGTGGATCTGGACGCCGGCGTCCACGACCCGCTTCTGCAGCTCGGTGGTCCACCACTTCGCCATCGAGGCGAGCGAGGTGTCGACCTGACCGGCGTTGAGCTTGAGGATGGTGTCGTTGAGGAAGACCCGGGCGATGTGCGCCTCGGTCGCCATCTCGGCGAGGGTGAACCGGGTGTTCTGGAACGCGCCGATCGGACGGCCGAAGGCCTCCCGGGTCTTGGCGTAGTCCAGGCACAGCTCGAGGACGCGCTCGATCGCGGCGACGGCGATGGTGGCGACCGAGACGCGTTCGCGGGGCAGCTCGGTCATCAGATGGACGAACCCGCCGTTCAACTCGCCGAGCAGGTTCTCCTTCGGCACGGCGACGTCGTCGAAGACGAGCTCGGCGGTGTCCTGTGCGTGCATGCCCATCTTGTCGAGGTTGCGGCCCCGGGTGAAGCCCTCCATGCCGCGCTCGACGACGAGCAGCGAGATGCCGTGGGCGCCGGCGTCAGGGTCGGTCTTGGCCACCACCACGACCAGGTCGGCGTTGATGCCGTTGGTGATGAAGATCTTCGAGCCGTTGAGGACGTAGTGGTCGCCCTTGTCGACGGCGCTGGTGCGGACACCCTGCAGGTCGGAGCCCGCGCCGGGCTCGGTCATCGCGATCGCGGTGATGGTCTCGCCGCTCACGCAGCCCGGCAGCCAGCGCCGCTTCTGCTCCTCGGTGCCGAGGTGGAGGAGGTAGGGCACCACGATGTCGTTGTGCAGCGGGAAGCCCGGTCCGTGGGCGCCGACCTTGGCCAGCTCCTCGATGAGGACGGCGTTGAAGCGGAAGTCGTCGATGCCGGGCCCGCCGTACTCCTCGGGGACGTCGAAGCAGAGCAGTCCTGCGTCGCCGGCCTTGCGCCACAGCTCGCGCGGGACGATCCCCTCCTTCTCCCACTCCGCATGGAACGGGGCGACCTCCTTCTCCATGAAGGCGCGCGCGGTGGCGCGAAAGTCCTCGTGCTCGGCCTCATAGATCGACGGCTTCTCCGGCATGACTCTCCTCGACGACGCTCCAGCGATGGACAGTGAGACTGTGACAGCAGCACTGGCACAGTGCAAGCGTCTGCCGATGCTAGCCTGCTGCCTCATGACCGAAGGGACGGCCGAGGCGCTGACCATCGACGAGCTGTCCGCAGTCACCGGGCTGTCGGTGCGGACGACGCGCTACTACGCCAGTCTCGGCCTGATCCCGCCGCCGGAGCGTCGCGGCCGGATCGCGGTGTACGGCGCGGCCCATCGAGCGCGTCTGGAACTGGTCACCGCGCTGCAGGACCACGGATTCACTCTGCAGGCGATCGAGCGGTTCCTCGCCCGGATCCCCGAGGATGCCACGCCCGAGGACCTCGCCGTCCAGCGCACCCTGATCATGTCGTGGACCTCGGAGGCGCCCGAGGACACCGATGCCCGGCTTCGCAAGGAGCTGCTCGAGTTGGGCCTGCGCCCCGATGCTGTGGACGACGCGGCCGCCGCCGTACGTCGGCACATGGGTGCGCTGGCCGACGACCTCACCGAGATCCTGCGATCCGACATCGTCGAGCCGTTCCGGCGTACGCCGCACACCCCGAGCGATGCCGCCCGCCTCCAGGAGGCGCTGCCGCGCATTCGTCAGCTTGTGCTCGAAGCCATCGTCGCCGGGTTCCAGGTCTCGGCCAACGCGATCATCACCCGCTCCCTCGAAGCGGAGTGAGTCACAAATAAGTGACCCACTGGTAACCATGACAGTTCTAGTGTCACAATCAGGTCATGGCTGAGGCATTCATCTACGATCACGTCCGCACTCCGCGCGGCCGTGGCAAGAAGACCGGTGCGCTGCACGAGGCGAAGCCGATCGACCTCGTGGTCGGTCTCATCGACGAGCTCCGCAAGCGCAACCCCACGCTCGACACCGAGCGGATCGACGACGTGGTGCTCGGCGTCGTGACCCCGATCGGTGACCAGGGCATGGACATCGCCAAGACCGCTGCCCTCAAGGCCGGTCTGCCCGACACCACCGCCGGCGTACAGCTCAACCGCTTCTGCGCCTCCGGGCTCGAGGCGGTCAACCAGGTGGCTTCCCGTGTCCGTGGCGGGTTCGAGGACCTGCTCATCGCCGGCGGCGTCGAGTCGATGAGCAGGGTGCCGATGGGCACCGACGGCGGCGCCTGGGCGATGGACCCGGCGACCTCGTTCGCCACCGACTTCGTGCCCCAGGGCATCGGCGCCGACCTGATCGCGACGGTCGAGGGCTGGAGCCGCGCGGACGTCGACGCCTACGCCGCCGAGTCGCATGCGCGGGCGCACGCCGCCTGGGAGGGCGGCTACTTCAAGGATGCCGTCATCCCGGTCGTGGACCTCAACGGCCAGGTCATCCTCGACCGCGACGAGCTGATCCGCCCCGGTACGACGGTGGAGTCGCTCGCCGGCCTCAAGCCCTCCTTCGCCGACCAGGGCCGCGACGCGGGCTTCGACGACGTGGCGCTGGCGAAGTACCACTGGCTGGAGAAGATCAACCACGTCCACCACGCCGGCAACAGCTCGGGGATCGTTGACGGATCGGCGCTCATGCTCATCGGCAACGAGCAGGTCGGCAAGGACCTCGGCCTCACCGCGCGAGCTCGGATCGTCTCGGCCGCGGTCTCGGGTGCGGACCCGACCATCATGCTGACCGGTCCGGCGCCGGCCGCCCGCAAGGCCCTCGCGAAGGCGGGCCTCACCACCGACGACATCGACCTGTGGGAGATCAACGAGGCGTTCGCCGCCGTCGCCATGCGCTTCATGCGCGACATGGGCATCAGCCACGAGGTCACCAACGTCAACGGTGGCGCCATCGCCATGGGCCACCCGCTCGGCGCCACCGGCGCGATCATCCTCGGCACCCTCGTCGACGAGCTCCAGCGCCGCAACCTGCGTCGCGGCCTGGCCACGCTGTGCGTGGGCGGCGGCATGGGCATCGCGACCGTGGTCGAGCTGGTCTGAGCGACGTACTGAAAGGCTTGAGAGACATGACTGAGCAGACCGCCGTTCGGTACGACATCGACTCCGACGGCATCGTCACCCTGACTCTGGACGACCCGACCCAGAGCGCCAACACCATGAACGAGCTCTACGCGAGCTCGATGAAGGCCGCCGTCGAGCGCCTCTACGAGGAGCAGGACACGGTGACCGGCGTCGTGGTCACCTCCGCCAAGAAGACCTTCTTCGCCGGCGGCGACCTCAAGCGGATGCTGCCGCTGCGCCCGGAGAACGCCGGTGAGATCTTCGCCGAGGTGGAGGGCATCAAGGCCACGCTGCGCAAACTCGAGACCTTCCCGAAGCCGGTGGTGGCCGCGATCAACGGCGCCGCCCTCGGTGGCGGGCTCGAGATCGCGCTGGCGACCAACCACCGCATCGCGGTCGAGGACCGCTACGAGATCGGCCTTCCCGAGGTGAGTCTCGGGCTGCTTCCCGGCGGTGGCGGCGTCACCCGCACCGTACGGATGTTCGGCATCATGACCGCCCTGATGGACATCCTCGGCCAGGGCACGCGATTCAAGGTCGCCCAGGCCAAGGAGAAGGGCCTGGTCGATGAGGTCGTGGCTACCCGCGACGAGCTCGTGCCGGCCGCCAAGGCGTGGATCAAGGCCAACCCGGATGCTCACCAGCAGCCATGGGACCAGCCCGGCTACAAGATCCCGGGGGGTACGCCGAGCTCGCCGAAGCTCGCTGCGTTCCTGCCGGCGTTCGCGCCCATCCTGCGCAAGCAGATGAAGCAGGCCGACTACAAGGCGCCGAAGGCGATTCTCGCCGCCGCGGTCGAGGGCGCCCAGGTCGACTTCGAGACCGCCACCCGGATCGAGTCGCGCTACTTCACCTCGCTGGTCACCGGCCAGCAGTCGAAGAACATGATCCAGGCGTTCTTCTTCGATCTGGGCTCGATCAACTCCGGCACGCTGCGTCCCGACGGCTTCGAGGTCTACAGGCCCGCCAAGGCCGTCGTCCTCGGCGCGGGCATGATGGGGGCCGGCATCGCCTACGTGCTCGCCCGTGCCGGCGTCGAGGTCGTCCTCAAGGACGTCTCGGTCGAGAACGCCGAGAAGGGCAAGTCCTACACCGCCGGGCTCAACGAGAAGGGTGTCGCCCGCGGCAAGATCACCCAGGAGGTGGCCGACCAGATCCTCGGCCGGATCACGGCCACCGCCGACCCGGCCGACGCCGCTGGCGCCGACCTCGTGGTGGAGGCGGTCTTCGAGGACGTCGCGCTCAAGCAGAAGGTCTTCGCCGAGGTCGCACCGCACCTCGCGCCGGGTGCACTGCTGTGCTCCAACACCTCGACGCTGCCGATCACCGAGCTCGCCAAGGGCATCGACCGCCCGCAGGACTTCATCGGCCTGCACTTCTTCAGCCCGGTCGACAAGATGCCGCTGGTCGAGATCATCCGTGGGGCGGAGACCTCCGACGAGGCGCTCGCCAAGGCCTACGACATCGTCCTGGCGATCAAGAAGACCCCGATCGTGGTCAACGACGCTCGAGGCTTCTACACCTCCCGGGTCATCGGGACGCAGATCGAGGAGGGGCTCGCGCTGCTGAAGGAGGGTCTGGCGCCGTACTCGGTCGAGCGCGCCGCCACCCAGGCCGGCTATCCCGTCGGCCCGCTCCAGATCGCCGACGAGCTCAACATGGAGCTGATGGTCAAGATCGCCAAGACCACCCGTGAGGCGGCGGGGATCGAGGAGCTCACCGTCACCGAGCAGGTCTGCGGCGCGATGATCGACGCGGGCCGCCCGAGCAAGCTCAAGGGCGCTGGCTTCTACGAGTACGTCGAGGGCAAGCGGGGCTCGATCTGGAGCGGTCTCACCGAGCTCTTCCCGACTGCGGAGACCCAGATCCCGCTGGTCGACGCGAAGGAGCGCATGCTGGTCCGCGAGGCCATCGAGACCGCGAAGTGTTTCGAGGAGGGTGTCCTCACGTCGGCCGCGCACGCCAACATCGGCTCGATCTTCGGCATCGGCTTCCCGCCGATGACCGGTGGTGCCGCTCAGTTCATGACCGGCTACGAGACCGCCGACGGCTCGATCGGGCTCGAGGCGTTCATCAGGCGGGCCGACGAGCTGGCCGACAAGTACGGCGAGCAGCTCCGCCCGACGCCGTACCTGCGCGACCTGGCGGCGAAGGGCGAGACCTTCCCCGCCTGACCGCGAGCCGGCGCCCGTGCGCGCCCTCAGCGTGCCGAGTCGGCGTCAGTGTGCCCGCTGAGAACCTCGAGTCGGCGCTTCTGCACGGATAGCCCGTGCGGAAGCGCCGACTCGGCGTTGGTGGGTCATCCTTTCGGGCCATCTCTGCGGTTTTCGATGCGGGCCGGACCCGCCGGCGACGACCATGGCAGGGTGGATGCCCAACTGCCCGCCGTCGACGTCCGTGGCCTGCACGTCCGCTTCGCTGAGGTGGAGGCGGTGACCGGCGTGGACCTGGTGGCGTACGCCGGTCAGGCGACCGCGCTGCTGGGTCGCAACGGCGCCGGCAAGTCGACCACGATGCGGGTGCTCGCCGGAGTGGTGCCGCCGAGCGCCGGCGC
>Ga0164242_10002933_pt1 | contig 19537 bp, 15 predicted proteins | sample OricomgcompostMG_FD_108783 | JGI IMG/M metagenome (GOLD analysis project Ga0164242, IMG submission 108783) | Miracle-Growth compost microbial communities from Emeryville, California, USA - Original compost - Miracle growth compost (MG) ... | reverse complement strand
GCGCAACAGCGGCCGGGTGCTGACCCGCGGCCAGCTGATCGACCGGGTGTGGGGCGCCGACTATGTGGGCGACACCAAGACCCTTGATGTGCACGTCAAGCGGTTGCGGTCCAAGATCGAGGCGGACCCAGCGAATCCGGTGCACCTGGTGACGGTGCGGGGGTTGGGCTACAAGCTGGAGGGCTGAGCGCCCCGTTACCGCACGCTGACCCGCGTCGACGGGGACGACATCGAGTAGTTGCCGACGCCGTCGACGGCCTGCACCGAGTAGTGGTAGGTCAGGCCGCGGCGCGCGGTGGTGTCGGTCAGCGTCGTCGCGGTGGTACCGCCGACCGCGGTCCAACTCGATCCGTCGAGACTGCGCCACAGGTAGTAGCCGGCCACCCCGGAGCCCTGTCCGTCGGCCGACGGGGTCCACGCCAGGGTGACGCTGTTGTCGGCCACGTCGGTTGCGGTGAGCGCGGTGGGGGTGGTCGGCGCGGCGGTGTCCGGCGCACCGTCCCACTGCTGCAGCACCTGCAGGTGCTGCCACGGGATGCTGGACATGTCGTAGTAATCCCAGGACAGGCCGGCCGCCGAGTACGCCGCAGGGACGTGGCCGTGCCGGCCGATCAGGGTGGGATCGGCTTCGAAGGCCATCGCGAAGGGCGCCGACGAGGTGTCGATCACATACGCCCCGTACATCTGTAGCGCCCTGGCAATGATCTGCTGGCCGGGCGGCAGCGACGTGATGTCCGCCGACGGGTCGAGCTGGATCCGGGCACCCTCCGGAATGCAGTCGGCACCCGTGTAGGGGCCATCGGTTTTGGCCGCCGGGTAGCGGTGGTAATCCGAGCAGGCGGCACTGGTCGCGATGACCAGCGCATGCGGGATCGATCCGGCCTGCATCTCGCGGAGCCGGATCACGCCGGCCAGCCGTGACACGTTGGTCGCGGTCGCCGACCCGGTGGTGCCGGCGTCGTAGGCGGTGCCGGAACCGTTCTGCACGTTCGGGGCTGTTCCGCCCCAGGCCGTCCGGATGGTGTTGTCCGACGGATCGGCCGCGTCCCAGAACTCGTATGAGGTCGAGGGCACGGTGCTCCAGTCGATGACGACCATCGCGTGATCACTGCCGACGTTGGGGACGGCCCCGCCGGGCAGGCGGATCCTGCTCGGCAGCGGGCAGGCTCCCCAGCCCTCGGTGCAGCTGACCGCGACATCGGGCGAGGTGGCCGACGCGTCGTAGATGGGGATCGCGTAGTCGTTCAGATCCGCGGTGTGCTGGCCGGAATTCAGTTGTGCGACCAGACCGGCGGAGTCGTGCATCACCGCGGGCCTGGGTGGGATGGCGCTGTTCCAGACGCTGTTCGCGGCGAACGGTCGGCCCGAGGTGGCGGTGAATGACGAATCGGCGATGGCCACGGGAGTGACAACCAGCATCGCCGATGCGATGCCCAGCCAGCGATTGAGCGCGGTTCTCGGGCGTGGGCGGCGCATGGCTGTGGTCAAAACTTCATCTCCTGGTGAATGTAGTCAGCAAAATTTTAGCCGGTGATCTTTTCAGCCGTCCTGGCTGGCGTTTTTGCCGGTTTGTGGTGCGCCGGCTGCGGTGCTCGGTCTTCAGTGCGTGGCAGGGGAACTACTAAAGATGAAGTGTGCGTTGATGACAGGATGAACACAGATCCGCATGCGTCTTCCGGGGGGCGTTCGACATCGGGGTTGATCGGCCGTATGACTGGATGTCGAGATGTGTCATGTGCGCGTCTGGGTAATTTCAGCAAAGATTGATACGTTAGGTATGAATTTCGTGGGGGTTGCCTATGAGAAGCGGAGGACAGATGTCGGACACGGCGCCGCAGCAGGCCGTCGCAGGGGGGACGCCGACCTGGTTCGGGCCGCGGGACGCTCGTCTTTTCGGCGTGGTGCACGCGCCGGCGGACGGCCGTGCCCGCGGGGGAGTGGTGATCTGCCCGCCGCTCGGCCGGGAACACATCGACACCTACAGCGGGCTGAAGGTGTTGGCCCAGCAGTTGTGTGACGCCGGCTTCCTGGTGCTGCGCTTCGACTACCTGGGCACCGGCGACTCGACCGGCCGGGACAGCAGCGCCGCGGCATTCGACGACTATCTCGACAGCATCCGGACCGCCGTCGACTATCTGCGGGAGTCGGGTGCCGACCGCGTTGCGGTGGTCGGTCTGCGGATGGGTGCCCTGCTGGCCGCGTCTGCGGCGGCGTCGCTGGCCGGCCTGGCCGGGCTCGTGCTGTGGGATCCGGTGACCGATGGCCGGCGGTATCTGCGCGAGCAGCAGTTGCTGTACAAGGTCACCACCGGCGCCGGCGAGTCCAAGAGCGGCGCGGCGCTGGAATCGGACCCCGACACCCTGGCGATTCTGGGCATCGCACTGTCGAACGCGGCGACCGCGGCCATCAGTGCCGCCCGGATCCCCGGGGAGATGCCGGTACCGGTGCTGATGCTGTGCCGGCCGGAACGGATCGCCGACCGCCGGATCGCAGACCTGATCACCCAGGACAACTGCACCGTCGCCGAGATCACCGGTCAGCCGGAGTTCATCGAGCCGCCCAGCATCGTGGTCAAGGTCCCCATGCACACCCTGTCGGCCATCGAGGACTGGCTCGACGACACCCTGCCGAAGGACGCCGTCGAGGTCCGGCCGACGACTGCCCGGGACGTGGCGGTGGGCTCGCTCGCCGACGGCCGGCCGATTGTCGATTCGATCACCGAACTGGGTCCCAACCGGTTGTTCGCGATCCGGACGGCGCCGGTGGACATCCCCGCCGACGGGCCGACATTGCTGGTGCACAACACCGCTTGCGAGCACCGGGTCGGCTCCGGCCGGATCTGGACCAACACCGCCCGGGAATTGGCCGCGCTCGGAATGGCGGTCGTGCGGTATGACCGCCGCGGGGTGGGCGACACCGGTGTCGCGACCGAAGAGTATGCGTGGATTCATGCGCCGACGGCGATCGCCGATGTGACCGACGTGATCGACGCGGTCGGGGTCGCCCCGGAGCGCCTGATGATGAGCGGAATCTGTTCGGGCGCTTGGAATGCGGCCTACGGCGCATTGCAGTACGGTGCGCGGTCACTGGTGCTGGTCAATGTACTGCTGTATTCGTTGCGCCGGTTCGACGGGGCACCGGAGAAGCTGAGCCGGGTCGCCGAGACCGCGGTCGGCGACGAGGCGGTGGCCGAGAAGCGGTCGTGGAGCCTGATCAAACACGGTCTGCGCGAATGGCTGCCGTATCACGGCTGGCTGTTGCTGGGTCGGCTGGGCTACACGCAGGCTCCCGAGGTACTGCTCAAAGCCCTTGCCAAGAAAGGGATTCCGACCGAATTGGTGCTGTCGCCGTCGGATCACGAATGGTACACCGGGCACCGCGGGCCCCGCGGCTCCGCGCGGCTGGCGCGACGCGGCTGGCGGACCCGACTGACGGTCACCCCGAGCGGCGATCATGCGGTGCTGGACCGCGATCTGCAGAACTATCTCAGGAAGTATCTGGCCGACGCGGTGCGCCGGGATTTCGCCGGCCAGCTGGCCTGACGGGCGGGCCGGCGGTCAGAGTGTTGCAAACAGCTCGCGCAGCGCCGTCGTGGTGGCCGTGATGTCGAACTGCTGCTCGACCAATTCGCGTCCGCGGTAGGCATATTCGCCGAGGACGGATCCCGCCGTGATGGTGTGTTCCAACGCGTCGCGCAGGCCGGCCGGGTCGGCCGGGGTGGCCAGCACACCGGTCCGGTTCGGGATGACGAGTTCGGGTATCCCGGACAGGTCGGTGGAGACGGTGGGAATCCCGCTGGCCAACGCCTCCATCAGGGCGACCGGCAGACCTTCCATCTGGCCGTCGGCCGCGACGATGCTCGGCAGCACGAACAGGTCGGCGTCGGCCAGCGCCTGCTTCACCGCGGTCTCGGATTGTCCGCCCAGGAACCGGACCCGTTCGGCCAGCCCCAGTTCCGTTGCCAGGGCTTGTAATTCATCGGCGAGCACACCCTTGCCGATCAGATCGAGCTCGATGCGATCCACCCCCGGACCGCCGAGCGCGAGTGCCTGCAACAGCACCCGGTGGCCCTTGTACTCCTGCAATGAGGCCACACACAGTGCCCGGATCGCGCCGCTGTCCGGGATCTGTCGCGGGCGGAACGGATATGCGGCGGTGTTGATCCCGCAGTGGATGATGTGCACCGGGGTCGAGGTGTAACGCTTCAACAGGGCCCGGTTGAACTCGGACACCGTCACGATGAAGCGGGCATCGTCGAGCTTGCGCGCCAGCATCGACTGGTCGACGTAGAGGTCGTGGGCATGCACCGTCACGCTGTAGGTGATATCGGTCAGGCGCGCGCAGATCCATGCTGCCAGTGCGGGATACGTCGCATAGTGCGCGTGTACGTGCCGGGGCGTCCCCGCCGCCTGCAGATCGCGGGCATGCGCCGCGGCGAGGGGCACGGCGACCAGGGCCCGCGCCAGAAGTCCCGGATGTGCTGCATACCCGCGGATCACCGCACCGATGATCGACAGGGTGGTCAACGGATGCCGGGTGATGGCCCACCACAAACCCGCCAGGCCGGCGCCCGCACCGTGCCGCACCAGTCGGCCCACCCAGGGCCGCGCGATGTCGTGCACCTGGGGGTCCGGCGAGGGGAACAGTGAACGCAGACCGATATCGCGGCCACCGGCCGAGGCCAGCGCGTCCAGCTCCCGCACGATGAAGGTCTCGGAGGTGATCGGGAACCGGGACACGAGATAGTCGATCGGCGTGCCGCTCAACGTCGGCGCTCGATCAGGGTGCCGTACAGCTCATGGAGCCGGTGCGCCCACGAATCCGCGGAGAACTCGGTGCGGGCCCGTTCGATCGCCGCCTGGCCGAGCGTGGTCCGCAACTGCTCGTCGCCGAGCAGGCGCGAGACCGTGTCCGCCAACCCCATCGGGTCATTGGGCTCGAACAGCAACCCGGTGCTGCCGTCGACGATGATGTCGGGGATCCCGCCGATCCGCGAGGCCGCGATGGCCTTGCCGGATGCCGAGGCCTCCATCAGCACCGTGGGCAGATTCTCGGTGTAGATGGACGGCAGCAGCACTGCGTCGGCCGCCCGGTAGACGTCCGGCATGTCGGACCGGATTCCGGCGAAGACCACCGAGTCGCGCAGGCCGTTGGCGTCGATGAGCTGCCGGTACTCGGCTTCTTCCTCACCACCGCCGACGAGGGCCAGCACGGCCGTCGGATGCCGTTTGAGCACCTCCGGCCAGGCCTTGATGGCCACCGGGATGCCCTTGAAGAAGCGGAAGGCCGCCGGCAGCACCACGACCGGCCCGCGATCGCCGCCCAGCTGCCGGCGCAGCGCCGGGTCGGCCGGGCCGGGCTGGAAATTGCGGATGTCGATGCCGTTGTGCAGCACGTCCCAGTGTCGCGGAACGCGGCCGTCGCGATGGATCTCGGCGAATGACCGGCGGCTGGCCTCGGAGACGAACAGCACCCGGTCGCCGCGGTTGGCCGCGATCACCGCGGCACGTTCGCGCCAGAACTCCCGACCGGGCCAGCGCGACGTCACGTGGTGGAAGGTGCTGACTACCGGTCGCCCGGTCAGTCGAGCCGCCGGAACGGCGAGCGTGATCGCCATCTCCAGATGTGCGTGCACGATATCGTAACCGCCGCTTCGTATTTCGCGCGCGATCCGGGGAACTCCGGTCGGGTCCAACAGTCGGCGGACGCCGAGCGAGTGGGGGTGCACACCGGCCTCGGCGAGGATCGCCATGGTCTTCTCGGCGTTCACCTCGGCCGTTCCGACACCGACGATGTCCATCTCCAGCCCGGTTTCGCGCGCCGCCACCGCCAGCGGGGCCAGCAGGGTTTCGGCTCCGCCCATGCGGAACCCGTCGATCAGGGTCAATACCCGGAGGGGCCTCATCTGAGATCTCTCAATCTGTGCCAGGGGATGATGCTCATCCCGCTGTGATTTCGTTGCATTGTCGCCGAGAAGTCAATGCCTGGCATTGATCAATCGGGCGGCCCGGTCGATCGCCTCGCTGACGGCCGTCGCCGCCACCGACCAGGACCGCCGCACCGCGACCTGCCCGGCGTTCCCGAGCCGGGCGGCCAGCTGCGGATCGGCGAGTATCTTCACCATCGCCGCGGCCAGCTGCTGCGGGTCTTGGGGCGGGACCAGCAGCCCGGTGACACCGTCCTTGATGGCGGCGGGCAGGTCGCCCACCGTGGTACCGATGACGGGCCGGCCGAAGGTCTGCGCCAGATGGGCCACGCCGCTGGCACTGGCCCGGATGTACGGGGTGACGACCACCCGGGCCGATTCGACCAGTGCCGGTACCTCATCGATGGCGTAGTAGCCGGGCCGAGCGTCGACGCCCGCGGCGCGAGCCCGGGACAGTAGTGCCTCGCCGTCCACGTCGGCGCCGATGGCACCGGCCAGAATCAAACGCGCCGTGGGCATTTCGGTCCGAACCAGGTCGAAGGCGTCGAGCAGGACGGCAATGCCCTTGTAGGTGGTCCAGGTGCCGAAGAACAGGGCGACGGGGTCGGTTGCCGCGGCCGGTGCCGGTGGGCGGCCGCGGTGCAGTGCGCCGGAGTCGCCGTGCGGGATGACGACGACCTCGCAGGTCGGCCGCCAGTGCTCGAGCACGATCCGGCGGGTCTGCGGGCCGAGCACGAAGGCCGCGTCCAGCTGCCGCCACGCCGCGGCGAACGACGCTTTGAGCAGCCGTCCTTCCTTGGGCGTGCTGGTGTCCTTGGCATCGGAGCGGGGCAGCGGTTCGTGCGCGACGATGGCCAGAACGGTGGTCGGCAGGAGTCGGCCCAGCGCCACCACGAACCACGGCTCGAAGGTGAATCGCCATTGGGAGAACAGCACTGCGCGCGGTGGCCGGCGGCGCAACCGCACCGCGAGTACCAGCCAGGCCAGCACCAGCTGGCCGGCGCGCCACCCACGCCGGAGCAGATATCGCACCCGGCCGTGGTCGTCGTTGTCGTGCGGGTGCCAGGTCGGCAACACCGAGCGGATCGCGAATCCGGCCTCGGCCGAGCTGATCTCGGGGTCGGGACCGGTCCACAGTTCGACATGATCGCCGTGGTCGGCCAGGGCGGTGCCCAGTTGCGCGGCGAACTGGAACAATCCGCCCGACGGTGAGAACTCCACCAGCACGATGCGGTCGTCGGTCATGTCGGGGCTCCGACGGACTGCGGTGCGGCCGGCACCGGGGTGCGTGGGGCGAGTCGGGCGGTGAGCCAGCCGAGCAGAATGCGGGTCAGCAGCATCGCCGTCAGCCCCCAACCGGCGGCGTACAGCGGCGCGTATGCCGAGCGCACCGACACCTGTTCCAGGCGGACACTGGTGACCGACCGGATCCGGTATTGCAGTGGACCGACGTTGTCGCTGACCCGGGTTCGGGAAACGGCCATCGCGTCGGCGAGATCGCGCCGGGCGTCCGCTTCGGTGGCCGCAGTGACCGAGAAGGTGGCGATGCCACGGATTGGGTCGGCGGCGATCTCGGCCGGGCTGTCGGTGTTGTACATCACCTCGACCATGGTCGGCAGCATGACGCGGCGGTGCCGCAGGTTCATCGCATAGGACGACCACCCGTCGATCGGGCCGACCGGCCACAGGATGACCTTCTGGCTGGCCTGCACCGCCGGGGTCCGCGCCGTCATCAGGTTCGCGCCGGTCACCCCGGCACCCACCGCGACCGCGACGGCCCACAGGGCCGCACTGCGCGCCACATTGCGGATGACGGCGGGCGGCACCGGGTCTTTGGGGCCGAGCGCACAGGCCAATGCCAGCACGATGGCGAACGAACGGAAGTAGGCCAGGTGCAGGAAGACGCTGGCAATCGACCAGGTGATGACGCCGGTGAGGGTGGCGGCGGCCAAGGCGCGATCCACCGATTTGGGGTCGGCGGCGATCCGCAGGATCAGGATGGTCAGAATCCCGCCGACCATGATCAGCCAGGTGATCAGCCCGGTGATGCCCGATTCGGCCAGCAGCTGGGCGTAAAGGTTGTGGGGCGCAACAAGTCCCTCGTCGACGGCGCGGGTCACCCGGTCGGTGTAGTACGGCACCTCGTGCAGAAACGAACCCGGTCCGAATCCGAACGACGGCCGTTGCTCGAACATCTTCCAGGCGACCTGCTGGGAGGCCTCACGGCCCAGGATCGACGGGTCGATGTCGTACCGCCGGCGGCCGCTGAACAGATCGCCGAACAGTGCCACCATCCGGTCGCCGATGCCGGGGATCAGGAACGCGGCGATCAGTGCGACGGGCGCCAGGGCCAGGCGCCGGGCCCGGCCGGAGGCGATGAACCAGACCAGCACGGCGACCCCGGCCGCCAGCAGTGTGCCGCGGGACTGGGTCAGGTAGGCGCCGATCAGCATGGCGCCGCCGGCCAGCAGCCAGCCGAGCGGCCGAGCCCGCAGGCCCGCGGCGCGGCCGCGCCGGGCCAGTGCCCAGGCCATCGGTAGCCCGAGGACCAGCAGCCGGCCCCAGAAGTTCGAATCGCCATAGGGTCCGGCGTAGCGCTGGGTGGTGATGAGCTGGCCCTTGGCGGTCGAGATCAGGGCCAACCCGCCGAATGTCTGCTGCCCGCCGGTCAGGTAACTGGCGATGGTCAGCAGGGACAGCACCGCCAGGGTGCCGGCCACCGCGGCGGCCACCGCCCAGGGCCGCCCGGTGACCTGGGTGAGCATCATGATGATGATCAGGTAGGCCAGGTCGACCGCCGATCGCCACATGACATCGGATGAGGCCGCGACGTCCACGGTGCCGACCAGCGCAATGAGTTGGCCGGCCACGTAGATGGCGATCAACACGATGCCGGCGACCGTCCAGCGGTTCAGCCGGCTGCGCGCCACCGGGTCGCGCAGCGCCGCGATCAGTGCGATGACACCAAGGAGCACAACGGCTTTGAACAGCGGCGCCGACGTATAGGCGACGGCTACCTCGGACAGGTTGGCGACCTCGGCGACCACCATCAAGACGAGGACGCCGACGATCCATCGACGGGATGTGGTCACGACGCCGCGGTGACCTTGTCGGTTCGGCGGGCGGTGCCGCCCTGCCCGCGTGTGCGCAGCCATCCGAAGCCGAGTCCGATGACGGCGCCGAGCAGCAGTCCGGCCAGCGCGCCGGCGAGCACCGGCTGCAACCGCGGTGTCGTCGTCGCGGTCGCATGATCGGGCTGCGAGACAACCCGAACCTGGAACGGCGCCGACACCGCACTGACCTCGGGGGTGGCTTTGTCGAGCAGATCGCTCACCGCGGCCTGTACCGATCGGGCCGACGGGCCGTCGGCGGTGATCGACACCAGGGTGGTGTCGGGGATCGCCCCGGCGGTCAGCGTCAGGGCGCCGGCGTCGACCCCGGCCGCGGCGACCGCGCTGGGCAGCCAGCGCTCGTCATTGAAAACTGTTGCCGCAGTGCGGGGTACCTGGTTCTGGTCGAGCACCTCCCAGTACGCCGACGCCTCGGCGGTGGTCAGGTCGGTGCCCGGCACGAGGGCCACCTGGGCCTTGGCCTGGTAGGTGGTCGACAGTGGGATCAGCAGACCGACGCCGGCACCGGCGACGAGGCCGACGAACGCAAAAATGGCGACAATCGGTTGCAACCACAGACGATTCATGGACGATCCTTTCGGGGATGACTCGGCCTGCGCATCCGCGCTTTCCCGAGTATCGGCTGGACGAGGTGCGGCGCGGTGATGCACAGGAGTCCTGCATAGATGAGCACGCCGGCGGGTATCAGGAGGGCCAGTCGGGCGGGGGCGGGTGACTGGCCGATCAGGGTGTCGATGCCGTACAGCGTCGCGCCCATCGGTATGGCCGCGGCCAGCGGGCGCATGATCGGTGCCGCCAACTGCCCCCAGTTCAAGGGAATGACGCGGCGTACCAACGTCATCCGGATGCCGAAGTGCAGCACTTCGACGCCGAGCAGGGCAACGGCCACCAGGGTGGCGTCATGCCCGGCCGCCCACCAGATCGGTCCGACCAACAGCGCCAGCTTGGCCGCGCTGGTGACGGTCAGCAGACCCGGACGACCCGCCGCTTTCATCACGTCACCGGCGTGGAACGACGCCGAGTAGACGACGGTGTACAGCGCCAGCACGGCCAGGATGTCGGTGGCCGCGTCGTACTGGGATCCGTACATGGTGCGCAGCAGTGGTTCGGCGACCGCGGCCAGTCCGATGCCGATCGGTGTGGTCAGCGCCAGCACCACCCCGAGCACCTGCCGGTAGCGCTGCGCCAACTCGGCCGGGCTGTTCTGCAGTCGGGACAGCGAGCTGAACAGCACATCGCTGATGACGATGCACAGGTTGAGCACCACCAGCTCGGGAAGTCGGTAGGCCAGCGTGTAGAGGCCGAGTTCGGTTGTGCCGAGCCGGGTTCCGATGGCCAGGTAATCCACGTTGTAGATGGCGTAGGCGAGCAGGGTGACGCCGGTGACCGGGATACCGAAGCGCAGCAGGGCGCGGGCCTCGTCCCGATGCAGCTGCGGACGCACGAAAGTCGGTGCGGCCCACCAGTACATGGTGGTGGTGACCAGCACGCCCGCCAGTTGTCCGTACACCAGGCTCCACACCCCGTGGCCGGTGGCGGCCAGGTAGATCGTCAGCGCGGTCTTGACCACCGCGCCGATGAACTCCGGCAGCAGTCGCCGCTGGAAGCTCAGGTCGCGGCGCAGCCAGGACTGCGGCAGCACACTGAGCGCCGAGATGACCAACGCGATTGCCAGGACCCGGATCAGGGGAGCCAGATCGGGATGATGCAGCAGTCGGGAGGTGATCCCGGCACTGACGGCCAGTGCCGTGCCGGCGATGACACTGAACAGGATCGACAGGCTCAGCCCGGTGGGTGCGATCCGGTTCCATGGGCGGTCGCTCTGGATGAGCGCCACTGCGACACCGAGATCCTTGACGTAGTCGAAGAGGTTGACCAGCAGCAGCGCCAATGCGAACACACCGAATTCGGCGGGCGTCAGCAGACGGGCCACCACGACCGTCATCAGCAACGTGGAGCTCTTGCTTACAGCAAATATCAAATAGTTCCACATCGTCTGGCGTCCGATGTTTGCTGGTGTGGAACCCTGGGGTGCGTCGTGGAGGGGGGTGGGTGTCGGCTCTGGAGCCGGGTCCTGCGACTCAGATAGCTGCTTGATCAACTGAGCGGCGGGAATCTGTCCCGTCGAGGAACCGCGTCGCGCCACCGAACCGCTCCTCAAAAATTTGCCAGATCTGCACTCGTGTGCTCGTTAATTACGGGCTAGCTTACTATTGAAAAGCCCATTGAGGCTATTCGGGGCGAACTTGACCGGCGCGGGCCGATCGACAGGGACAAGGCAGGTGCACGGTGCGGGTGACGTTGGTCAGCGCGGTCGACCCCTATCCGACCGACGCGGGGAAAAAGGTGGTGCTGGCCGGGTTCCTCGAGTACTTCCGGGAGCGCTTCGGTCCGCACAATGTGCACTACCTGATGGTCAACGGCGCGCCGGCACCGGACTTCCCGGTCACGCTGCATCCACTGCCGAAGGTGCGCCGGCGGGCCCAGCTCGCTGCGGTGGCCGGACGGGTCCCCACCGGCCGGGCGACCTTGCAGGAGGCGCTGCTGTATTCGCCGCAGGTGCGCAAGGCTGTTTGCGAGATGCGGGCAAGCGTCGGGCCGAGCCTGGAGATCTACGACACCATCCGGATGGCGCAGTATGCCGACCCGGACCATGCCGATCAGCAGATCTGCTATCTCGACGATCTGTTCTCCGAGCGCTACGCGGGCATGCTCGCCGCCGCCGAGAATTACCCCGATGTGCAGATCCGCCCGCTGGGGAATTTCGCCGAGCACGTCCCGGGGCCGTTGCGGCCGCTGGCGGACAGCAAGGTGCCGCAGCGTGCACTGCTGCGGATGGAGGCCGCGCTGGCTCGGCGCAGTGAGGACCACGCCGCACTGCGGTTCCGACGTAACCTGCTGGTGAACGAGGGGGAGGCCACTCGTCTGGCCCGCCGGGTGTCCGATCGTGGCCGGGCCGATGTGATGGCCGTTCCGCCGTTGGTGACAGCTCCGGAATACCGGCCGCGGAATTACGCCGGCGCACCGGAATTCGTCTTCGTCGGGCTGCTGTCGCTGCCGCACAACGAGGACGGGGTGCGGTCGCTTCTGACCGAGGTGTGGCCGATGGTGCTGGCCCGATTACCCAAGGCCCGGTTGCGGATTATCGGCCGGGACTGCGGCCCGGAGCTGCGGGCCGCGGCCGCGCGCTTCGGTGAGTCGGTGACGCTGGAGGGGTACGTCGACGATCTGACCGAGGTGCTGTGTTCGGCGGCCGGACTGGTCAACCATCTCAGATTCGGTTCGGGGATCAAGCTGAAGGTGATCGAGGCACTGGGCCGTGGGCTACCGGTGGTATCGACGAGTGTGGGTGCCGACGGGTTCGCGGCCGGTGCCGAGAACGGGATTCTGCCGGCGGATTCGGGCGCGGAGTTCGCCGACGCTCTTGCGGCGCTGACCGATCCGGCCCACAACCGCGAGGTATCCGACGGTGCCCGTGCGCATTTCGCATCCACTTTCGCCCGCGGCGCGGTATTCGACTGCTACGACAAGGCATTCACCCTCGACTGAGCGTTCACGATTCGGCGCACACCGCCACCACGACGGCGGCGGCGTGGCACTCGGCGTGACTGAGCGACAGTGAGATCTGCAGCCAGTGCTGGTCGGCGGCCAGCACGGCCGCCGACCCGGTCAGTCGCAGGGTGGGCAGCGAATTCGAGGTGACGATCTCGATTTCCCGGGGTACGAACGGGGCGTCGGGTCGGGCGAACGTCTTGATGGCCGCTTCCTTCGCGGCGAAGCGTGCGGCCAATCTCGGCAGCCGGCCGGGACCGGCGCAGGTCGACAGTTCGTCCGGCGTGTAGATCTTCTCCAGGAACCGATCGCCGAAGTTCGACAACGAATATTCGATCTCGCTGAGGGCGACCACGTCGCACCCGATCCGAACCCGGTGCCCGGGCACGTACACCTCGGGGGCGATCATCGGCCGCTCATCCGGCTGCGGCCGAGACGATGTCCATACCGGTCTGCCAGGACTCGGTCATCACCGAAAGCGTCTCCGTCACATCGACTTTGCGGCCGGTGGGTATCCGAGCCAGCTTGAACTGCATCAGTTTGGTCTGGGTGGCGACGGTGCGGAACGGGGCCGCGGCGGCGGCCGCGCCGGGACAGATCCCATCGATGTGCTCGACGAAGTCGGCCAGCAGTTCCGCGGTGGCGCCGCATTGCCGGATCGAGGCGAAGGCCCAGCGGTGAAATCGGGCCAGGTCGCCATCGGCCAGCCAGCCGGTGGCGTCGCCGACACAATCGGCCAGTCGGACAATCGGATTGTCCGACGGCCGGCGCGCCAGATGTTCGCCGACGATGGTCGACAGCACGTCGGGCTCGATCAGGTCGGGTCGGTTCCGGATCACCTCGATGTACGGCGCCAGCGCGGTCACCGGTCGGGCATCGGTGCCGAAGATTCCGTCGAAGTCCTCGCCGGCGAGCTCGTACAGGCCGCTGTTGTGCAGATACCGCATGACGCGTTGCCGACGCCGCATCGACGTCGGGGTGATCGCGGTCTTGAGATGTTCGTGACGGTACGAGGTTCCGGCGGTGTCGGGCAGCCACCAGCCGTCGACCTCGACGGTGTGCAGCACACCGCGCTGGGAGCCGAGCTCGATCAGGTCGACGGTGGGCAGCCACGCGTTGTCCTCGGCGACGTCGAGTCCGTACAGCCGCCGAAGGTCTTCCGGTGCGGGTTTGATGAATGTCCAACTCACGCCGTCGTGATCGGCCGACAGCGTGCAGGCGAGGGCTGGAATCGGATCGTGTCCGAGGCAGTGCAGCAACTCGATCCACAGGTCGAGATAGCAATTGGCCTGGGGCCAAGCGCGTTGCACACAGTGCGTGCGATGCGGTCGATAGCCGGTGGGGTGGGCCTCGACGCGCAACGGAACCGCGGGTGGGCGCCATGCGGCGGAATTCACCCGCGGGTCTTGATCAGTTCTGCCACCACGGCCTCGATGCTCTGGATCGATGAGAACGTGGACTTCTTGAGGACCTCGTCGGGGAATTCGACGTCGAACTCGTCCTCCAGTGCAAGCATGACGTTGACCGAGGCGTGGGACGTCAATCCGAACTCGTAGAGGTCGTCTTCGGTGTCGATCTGTCTGGGGTCCACGTTCATCCGGCCGTGGTCCGCCAGAACGCTCTGAATGGTTTCCCGCATGTGTCGTATCCTACAGTGCGAATTATCGATGAATGTTAGCTATTGACGCTATGGCAACAATATAGTGCATATGCTTCAGAGTCACCCACCGACCTTCTTGGAGAGACCTTGTGACGGAGACGTCCGGAGCCAACGGGCTCGCGGTGCCGCCCATTCCGGGGTTGCTGGAGGCGGTGCGTGCGGCCCGCGTCGCGGCGCCCGCGGTGGATCGGGATGCGCGCTTCCCGATCGAGGCGATTTCGGTGCTCAAGGAGGCAAATCTGCTGTCCTGCGGGTTGCCCGCGGAGCTCGGCGGGGGCGGATACCGGATCTCGGCGCTGGCGATCGTCGCCCGCGCGTTGGGGGCGGCCTGCAGCTCGGCGGGCATGGTCTTCGCGATGCATCAGACGCAGGCTCTGGTGTTGGCCAAATATGCCCGTTCCGGGCCCGTCGCGGACCTCGCAGCGCACATTTCAGCAAACAATCTGTTACTTGCCTCAGCTACCACGGAAAGCACCACGGGCGGTGATGTCGGATTCTCGACGTGCGCGGTGCTCCGCGATGGTGACACCGTGCGACTGGACAAGAACGCACCGGTCATCTCGTACGCCGAGCACGCCGACTACATCTGTGCCACGGCGCGCCGGCATCCCGAGGCGGTGAAAAGCGATCAGGTGCTGTTGTTGTGTCCGGCCGGCGAGACCACCCTGCAACGCGTCGGAACCTGGGACACCCTGGGATTTCGCGGAACCTGCAGCCCGGGTTACCAGTTGTCGTGCCGGACATCGGCGGCCAACCTGATACCGGCGGACTACGCCAGTATCTCGACCACCACGATGCTGCCGGCGTCGCACACGTTGTGGGCCGCGGTGTGGCTGGGTATCGCCGATGCCGCCTATGCCAAGGCGCGTGCGGTGGTCCGCCAGGCTGCCCGTAAGGCCGCGAACAAGACTGTGCCGCAAGCATCATTGCTCGCGGACCTGACGGTCACCCATCAGAGTTTCGAATCGATGGTGTGGCACGAGGTCCGCCGCTATCAGAAGTTGGCGGAGTCGGGTGCGGGGGAGGCCACCATCAACTTCACCATCGCCATGAACAACTTGAAGATCGCCGCGTCGACGGCGGTCGTCCAGGTGGTCACCGAGGCGCTGCAGATCGTCGGTCTGAACGGCTATCGCGAGGACCATGAGTTGTCCATGGGCCGGCTGCTGCGTGATTCGTTCGCGCCCCAGCTCATGGTGTCCAACGAACGTATCCGGCTGAACAACGCGAACTTCGTGTTGGCCTATCGAGGACAGGGACCGCAATGACCATTGACCAGGACACCACCGCACGACTCGACCTGGCACGGCAGGAGTTTCGCGCGCAGCTCATCGAGGCCGACCTGCTGGTTCCGCTGGGTATCGACGGGTTGTACGGGCGCGGAGCGGAATTCGAGGCCATTGTCGAGGGCATCGATCGCGTGGTGCGCCGCAAGGGCGGGCAGGTACACGGCGACGGTGCCAAGGTACTGCGGTTCCCGCCGGTGTATCCGCGCGTCGAATTCGAAAAGACCGACTACATCGCATCTTTCCCGGATTTGACCGGTGCCATCTCCACTTTCACCGGCGGCAATCCCGAGCACCGCGCGTTGCTGGCCGATCGAGATGCCGGGCTGCCCTGGGACGGTCACCTGAATTCGGCCGGCACCATGCTGGTTTCGGCGGCCTGCCACCCGAGCTATGGCACCCTGCCCTCGACGCTGCCCGACGGCGGCGTCTTGATGGACATCTACGGGTACTGCTTCCGGCACGAACCGGCCATCGACCCGGCGCGGATGCAGGCCTTCCGGATGCACGAATACGTTCTGGTCGGAACGCCCGATCAAGCGCAGAATCACCGTGACGGCTGGGTGAGTCACGGTCTGGAGGTGCTCGCCGAACTCGGTCTGGATGCCCGCCCCGCCCCGGCCAACGATCCATTTTTCGGTCGGGTGGGCAAGATGCTGGCGGCCAACCAGCGCGATGAGGAGTTGAAAACCGAACTGCTGGTGCGGTTGTACGGGGATCTGCACGAAGGCACCGCGGTGGTCTCGGCGAACTGCCACCGGGATCATTTCGGTGAGTCGTTCACGCTGCGGACCGCCGACGGCGCCGTGGCGCACAGTGCCTGCGTGGGATTCGGCATGGAGCGGATCGCGTTGGGGTTGCTGCGAACCCATGGCCTGCAATCGGATTCGTGGCCCGCGCCGGTGCGCACGGCGATGGGCTGGTAGTCCACCACCGGCACAAGACCGACCGTGGGCGGGAATCGAAGACAAAAGGCTCGGGGCTGCACGGAGTTCGCGTGCAGCCCCGAGCCTTTTCGGTGGTGGGTCAGTAGGCTCCGTCGCCGGCGAGCACCGTCCGGACGGTCTTGGCGATGATGATGACGTCCTGCAGCAGCGACCAGTTCTCGACGTAGGACAGGTCCAGTCGGACCGCATCCTCGACCTCGAGATCGGAGCGTCCGCTGATCTGCCACAGGCCGGTGAGGCCGGGCTTGACCGACAGTCGGCGGCTGACCAGATCGTCGTAGGTGTCCACCTCGCGGCGAACCTGCGGCCGGGGTCCGACCACGCTCATCTGCCCGGTCAGCACGTCCAGGAACTGCGGCAGCTCATCGATGCTGAACTTTCGAATAACCTTGCCCACCTTGGTGACTCGCGGATCGTCCTTCATCTTGAAGAACAATGTGTTACCGCCGTTGGCCGCGATCAGCTCGGCCTGGCGCGAGTCGGCGTCGGTGTACATGCTGCGGAACTTGGTCATCCGGAACGGCGTTCCGTCGATACCGATGCGCTCCGAGCGGTAGAAGATCGGCCCCGGGCTGGTCAGCTTCACCGCGACGGCGGTGGCGATCATCACCGGTGCGATGGCCAGCAGGGCCAGCCCGGAGAAGAGCACGTCGAAGCTGCGCTTGAGCAGTGAATTGGCCCGGCTGTATTGGGGTTTGGCGATTTCGAAGATGGCCATGCCGGCGACCGGGCGGCTGGTCAGTCGTTGGTCGGCGATGTCGATCAGACCCGGGGCGACCATCAGGTCGACCCCGACGGTCTCCAGCTCCCACATCAGGCGGCGGATCTCCACCGGGCTCAGGTGATGGGTGGCGGCCAGCGCGACGCTGTCCACCCCGGTGCGCGTCACCGCGTCCAGGATGGCCTCGTCGGTGCCGACGATCGGGATGTCGTGTCCGGCGACGGTGATGACCTCTTTGGGGTGACTCGGCCCCATCGGGGTGCAGATCCCGACAACCTGGTAGCCAACCCACGGATCCTTGGCGAATTCGGTGGCGATGTCGCGGGCGGCCCGAGTGGCACCGACGACCAGCAGCCGGCTCTGGTCCTGGCCCAACTGGCGCTTGCGGCCGTTGATCCGGCGCCACATCCAGCGGGTGCTGAACAGTCCGGTCAGGCCCAGCGGCAAGGCGATGGCCAGGTAACCCCGGGAGATGTCGATGTGCAGCAGCATCGAGCCGATGGCGACCAACCCGAACAACTGCAGGGTGGCGGCGGCCAGCGTCACGTACTCGTCGAAACCACGCCCGGTGACCTTCGGGGAGCGGCTGCCGAGTGCCAGGAAGCCCATCCACAGCGCGACGAGGACCGCCGACAGCGTGGTGTAGCCGATGTGCGCGGAGCCGGACCAGGACAGCACCGGATGAGTGGCGGTACCGGCGAAGCGGATCAGCTGGCCGGTCAGGACGGCGCAGCTGATGACGGCTGCATCGGTCAGGATGAGCTTGCGGGCGAACTTGGCGTGCCGCTGTTCACGGGCGGAATGGCCCTTGGTGCCGGTGGTGACCAGTGCCTCGGTCGGTGCCGGGTGGGCACCGTCGAGGACATCTGCGGCGGGTGAAAGCGGCGCCGCGTCGGAGTTATCGATCGTCGGTGTCGACATGGCCATTGCTCTGTTCTCTATTGGTGGACGCTGGTCCGGCGCTAACCGTGCGGCCCGCAGGTTACTGGTTGGTAACTTGCTTCTGCAAGCTTGCTATATGTGATGTCGAGCGCATCATTTGTGTCGCATATGCGAGTTTCAGCAAATTTATACTGAAGGGATGTTTTCGGCAAGTGGGACACTCAATCGAGTTTTTCTGACCGTGTATGCGGGTGTGGCGCCGGCGCATTCGGGTATCAAATATTGACGATTACGTGCAAAAATACCGAAGTGACGTCGATCTCATGTGACCCGTGGCGTGATCGATGCCACTCATCGCTTCTGCGGGTTTGTTTCGCCAACGTGCAGATTTGGCACATATATAACGCGGACCGGCAGATTTTCCAAAGGGTATTTAACGGGTTCGCCAGATTTGCTTAGCTGTGTGCTGTTCGGATGGTGGTCGGCCCACCCCGGGGCGGCAACGCGCACGGGAAGAATCCGGTGATGCCCACGCCGTTGCGGCGCGGGTGGGTCACCACGCGCCTCCGCGGGTCAGTGTGCGGCGCGAGTGGCCGGGTGCACCGCGATCAGTCCCAACCCGGTCCGGCGCCGGCACAGCGCGGCCAGCTCGGCGTAGACCTTCTCACCCAGCAGCTCGGTGAGCTCGGGGGCATAGGACTCGAACACCGGCCGGGCACCGACGTGCGCCGCCGGGTCCCCGGTGCAGTACCAGGACAGGTCGTGCCCACCCTCGCCCCAGCCACGGCGGTCGAACTCGGTGATGGTGGTCCGCAGGATCTCGGTGTCATCGGGTCGGGTCACCCATTCCTGGGTGCGGCGGATCGGCAGCTGCCAGCACACCTCGGGTTTGAGCGTCCACGGCTCGACCCCCAGCTTGACCGCCTTGCTGTGCAGCGCGCAGCCGATACCACCGGCAAAGCCTGGGCGGTTCAGGAAGATGCAGGCGCCCTTGTACTTGCGGGTGCGCATGCTGGGCTTGTCGTCGAACTCGTCGACCTCCAGGTAGCCCTTGCGACCCAGGCCCTTGTCCCGGAACTGCCAGTCCTCGTCGGTGAGCAGCTGCACGCATTCTTCGAGATGGGCGATATCGTCGTCGTCGGCCATGAAGGCGCCGTGGCTGCAACAGCCGTCGTCCGGCCGGTCGGCGACGGTGCCCTTGCAGGCCGGGGTGCCGAAGACGCAGGTCCAGCGGGACAACAGCCAGGTCAAGTCCGCCGCGATCAGGTGTTCGGGGTTGTCCGGGTCGAAGAATTCGACCCACTCGCGCGCAAAGTCGAGCCCGACCTCGCGGCCGGGGGCCGGCTGCGCGTTGCTGTCTTCGGGACTCACCCCAGATGCGGTCACAGCGTGCAACCGTAGACCCGTTACCGTTGGTTGCGTGCGATTGGGC
>Ga0164242_10002932_pt1 | contig 19539 bp, 24 predicted proteins | sample OricomgcompostMG_FD_108783 | JGI IMG/M metagenome (GOLD analysis project Ga0164242, IMG submission 108783) | Miracle-Growth compost microbial communities from Emeryville, California, USA - Original compost - Miracle growth compost (MG) ... | reverse complement strand
GGCATCATGAAGCTGCTGGACCGGATCAACCGCACCGGCACCACCGTGGTGATGGCCACCCACGACGCCAGCATCGTCGACCAGATGCGCAAGCGCGTCGTGGAGCTCGAGGGCGGCCGCGTCATCCGCGACCAGGCCCAGGGCGTCTACGGCTACCAGCACTGATCCACCCCTCCGACTCCCCACGAGAGAGCCGAGCATGCAGCTTCGTTATGTCTTCACCGAGCTCCGCCAAGGCCTGCGCCGCAACCTGTCGATGCACCTGGCGGTCGTCCTCACCCTGCTGGTCTCGCTGACGCTGGTCGGCGTCGGCGTCCTCCTCTACCAGGAGGCCGACAAGACCGCCGAGCAGTGGGGCAGCGAGCTCCAGATCACCGTCTTCCTCTGCAACGGCACCACCGACGCCACGCCGTCCTGCGTGGGTCCGGCCACCGATGCGCAGAAGCAGGCCATCGAGAAGGTGCTCCACGACAACGACAATGTCGCGTCGTTCCGGCTGGAGTCCCAGCAGGAGGCCTACCAGCGGATCCAGCACCTCAACGTGCCGGCGAGCAGCTTCAAGGGGCCGGACCCGGCGATCAAGGTCAGCGACATGCCGGAGTCCTACTGGATCACCATGAAGGACCCGCACAAGGCCTCCCAGATCAAGGAGTCGGTGCAGGGCCTCGACGGCGTCTCGAGCGTGCAGGACCTGCACAACATCATGGGCTCGATCCTGGGCACCATCGACAAGCTGCGCAACGGCACCCTGATCGCGGCCGCGCTGTTGGTGGTCGCAGCGCTGCTGCTGGTCGCCAACACCATCCGGCTGGCCGCGTTCGCCCGACGCCGGGAGATCGCGATCATGCGGCTGGTCGGCGCCTCGACCCTCTACATCGCGCTGCCGTTCCTCCTCGAGGCGCTGGTCACCGCGGCAGCCGGCGTGGCCCTCGCGGCCGGGGCGCTCGCGGCGGTGATGAAGATGGGCGTGATCGACAGCCTCTCCAAGCTGCGCTGGGACGCCTGGGTCGGCTGGCCGGAGTACGGCGTCGCCGTGGTCATCATGGCGATCCTCGGGGTGATCCTGACGGTGCTTCCGACACTCCTGCTGACCCGCAAATACATCAAAGTCTGACACCGGTCATCTACGGTCGAGGTGTTCACTTCCCCGAACGACTCGTAAGGCAGCTCCGGTGCGATCCTTCCCCCGTACCGTCCGTCGTCGCGTACTTGCCGCCAGCCTGGCAGCGGTCTGCGTCGGTGGACTCTCCGTCCCCGTCGCCTACGCAAGCGACCACAGCCACGACCTGAAGCAGAAGCAGAAGGCGGCGCAGGCCCACGTGAAGACCGTCCAGGGCGACCTGGACGACTCGAGCGCGGCCCTGCAGGCGGCGACCAAGAAGCTCACCGCCGCCAAGGCACAGCTGGTCGCCGCGAGGGCTCACCTCTCCGACGTCAACGGCAAGCTCGCCGCGGCACAGAAGATCGAGGCGCAGGCCCAGGCGGCGCTGACCCAGGCCAAGGCCGCACTCGCCCAGGCGACCTCGGCTCTCGACGCCGGCAAGCAGGCCGTCGACACCCAGCGTGACGCGGTCAAGCGCGCCGTCCTCTCTACGTACACGCAGGGCGACCCGACCCTGCTCGAGATGGGCGATCTGATGAACGCCGAGTCGCCGTCCGACATCGTCCGGCAGCTCGACTACAGCCGGGTGGTCTCCACCTCCGAGACCAACACCTACAAGGCGCTCCAGTCCGCCGAGGTGCTGCTCAAGGTCCGCCAGCAGAACCTCGCCGACGCCAAGGCGAAGGAGGCGGAGCAGGAGCAGGTCGCCGCCGACCACCTCGCCGAGGTGCAGCAGCTGCAGCAGCAGGCCGCTGCCGCGGCGAGCTCCGTCGCGACCATGGTCAGCCAGGCCGCCGCGGCGAGGGCCGAGGCCAAGCAGACCAAGGCGAACGACCAGAAGCAGGTCGACCTGGCCAAGGCCCAGGAGGAGAAAATCACCAAGCAGATCCTCGCCGAGGCCGCGAAGCACCACCGCAGCGTCCACGTCTCCTCGACGCACGGCATGTTCCAGATGCCGGTCCTCAATACCTACATCACCTCGCCGTACGGCTGGCGGATCCACCCGATCTACCACTACTGGGGCTTGCACGACGGCGACGACCTGCACGCGCCCTGCGGGACGCCGGAGCGGGCGGTCGGCACCGGCAAGGTGGTCTCGGAGTACTACTCCAGCGTCTGGGGCAACCGGCTCTACCTCGATCTGGGCAAGATCAACGGCGCGCAGTACACCGCGATCTACAACCACATCCCCGACGGCGGCTACAAGGCCAAGGTCGGCGAGGTCGTGTCGAAGAACCAGGTCATCGCGGTGGCGGGCACGACCGGCTGGTCGACCGGCTGCCACCTGCACTTCACGATCATGAAGAACGGCACCGCGATCGACCCGATGTCGGTCATCGGCTGATCCACGGTGGTCGAGGTGCGAGCGAAGCGAGCCTCGAAGCCTCCGATACGCGTCGAGCGCGTCGGTCCGGTCACCACGGTGATCCTGGACCGGCCCGCCGCGCGCAACGCTGTCGATCGGCCCACGGCGGAGGCACTGGCGGAGGCGTTCCGAGCCTTCGACGCCGACGAGTCGGCAGCCGTCGCGGTGCTCACCGGCGCCGACGGCACGTTCTGCGCGGGAGCCGACCTGAAGGCCGTCGGTACGCCGTCGCAGAACCGCCTCGACCCGGCCGGCGACGCGCCGATGGGCGTCTCGCGGCTGGAGCTGGGCAAGCCGGTGATCGCGGCGATCGAGGGACACGCGGTCGCCGGCGGCCTCGAGCTGGCGCTGTGGTGCGACCTGCGGGTGGCAGCGGCCGACGCCGTCCTCGGAGTCTTCTGTCGCCGCTTCGGCGTACCCCTGATCGACGGGGGCACGGTGAGGCTGCCCGCCCTGATCGGCACCTCGCGGGCGCTGGATCTCATCCTGACCGGCCGTGCCGTGGGGGCCGAGGAGGCGCTGGCGATGGGCCTGGTCAACCGGGTCGTCGCGCCCGGCCGGGCCCGGGTCGCTGCCGAGGAGCTCGCCCGGCAGCTGGCCGCGCTGCCCCAGACCACGATGCGCAACGACCGTCGCTCGGTGCGCCACGGCGAGGGCCGGCCGACCGCCGAGGCGATGGCCTACGAGTTCGAGACCGGCCTGGAGTCGCTCGCCGCCGACGGCGTCGGGGGAGCGGCCCGCTTCGCCGCAGGCGAGGGGCGGCACGGGCAGCCGGCCACCGAGTCATAACAAGTTGCGCGGCTTTGGGATGATGGTGGGATGCCGAAGGAGCAGGGGCGCAAGATGATCGCGCAGAACAAGAAGGCGCGACACGACTATCACATCGAGGACACCTACGAGGCCGGCATGGTCCTGCAGGGCACCGAGGTGAAGTCGCTGCGCGAGGGGCGCGCCTCGCTGGTCGACGGGTTCGTCGACATCGACCGGGGCGAGGCATGGCTGCACGGCGTGCACATCCCCGAATACCTCAACGGCTCGTGGACCAACCATGCCGCTCGCCGCAAGCGCAAACTGCTCCTGCACCGGATGGAGATCGAGAAGATCGAGCGCCGCGTCTCGGAGAAGGGCCTGACGATCGTGCCGCTCTCGCTCTACTTCGACAACGGCCGCGCCAAGATCGAGATCGCTCTGGCCAAGGGCAAGAAGAGCTGGGACAAGCGGCAGGCGATCGCCGAGCGCACCGCCGACCGGGAGAAGGAGCAGGCGCTCGGCCGTCACCTCAAGGGCATGCGGGACTGATGCGACAGCCGGCCGCCTGGGCGCGCTCGCGCTTCGCGGCGGCACCCGTGGCGCGACTTGCGACCGTCTCCGCGGCCGGCGAGCCACACCTGGTCCCGGTCGTCTTCGCGGTGGTCGGATCGACGATCGTGACGGCGGTCGACCACAAGCCCAAGTCCACGACCCGGCTGAGGCGGCTGCGCAACATCGCCGAGACCGGTCGGGTGGCGCTCCTGGTCGACGAGTACGCCGCGGACTGGTCGCGGCTGTGGTGGGCCAGGGCGGACGGCACCGCACGGGTCGTCGACGCCGGCGAGGTGGAGGCGGCGACGATCACGGCACTGACCGACCGCTACCGGCAGTACGCCGACCAGCCGCCGGCCGGACCGTACCTCCTGGTCGACGTACAGCGCTGGAGCGGCTGGTCGGCTACGTCATGATGGCTGCGTGACCGAACTGGCCGACCTGCGCGATCTCCTGCCCGATGCCGCCGACGTCACCGCCTGGTGGCAGCGGCACGACCTGCCGGGGCTGTTCGACGTACACGTGCACTTCATGGCGCCGCCCGTGCAGCGGGCGGTCTGGGAGGTCTTCGACACCGCCGGGCCCAAGCTCGGTCGGCCGTGGCCGGTCCGCTACCGGCTCTGTGACGACGACCGGGTCGAGCTGCTCCGGGCGATGGGGATCCGGCGCTTCTCCGCACTGTCCTATGCGCACCGGCCTGGGGTGGCGGAGTTCCTCAACGCCTGGGCCCGCGACTTCGCCCAACGGGTGCCCGAGTCACTGTGGTCGGCGACCCTCTATCCGGAGGAGCCGGCCGCTCGCTATGTCGGCGAGCTCGTCGAGGCAGGTGTCGAGGTCTTCAAGGTGCACGTGCAGGTCGGCGACTTCCTGCTCGACGACCCGCTCCTCGACGACGTCTGGGCCACCCTTTCGGACGCGCGCACGCCGGTGCTGATCCACGTCGGCTCCGGGCCGGTCGCAAGCCCGTACACCGGACCGGACTCGCTGCGCCGGGTGCTGGCGCGCTTCCCCGAGCTGACCGTGATCGTCGCTCATCTGGGCGCGCCGGAGTACGCCGACTTCCTCGAGCTCGCCGAGCGCTACGAGCGGGTCCACCTCGACACCACGATGGTGTTCACCGACTTCTTCTCCGAGGCGACCGCGGCGTACCCCGCCGAACTGCTGCCACGCCTCCAGGCGCTGGGGTCGAAGATCCTGCTCGGTACCGACTATCCCTCCATCCCCTACCCGTACCTCCATCAGCTCGAGGCGCTCGAGCGCCTCGACCTCGGGGAACACTGGCTGCGCTCGGTGTGTTGGGACAACGGTGTGAGGCTCTTCGGGGAAACCCGTTAGGGTCCATGCGGTCCCGGCCGGTAGGGTGGGAGCACAACTCAAGAGGGGCTGATCGGTTTCGACTTGGGACGTTAGTTCCAGGGGAAGCGGGTCGAGAAGCCAGCGTCATCTCGTAAACGATCGCTGGAAACATATAACTGCCAACGCTAAGCGCAGTTCCTTCGCTCTCGCCGCCTGACGCGGTGATCGAAGCGTCTGACCGGGTATCCGTCTTCGACCCGGACCCAGGCGTCGACTAGAAGACTCACCTAGCGTGCTGCGTCAGCGGGCCGCTAGGGACATCTAGCTGACTGAGCCTGTCGGGGAGGTGTCTGTGCCAGCCCCGGGGCCGAGAAAAGCGACAGCGCAGACTGCACCCGGAGAAGACCTGGTTCGACGCTCGAGGACCGGGGTTCGATTCCCCGCAGCTCCACGACATCGGGGCGGCGTGTGTCTGCGCGAAGCGCAGACCACGCCGCCTTCGTCATCTGTGTGGGGCTTCGCCCCACGCCAGTTCGGGAAACCGTGCTTCGGGCACGGATGCCGCCGGGCTAGCCTGGCGCGGTGACCACGATTGCACGCGTGTACGACGCCCGCGCCGCCGACGAGGGGCTGCGCGTGCTCGTGGACCGGCTGTGGCCGCGGGGGATCCGCAAGGACGATCCGCGGATCGACGCGTGGTGGCGCGACCTGGCGCCCTCGGCCGAGCTGCGCACCTGGTTCGGCCACCGCGTCGAGCGGCTCGAGGAGTTCGCGATGCGCTACCGGGAGGAGCTCGAGGCGCCGGAGCAGGCGGACCTCCTGGCGCGCGCCCGGGAGGTCGACCGCGCCGGGGGTCTTACCGTGCTGACGGCAACCAAGGATCTGGCGATCGCGCACACCGCTGTGCTGGCTCAGGTCATCGACGCGGCGCCGGCGTCGTAGCGCAGGAAAACTGAAGGCGACTGGTGCCGATCCGTCGTCCGGATCTGCCAGTCGCCTTCAGTTTCGCGCCGACGCGCGGGTCGCCTTCAGTTTCCCGTCCGCCCGCCGCCGCGCCAGCGACCCGGCGCAGGAGCAGATCAGTGCGCGAGGCCCCAGAAGAAGCCGAAGATGCCGGCACCCACGCCCGCGATGATGATCAGCCACAGGGAGACCATCGCCAGCGTGTGCATGTTGTGCTGGTAGCTGTTGTGCTCGAAGCCCGGGAAGTGCCCGTCGTTGCCGGTGACGTCAGTCATCGATCTCTCCTGATCCGGTTGGTTCTCAGGGAGCACGCTAGCGCCTTTCGTCGGACTCGTCCCAGATGTCGGGCCTCTACTCGGGGAGACGGCGGCAGCCGCACCGTCCCTCCAGTCAACCAGGTTACGGTGACCGCATGCCCGCGCCACCGGCTCCGGTCAGTCCGCCCGACTGCGTCTTCTGCGCCATCGTGGGCGGCGGGAGCGCCGCGGCGATCGTGCTCGAGGACGACGACTTCCTCGCCTTCCTGGATCGGCGGCCGGTCTTCAAGGGCCACGTGCTGCTTGTCCCGCGCGAGCACTTCGTCACCCTGCCCGACCTGCCGGCCGGGCTCCGCGACCCGTTCCTGGCCCATGCCCAGCGGCTGGCGAGCGCGATGGTGGCCGGCCTCGGCGCGCAGGGCAGCTTCGTGGCGAACAACAACACCGTCAGCCAGTCGGTCGCCCACCTGCACCTCCACGTCGTACCTCGGACGAAGGGAGACGGCCTGCGCGGATTCTTCTGGCCCCGGCACAAGTACGCCGACGAGCAGGAGATGGCGGACTACGCGGCGCGGCTGCGCGCGTCGTTACAGTGACGCTGGCTACATCCGGACAGCAGAGCAGACTGCAGAACAGAAGGAGTCACACCATGGGTCGTTTCGACGGACGGGTCGCCGTGATCACCGGCGCCGCACGCGGCATCGGTTTCGGCGTCGCCACCCGCTTCGCCGAGGAGGGCGCCTCGGTCGCGATCGTCGACCTCGACGAGGCAGCCGCCAGCGAGGCCGCCGCCAAGCTCCCCGCCGCGAGCGGTGCCAACGCCAAGCACGTCGGGATCGGCGCCAACGTCGGCGACGGTGCCTCGGTCGAGGCCGCGATCGGGCGGGTCGTCACCGAGCTCGGCGGCATCCACATCCTGATGAACAACGCCGGCATCACCCGCGACAACCTCCTGTTCAAGATGAGCGAGGACGACTGGGACCTGGTGATGAACGTTCACCTCAAGGGCTCCTTCCTGATGTCCAAGGCCGCCCAGAAGCACTTCGTGGCCCAGAAGTACGGCAAGATCGTCAACGTCTCCTCGACCTCGGCGCTCGGCAACCGCGGCCAGGCCAACTACTCCGCCGCCAAGATGGGGCTCCAGGGCTTCACCCGCACCCTCGGCATCGAGCTGGGTCCCTTCGGCATCAACGTCAACGCCATCGCGCCGGGCTTCATCGCCACCGAGATGACCGACGCCACCGCCGCCCGCCTGGGCATGGCGGTCGAGGACTTCCGCAAGGCCGCTGCCGAGCACAACCCGGTCCGTCGGGTCGGCTTCCCCGAGGACATCGCCGCCGCCGCCACCTTCCTGGCCAGCGACGAGGCCTCCTACATCACCGGCCAGACCCTGTACGTCGACGGCGGCTCCACCCTGGGCTGATCGGCACCGCTCAGGCCGATCACGACCCGATCAGGCGGTGGAGGCGGTCGAGCCAGCGCCCGAAGTGCGCTGGCTGTTGGCGCGCCTCCGCCGCCTGCTGGGTCCATCAGGGAGACTGGTCCCGATTTTCCTTGCTTCGAAACCCGTTTGGAGTCTTCCCATGCGCACTTCCCGCGCCCTCGTGAGTGCCGTCGTCCCTCTGGCCCTGGGCAGTGTTCTGCTCACCGGTTGCGGTGGCGGCAGCAAGGACAGCAGCGACGGTGCCAGTCCGGCGGCCAGCACCTCGGCGTCCGCCCCGGCGGCGACTCCGGCCCCGACGACGTGGCCGCTGACCGGCCTCTCCGCCCCCGACGGCGCTTCGGAGACCAAGCACTCGGTCTACATCGCCAAGATCGACAACACCGTCGACAGCAAGCCGCAGTACGGCGTCGGCCAGGCCGACCTGGTGACCCAGGAGCTGGTCGAGGGCGGCATCACCCGACTCGCGGTGTTCTTCTACTCCAAGCTCCCCGACAAGGTCGGTCCGATCCGGTCGATGCGCCTGACCGACATCGGCGTGGCCAAGCCGCTCAACGCCAAGCTGGTCACCTCCGGTGCCGCACCGGTGACCCTCAAGGGCCTGGCGCAGGCGGGGGTGAAGTTCATCGGCATGAGCAACCCCAACGTCCGCCGCATCATGGACGGCTCCCACGACACCCTGCACAGCGTCCAGGCCAACCTGCACACGCTCGCTGCCAGCTCGACCCAGAAGGCGAAGGCGCGCCCCCAGGACTTCCTCCAGTGGGGGACCGACAGCGACTTCCAGGGCACCGGCAAGGCCACCACGGTGAACACCAAGATCGGCAATGCCGCTGGCAGCAACGACGTGTGGAAGTACACCGCGGGCAAGTACGTCCTGCAGAACAGCTACATGGACCAGGGCAGCGTGTTCAACCCCGACACCGTCATCGCGATCACTGTCAAGACCAGCATCGCGCCCTACAAGGACCCGGCCGGCAACCCCGTCCCGGTGACCCACTTCGAGGGCAGTGGCAAGGCCACGATCTTCCACAACGGCAAGTTCGAGAAGGTCAAGTGGACCAAGAAGGGCGTCGAGGGCCTGCCCACCTTCACCGCCAAGGACGGCAGCACCGTCAAGATCCCCGCGGGCCACGTGTGGATCGCGCTGGTGCCCAAGGGTGGTGACTCGGTCGCGGCCGGCTCGGTCTCCTGGAGCAAGTGACGCGATAGCGCACCTCGACGGGCTCGGGCGACGTACGCCGAGCCCGTCGAGGACGCTGCGGCGTACGTCGAGCTAGTCGAGCTCGGGTGACTCGCTCGGCGTCTCGTCGTCCTCGGTGCTGACGATGTTGCGGATGTGCACGCCCTGTGCCGAGAGGGCCCGCATGCCGGCGAGCATGTAGCTGATCGCCTCCTCGACTCGGCGGGCCGCGGCGACCTGGTCTGCGGCGCTGGCGACGGTGTCGCCCACCGACGACAGCGCACCGAAGAAGATCCGCGCGAAGGTCGCGTTCATCTCCTCGTCCACGTCCTGCCCGGCGGCCCGCAGCACCGTCTGCACGATGTCGACCACGACCGTGAACGCGGAGCGCTCCTCCTGCTCGCGGTAGCGCTCATAGCCGAGCACGGCCGGACCGTCCTGGATCACGATGCGCCGGTACTCGGGCCGCTGGACGGCGGAGAGGAAGGCCCGCAGCCCGATCAGGGCCTGCTCCCAGGGATCCTTGACGCCCTTGATCTGCTGGCGGATCAACTTCGTGGTGCTCGCCTCGACCTCGACGAAGACCGCGTCGAAGAGGGCCTGCTTGCCACTGAAGTGGTGGTAGAGCGCGCCCTTGGTGACCTTCGCGCCGGAGACGATCGCGTCCAGCGAGGCGCCGGCGTACCCGTACTCGGCGAACAGCCTGGTGGCCACCTCCAGGAGCGCCTTCTTGGTGGAGGCGGAGTACTGCTGGCGGCGGGTCACCCCCGGGACGTTCGGCAGGGGTGGCACCTTCGGAACGAGCTTGCTCACGGACTTGGCCACCGGGTCACCTTAATCACTCCATGTCCGGCGCGAGTGGTCAGCATCACTCCCGGCGGGATTGGCATACCGGCGGTATGAACCGTACTTTCGTTACGTACTCGCAGTATGTGAGTGTCATCGAGAAGGGGGCCAGCCATGACCTGGACGAGCTACCACAACCGCGGAGAAGTGCTCCGCGCCGCGATGGCGGCCGCCGACGAACGTCGCGACGGCCGCCTCCCGATGGACATCGACGGAGTGCGCGAGAAGTTCGCCGACGAGCTCGATCTGCTCGGCGCGATGCAGCTGAGGTGGCACACCGCCTTCGCCGGGCGGATCGAGCACGAGCTCGCCGAGCAGCCGATGGATCTGGAGGCCGCCGTGATCGCGGCATGGCACCGGGCCGCGGACGCGATGCCCGGCGTCCGCCTGGTCCTGGACAGCTACATGGAGCACCCGACCGACGAGCGGATGGCGCGAGCCATGACCAAGGCGGCCGCCAAGGAGCAGATCATGATCGCGGCCATGGCCGGTCGTGGCGCTCCGCTGGACGAGCTGGCCATCCCGGTGGGCCGCCGGATCGAGGAGGCGGCGCGGGCGACCTACGTGCCGGCCCCGCCGGCGCCGGAGCGGGTCTCCCTGCTCGACCGGATCCGCTCCGCACTCGCTGCCTGACCGCTCGGCTGCCTGACCGCTCCGGCCGTCGCGAGCGCGGCGGGTGCCATGATGGCGGGCATGGAGATCGAGCCGGGTCACCTGCTAGTCGCGACGCCCGAGCTGCGCGACCCCAACTTCGCGCGCACGGTCGTCCTGATGGTCGATGCCGACCCCGATGGCGCTGTCGGGGTGATCCTCAACCGCCCTACCGACGTGCTGGTCGGCGAGGTGCTGGCGCCCTGGCAGCAGCGGGTGGGTGAGCCGCCGGTGCTCTTCGAGGGCGGCCCGGTCAGCAGCCAGGCCGCGCTCGCCGTCGGACTGCTGCGCGACGCCGGCGACGTACCGGTCGGCTTCCATGCCTTCCATGGGCGACTGGGCCTCCTCGACCTCGACACGCCCGGCGAACTGGTCGAGGGCACCCTGAGCGGACTGCGCATCTTCGCCGGGTACGCGGGGTGGGGTGCCGACCAGCTGGAGCTCGAGATCGCCGAGGGCAGCTGGTACGTCGTACCGGCCCTTCGCGCCGACATCTTCCGGTCTTCGGTGGCGACGCTGTGGAACGACGTGCTGCGCCGTCAACCGGGACATCTCGCCTGGCAGTCGACCCGGCCCGCCGACCCCGAGCTGAACTGATCCCTGACGCCGCGCTCCGCGCTCAGCGCTCGCTCGCTTCACGTAAGGTTGGGGCCATGGGATTCGGCTTCGGCAGCGACGGTGGCACTGATACCGCGGTCAAGGAGAGAGTGGGCCAGAGCGAGGAGACGGTCCCCACCGAGGAGGGTGACCACGACCGCTACTCGCACTTCGTCGAGAAGGAGAAGCTCACCGAGGCGATGGTGATGGGAACACCCGTCGTCGCCCTGTGCGGCAAGGTCTGGGTGCCCACCCGGGACGGCACGAAGTTCCCCACCTGCCCTGAGTGCAAGGAGATCTGGGAGTCCATGCCTCCCGAGGGAGACGCGTGAACAACCTGAGTCCGGGGAGCCTCACCCCGGCGTGGCCGAACAAGGCCGCATGGGGGACAGCCACGTCCCTGCGGGCCTGGCAGGCCGCCGCCATGGAGAAGTACTTCGCCGAGCAGCCGCGCGACTTCCTCGCCGTGGCCACGCCCGGCGCCGGCAAGACGACGTTCGCGCTGAGTGTCGCCGCCGAGCTCCTCGGCCGGCGCATCGTCGACCGGCTCATCATCGTGGCGCCCACCGAGCACCTGAAGACGCAGTGGGCCGAGGCCGCGGAGCGCGCCGGCATCCCGATCGACCCGACGTACTCGGCCGGCCAGGGCAAGACGTCGGGTGAGTACCTCGGCATCGCCGTCACCTACGCCGGCGTGGCGGTCAACCCGCTGGCGATGCGGATCCGGGCCGAGCGGTTCAAGACGCTCGTCATCCTCGACGAGGTCCACCACGCCGGCGACGCGCTGTCGTGGGGCGAGGGCGTGCGCGAGGCGTTCGAGGACGCCACCCGACGGCTGTGCCTGACCGGCACACCGTTCCGCTCCGACATCAACCCGATCCCGTTCGTCACCTACGCGCCAGACGAATCGGATCCCGCGCGCACCCTCAAGTCACGGGCCGACTACACCTACGGGTACGCCGAGGCCCTCGCCGACCATGTCGTGCGACCGGTGCTGTTCATGGCCTACTCCGGCCAGATGACGTGGCGCACCCGCGCCGGCGACGAGATCGCCGCGCACCTGGGCGAGCCGCTCACCAAGGACCTGACCCAGCAGGCGCTGCGCACGGCCCTCGATCCCAAGGGCTCGTGGATCCCGGCCGTGCTGGCCGCCGCGGACAAGCGCCTCTCCGAGGTACGGCGCCACGTCCCCGACGCCGGTGCGCTGGTGATCGCGACCGACCAGGACTCGGCGCGCTCCTACGCCAAGACGCTCAAGCAGCTGGCCGGCGAGTCGCCGACGCTCGTGCTCTCGGACGAGAAGGAGGCGTCGAAGAAGATCGCCGCCTTCGCCAGGAGCGACGACCGCTGGATGGTGGCCGTCCGGATGGTGTCCGAGGGCGTCGACGTACCTCGGCTGTCGGTCGGGGTCTATGCCACCACCACCTCGACACCGCTCTTCTTCGCCCAGGCCATCGGCCGCTTCGTGCGGTCGCGGTCGAAGGGCGAGACCGCGTCGGTCTTCCTGCCGTCGGTGCCCAACCTGCTCGGCTTCGCCGCGGAGATGGAGGTCGCCCGCGACCATGTCCTGGGCAAGCCAGAGGGCTCCGGCGAGGACGGTGACCTGTTCGCGCCCGAGGACGCCCTGATGGCGCAGGCGAACGCCGCCGAGTCCGCCTCGGCCGACGAGGCGATGGGCCCGTGGGAGGCGCTCGGCTCCGAGGCGCGGTTCGACCGGGTGCTCTTCGACGGCGGCGAGTTCGGCCACTCCGGCGAGGTGCACGTGGGCTCGGAGGAGGAGATGGACTTCCTCGGCATCCCGGGCCTGCTCGAGCCGGACCAGATGCGCCAGCTGCTCCAGCAGCGGCAGAGCGACCGGGCCAAGCAGCAGAGGGCCCGCGGGGACGCGCTCGAGGAGGCGCGGCGGCAGGCGGCCGCCGACGGCCTGGTCGAGGCGACCACGCACGAGCAGCTCGCCGTGCTGCGGCGCGAGCTCAACGGCCTCGTCGCCGCCTGGCACCACCGCACCGGCCAGGCCCACGGCATCACCCACGCCGCGCTGCGGCGTGAGTGCGGTGGCCCGGCGGCAGCAGTCGCCACCGCCGACCAGCTCCGCGCCCGCATCGAGCGGATCCGGGAGTGGGCCGCACAGCGCCGCAGCTCCTGAGGCCTGAAACAAGCCCGGGCACCTGACGTTCCTCACGCCGTACCGGCGTGTTGTGGTGAGGAACGTCAGGTGCCCGGGTTCGTTCAGGCGACCTGAGTCGGGCGACCGTCAGTCGGCGTCGGCCGCCTCGAGGATCTCGGCCTCCTGCTCCGAGCCGTGGCCGGGAGCGCCGCCGACGGGGATGAACCGGCGGAAGGCCAGCAGGACGATCAACGCCACCAGGGTCACGCCGGCGCCGAGGTAGAACGGCGTGTGGAAGCTGTGCTCGGCGAGCTTGCCCGCCACGTAGGCGCCGACCGCGCCGCCGAAGAACCGGACGAAGGAGTACGCCGCGGACGCGACCGGCCGCGGCACCGGCGCCGCACCCATCACCAGGGTGGTGATCACGGTGTTGTTGATGCCGAGGAAGAAGCCGGCCACGACGACGCAGACGACCAACGCTGCCGGGTGGGCGGAGAGGAGGGCCATCGCCGTCAGCACGATCGCGAAGCCGACCAGCGCGGTGACGATCGCGGCGATGGTGCCGACCCGGCGCTCGAGCCACGGCGCTCCCCAGATCGAGGTGAAGGCCAGCGCCACGCCCCAGCCGAAGAAGACCCAGCCGACACCGGCAGCCGACATCTTGAGCGGGTAGGGAGCGACGGCCATCAGGGTGAAGAAGCCGAAGTTGTAGAGCAGCGAGACCAGCGAGACCAGCAGGAGGCCGGGGTGGCGCAGCGCCTTGATCGGGTCGGCGACCGAGGTCGTGTGCTCCGGCTTCGGGGTGGGCGGCAGCAGGAAGAACGTGGCCACGAGCCCGAGGAACATCAAGACCGCGACGCCGAAGAACGGGCCGCGCCAGCTGATGTGCTGACCGAGCTGCCCGCCGACGATCGGGCCCAGGCCGATGCCGATGCCCAGCGCGGACTCGTAGAGCAGGACGGCCTGCTTCAGCGACCCGGCCGACAGGGACACGATGGTGGCCAGCGAGGTGGCGATGAACAGCGCGTTGCCCAGACCCCAGAAGGCACGGGCGGCGACGATGCCGCCGACGCTGTTCATGGAGCCGCCGACGGCGGAGAAGATGACGATGATGGCGAGGCCGAGGAGCAGCGTCCACTTCACTCCGATCCGGCTGGAGACGAAGCCGGTGATCAGCATGGCCACCGCTGTCACCACGAGATAGGAGGTGAAGAGGAGGGAGACCTGGCCGGTGGTGGCGCCGAGGCTGTCCTTCAGCGAGGCGAGGATCGGGTCGACCAGGCCGAGGCCCATGAAGGAGATGACGCACGCAAAGGCGACGGCCCAGACCGCACGCGGCTGCTGGAGGAGCGAGCCCTTCGACTCGCTCCCGGGGGCGGTGGTTGCGGGGGAGTTCACACGTTTCCTTTCTCGGTGAGGCTCGTGAGTACGGCGATCGCGGTCGCGATGTCGGCCTCGGAGTGGGCGCTGAGCCGGCCCTGGACGACCGCGGTGATGCGTTCGTGGTTCACCTGGAGATAGGTGCGCCCGGTGTCGGTCAAGGAGAGGACCTGGGCGCGCGCATCGCTGGGATGCGGCGCCTTGGTGACGTAGCCGTCCTGCACGAGGACGGCGATCTGGGCGCTCATCGTCGGCTGCGAGATGCCGTCCGCGGCGGCGAGCTGACTGATGCCGACCGGTCCGATGTCGTCGAGCATGGCGAGCACGCGGTAGGCGGCGGGGACGGTGGCACTGCGGCGCAGCTGACGGACCAGCTTGCCGGCGAGGAGCACCAGTTGGGCGGTCGAGTCAGTCACATCGGGTAACTATATACCTTGCCTATGTAGTTGGCAAGTCTCACTCGCCTCCGGCGATCTCGATGCCGACGGCAGCCATCTCGGCCAGGGCGCGCTCGGTGGTCTGCGGCGCCACCCCGGCGCTGAGCCCGGTCAGCACCCGTGTCGTGAACCCCTCGCGGACGGCGTCGAGGGCGGTGGCCCGGACGCAGTGATCGGTGGCGAGCCCGCAGACGTCGACCTCGGTCACCTGGTGGGTGCGCAGCCAGGCTGCCAGTCGCGACCCGTCCGGCGCCGTACCCTCGAATCCCGAGTAGGCGGCCGCATGCTCGCCCTTGCGGAAGATCTCGTCGAAGGGTTCCGGGTCGAGGTTGGGGTGGAACGCCTCGCCGGCCGTCCCGACCCGGCAGTGCGCCGGCCAGGTGTCGGCGTAGTCGGGCCGGTCGCTGAAGTGGCGCCCCGGGTCGATGTGGTGGTCCTTGGTCGCGACCACGTGGTCGTAGCTGGCGGCCCCCGGCAGCGCGTCGCGGCGGGCGTGCAGCAGCTCGGCGATGTCGTGCGCCACCTGCGCTCCGCCGGTCACCGGCAGCGAGCCGCCCTCACAGAAGTCGTTCTGGACATCGACCACGATCAGCGCGCGAGCCATGCACCGACCGTAGCGCCCCGAACGGCTCAGACGAACAGCGTCGGGATCGCCGGCTCGCCCTTCATCATCGACTGCACCGCGATCGGCAGCTCGGCCACGGCGATGCGGTGCCGGTCGCGGCTGGCCGCCAGCGGCTCGCGGCCCACGATCTCGCCGTCGCGGACCAGCGGCACCAGCAGCGCCCGGTCGTCGCTGCGTCGTCCCGAGCCTGTCGCGGGGTCGCAGACCGGGGGAGCGCCGATGCCGATCACCTCGGCCTCCGCGACCCCGGCGGCCGAACGCCGCCGCAGCGCGTACTTGCGTCCACCGATCGAGGCCTTGTCCGCGCTCCGCTTGGCCACCGACACCATCGTGCCGTCATCGCCCTCACGCGACACCAGCTTGTACACGAACCCGCAGGTCGGCGCGCCCGAGCCGGTGACCAGCTGGGTGCCCACGCCGTACCCGTCGACGGGGGCCGCCCCGAGGGACGCGATCGCGTGCTCGTCCAGGTCGCTGGTCACGATGATCTTGGTCTCCCGCGCCCCGAGGCCGTCCAGCTGCGCGCGCACGTCATGGGCGAGTACGCCGAGGTCGCCGGAGTCGATCCGGACCGCGCCCAGGCCGGTGCCGGTCACCTCGATCGCGGTGCGCACGGCCTCAGCGATGTCGTAGGTGTCGACCAGCAGGGTGGTGCCGACGCCGAGTGAGTCCACCTGTGCGGTGAAGGCGTCGCGCTCGCTGTCGTGCAGCAGGGTGAAGGCATGCGCCGAGGTGCCGGTGGACGGTACGCCGTAGCGCGCCCGGGCTGCCAGGTTGGAGGTCGCGTCGAACCCGGCGACATAGGCCGCCCGGGCCGCCGCAACCGCGGCAGACTCGTGGGTGCGCCGCGAGCCCATCTCGATGCAGGGTCGTCCCTGCGCTGCCAGCGTCATCCGGGACGCGGCCGAGGCGATCGCGCTGTCGTGGTTGTAGATGGAGAGCAGGACGGTCTCCAGCAGGACGGCGTCCGCGAAGCTCGCCTCCACCGTCAGCAGCGGCGAGTGCGGGAAGTAGACCTCGCCCTCCGGATAGCCCCAGACGTCGCCGCCGAAGCGGTAGTCGCCGAGCCAGGTCAGGGTGGCGTCGTCGACCACACCGGTCAGCGCGGCCAGCACCTCGGGGTCGAAGCGGAACGACTCGATCGCCTCCAGTGCGCGACCGACCCCGGCGACCACGCCGTACCGGCGGCCTTCGGGCAGGCGGCGCGGGAAGAGCTCGAAGACGCTGCGTCGTCCAGCGGTACCGCCCGCCAGGGCGGCCTGCAGCATGGTCAGCTCGTAGTGATCGGTCAGCAGCGCGGTCGAGGCGCCGGGCGTCAGATCGCCGGGGAAGGCCGGCCGTGTCGAGGTCACGGCGTCATCGTGGCACGATGGAGCCATGTCCGCGCCGAGCCCCGTGGAACTTCGCCCCGGCACAGAACAGAGCCCCGTCGCCGATGACCTGACGACCCCCGCGACGCCGTGGGTCACCGTGGTCTGGAACGACCCGGTGAACCTGATGTCCTATGTCGCCTACGTCTTCCAGAAGCACTTCGGCTATGAGAAGAAGAAGGCCGAGAAGCTGATGATGGAGGTGCACGAGGATGGTCGCTCCGCGGTGAGCGCCGGCAGCCGCGAGGAGATGGAGCGCGACGTGCAGGCCATGCACGGCTACGGCCTCTGGGCGACGCTGGAGAAGCAGGAGTGACCACCCGATGACCGGCTTCGCCTATCACCGCCGCGGCAAGCAGATCGCGGCGACGTTCACCGGCTTCGAGGCCGACCTGCTGCGCTCGCTGGCCGCGCAGCTGATCGAGCTGCTGCACGACGAGTCAGCGCTTCCGCAGGAGGCGATCGACCCGCTCGAGGCGCTGCTCGACTTCTCCGGACCGACCACCGAGCCGGAGGACCCGGTGCTGGCCCGGCTCTTCCCGACCGCCTACACCGAGGACGACGAGGCGGCCGCCGACTTCCGGCGGTTCACCGAGAGCACGCTGCGCGAGGGCAAGGCCACCGGTGCGGCCGCGATCGTGGATGCGCTGGAGGAGGCCGGTCTCCCGTCGGAGCTCTCCGAGGACGGCCTGATGATCGACGTCGAGCTCGACCAGCAGGGCGCCGAGACCTGGCTGCGCTCCTTCACCGACCTGCGCCTCGCCCTGGCCACCCGGCTCGGCATCGAGGAGGGCGACGAGGACTTCTGGGACCAGCTCTCGGACGAGGATCCGCGCGGGCAGGTCTACGGCATCTACCAGTGGCTCGGCTATCTCCAGGAGACGCTCGTCGACTCGCTGCTCAAGGCGGCCTGACCCATCTAACGTACGCCGAGGCCCTCGGCGTACGTCGTCCACGGGATGGGCGATGCAGCCTGGGTCGGGCACCGGAACTAGGCTTGCGACCGTGCTGACCATCGACCAGGCGACCTACGACGCCATCGTCGCGCACGCGAAGCGTGACCACCCGGACGAGGCCTGCGGCATCGTGGCCGGCCCGGAGGGCTCCGACCGCGCCGAGCGCTTCATCGAGATGGTGAACGCGGCCGGCAGCCCGACCTTCTACGAGTTCGACTCCACCGACCTGCTCCAGCTCTACAAGGAGATGGACGCGCGGGACGAGGAGCCGGTCATCGTCTACCACTCGCACACTGCGACGGAGGCCTACCCCAGCCGCACCGACATCGGCCTGGCGAGTGAGCCGCACGCGCACTATGTGCTCGTCAGCACGCGGGAGCACGGGAATAACGAGGGCCCGGTCGAGTTTCGTTCCTATCGGATCGTCGACGGCGAGGTGACCGAGGAAGAGGTCACCGTCGTCGCGACGCTGTCCTGAAGAAATAACAGCGCGAGCGAGCGCTGACCCAAACAAGGAGAAGACATGGCCATCGAGGTCAAGATCCCAACCATCCTGCGCACCTACACCGGTGGCGAGAAGGCCGTCTCGGCCGAGGGCGCGTCCCTGAGCACGCTCATCGACGACCTCGAGGCCAACCACGCCGGCATCAAGGACCGTCTGATCGACAACGGCGACCTGCGCCGCTTCGTCAACGTCTACGTCAACGACGAGGACGTCCGCTTCATCGGCGGCCTCCAGGCCGAGCTCAAGGACGGCGACTCGGTCGTCATCCTCCCGGCCGTCGCGGGCGGAGCCCGCTGAGGTCTCGCTACGCCTCGCCTAGCGGCTTGGCCTACTCGACCAACGAAGGAACATCATGACGCGCTACGACAACCTGATCAGCTCGGTCGGCGGGACCCCGCTGGTCGGGCTGCCCAGGCTGTCGGAGATGGTCGGGGGCGGTGACGGCGGCGCCGACGTACGGCTGTGGGCCAAGCTCGAGGACCGCAACCCGACCGGCTCGATCAAGGACCGACCGGCGCTGAAGATGATCGAGCAGGCCGAGAAGGACGGCACGCTCCGTCCCGGCTGCACGATCCTCGAGCCCACCTCCGGCAACACCGGCATCTCGCTGGCGATGGCGGCCAAGCTCAAGGGCTACCGGATCGTGTGCGTGATGCCGGAGAACACCTCCGAGGAGCGCCGCCAGCTGTTGCGGATGTGGGGCGCGGAGATCGTCTCCTCGCCGGCCGCCGGCGGGTCCAACGAGGCGGTCCGGGTCGCCAAGCGGCTCGCGGCCGAGCACCCCGACTGGGTGATGCTCTATCAGTACGGCAACCCCGCGAACGCGCTCGCGCACGAGGAGGGCACCGGCCCCGAGCTGCTCGCCGACCTGCCCTCGATCACGCACTTCATCGCCGGCCTCGGCACCACCGGCACCCTGATGGGCGTCTCGCGGTTCTTCCGCAAGGCCAAGCCGGACGTGCGGATCGTCGCCGCCGAGCCCCGCTACGGTGAGCTCGTCTACGGCCTGCGCAACCTCGACGAGGGGTTCGTGCCCGAGCTGTACGACGCGGGCCTGATCGACTCCCGCTTCTCCGTCGGCCCGCGCGACGCGGTCCGACGGGTGCGCGAGCTTCTCGAGTTCGAGGGCATCTTCGCCGGCATCTCCACCGGCGC
>Ga0164242_10002931_pt1 | contig 19555 bp, 20 predicted proteins | sample OricomgcompostMG_FD_108783 | JGI IMG/M metagenome (GOLD analysis project Ga0164242, IMG submission 108783) | Miracle-Growth compost microbial communities from Emeryville, California, USA - Original compost - Miracle growth compost (MG) ... | reverse complement strand
ACGGCGATCGTCGCGCGCAGTCTCGGCATTCCGGCCGCCGTGGGCGTGCAGCAGGCGAGCGCGCTGATTCGCCAGGACGATCTCATTATCGTCGATGGCGACCATGGCGTCGTGATCGTCGACCCCGCGCCCATCGTGCTGGAGGAGTACACCTACCGGCAAAGCGAGATGGCGCTCGAGCGCAGGAAGCTCCAGCGCCTGAAGTTCTCGCCCACGCAAACGCTGTGCGGCGCGAAGATCCAGCTTTACGCGAACATCGAGCTGCCCGAGGACGCCCAGGCGGCGCTCGACGCGGGCGCGACGGGCGTGGGCCTGTTCCGCACCGAGTTCCTGTTCATGAACCACAAGGACCGGTTGCCCGAGGAGGAGGAGCAGTTCGTCGCCTACCGCCGTGCGGCCGAGCTGATGAACGGGCTGCCCGTGACGATCCGCACGATCGACGTGGGCGCGGACAAGCCGCTCGACTCGATGGGGGGCGGCGACGGCTACGAGACCGCCGTCAATCCGGCGCTCGGGCTGCGTGCGATCCGCTGGAGCCTTTCCGAGCCGCAGATGTTCCTCACGCAGTTGCGCGCGATCCTGCGCGCGTCGGCGTTTGGCACGGTCAAGATCATGATTCCGATGCTCGCGCACGCCCAGCAGATCGACCAGACGCTCGACCTCATTCGCGAGGCCCGGCGCCAGCTCGACGACGCAGGGCTTGCCTACGATCCGAACGTGCAGGTGGGCGCGATGATCGAGATTCCGGCGGCGGCGCTCGCGCTGCCGATGTTCCTGCGGCGCCTCGACTTTCTCTCGATCGGCACCAACGACCTGATCCAGTACACGCTCGCAATCGACCGCGCCGACAACGCCGTGGCCGATCTCTACGATCCGCTGCATCCGGCCGTGCTGCAGCTCATCGCGCACACGCTGCGCGAGGCGAAGCGCGCGGGCGTGCCGGCTTCCGTTTGCGGGGAGATGGCGGGCGATCCGCAGCTCACGCGCTTGCTGCTCGGCATGGGGCTCACCGAATTCTCGATGCATCCGAGCCAATTGCTCGTGGTGAAGCAGGAAATCCTGCGCTCGCAGTTGAAGACGCTGGAGAAGCCCGTGGCCGACGTGCTCGCCGCCTATGAGCCCGAGGAGCTGGAGGCGGCGCTCGGACGGCTCGCGCTGGCTTGAAACGGTCAGGCGCTGCGCCGCCTGCCGCGAGGGCGGTTTTCCGGTTAGACGGGGGCCTTTGGGCCCCCGTTGCCGTTTCAGCACCGTGCGCTTGCACAAGCTTTTAAAGATCTCCCCAAGCATTCAGTAAATTCCGAAATTATCGAGGGCCGGCCCGACCAAGAATATGCACTCGCTCAATCTGAAACTCGGGGGATGTGCCTATGCTTTTGCGATTTTCGTGTTTCGCCACGCTGGCGCTCGTTGTTTCGGCGGCCTGCGCATCTGAATTCGACAATGTCGCCGGGCGTTACACCTTCAACTCGCTGCCGACACCTGCCGCGGAAAGCCGGCGGATGAATAGCAATGAACTCTCGGACCAGCAGCCGGCAGGACGCTACGTCAACACGGGCGAGAATTTGACGATCCGTGTGAGCGGCTTGCGCAAGGGCTACCATGCGACCGCTGTGGTGGGCTTCCGGCAGATGTGGGGCTCCGAGGAGCAACAGCAGGACGTGCCGCTAAGGAATGGCGACAACGCGTTGACCGCGGATCAAACCGGCCCCTTGTTCATCCGTTTCAACGCGCCGGACGGGGCACAGGATACGAGCGCGAAGATCGATGTCACCGTCTCGGGCGGCAATATCCTGCCTTTGTATGTGGATGGACAGACGTCGGCCATCGCGTGGCAGTCGCAGATGAAGGCATATCCTCGCGCGCCGTTTCTGCAATTGTTCAGCCCGCACAGCATGGTGACCTTGACGTCGGGTGCGTACCGAAGGGCGCCGATCGCAGATCCCGCTGAGACGATGCACGAGATCGAGAACGTGCTTGCGCTGGAAACCACGCTTGCGGGCTTCGACGACTCCGGACCGAAGGATCGCCGTTCTCCGTTGCGCCAGCACTATCTGGTCGACTACCGCAGCCCGCCGAGCCTGGACGATGCGTATTACATGTACGCCTCCAATCAGTTCATCGGCATGCGCCCGGACAACACCGGCGACCTGACCGACCCCGCCCGCCTGAGGACGCAGTGGGCGATCTGGCATGAGACCGGACACACGTTGCAGCAGCGCTCGTGGACCTGGGACACGTTGACCGAGGTCGACGTCAACCTGTTTTCGCTCTACGTGCAGGAGAAAATGGGGCAGCCCAACCGGCTCGACGTACCGGAAGACGGCGTCACGCCGCGCGAGCGGGCGCAGCGCTATCTGAAGGACGGCCCGAAGGACTTCGTGGCCAACGACGAGAACTACTTCGAGCGGCTCGTGATGTTCGACGATCTCAGGCAGGTTTACGGCTGGGACTTCTATACGCGCGTGTTCAAGTACTACCGGCAGCACCCCTTGCCCGACGACGCGGACACCAAGACCAAGGTGGATCAGTTCGTCATCGTGTTCTGCAAGCTCTCCGGCAACGATCTGCGTCCGTTCTTCGAGAAGTGGGGCCTGCGCGCAAGCGCCAGGGCGTACCGGACGATCGACGCCATGCGCCTGCCCGTGCGCGCTATCTGATCAGGCGGCGTGCCGCTCGCCGCAGACCGGGCAATCGGGCTGGCGCGCCACGCGCATCGTGTTCCATTCCATGCGCAGCGAGTCCAGCATCATCAGCCGGCCGACCAGTGTGGTGCCGATGCCGCCGATCACGCGCAATGCCTCGGCGGCTTGCATCGCGCCGATGATGCCTACCGTGGGCGCGAACACGCCCATCGTCGAGCACGCCACTTCCTCGAAGGGCTGATCCTCGGGGAACACGCAGGCGTAGCAGGGCGAGGCCGCATCGCGAAAGTCGAACGTGCTGATCTGCCCGTCGAAGCGCAGCGCCGCGCCCGAGACGAGCGGCACGCCATGCTTCACGCACGCGCGGTTGATGGCGTGGCGCGTGGCGAAGTTGTCGGTGCAGTCGAGCACGACGCTCGCGCCCGGCACGTGCGCGTCGAGCCATGCGTCGTCGATGCGCGTCTGTACGGCGCTCACCTTGACCTCGGGATTCAGACGCGCAATCGCCTCGCGGCCCGACTCGACTTTCGCGTGGCCCACCGACGCCGTCTCGTGCATGATCTGCCGCTGCAGGTTGGTGAGGTCGACGGTGTCGTTGTCGACGAGGGTGAGCGTGCCCACGCCCGAGGCCGCGAGATACATGGCCGCGGGCGAGCCGAGGCCGCCCGCGCCGATCACGAGCGCATGCGCGTCGAGAAAGCGCTGCTGCGCCTCGATGCCGATCTCGTCGACGAGGATATGGCGGGAATAGCGGAGGAGTTGGTCGTCGTTCATCGCGATGCGCACGGTGCTTGGGCGCTGCGATGGGCTGAAGAGCCGTGACGCGCGCCGTGAGGACAGAATCCTTATTGTACTGGCGCGGAGGCATTCGTCCTCGCGGCTCACGTGATGCGGGCCGCGAGGCGGGTACTGGCGATCAGCGAGTAACCGGCGGGCAAGCTGCCATGAGACCCATGAGGCCAATAAGGCAGCTTGCCGGGCGCCGGCGTTAGTTCGCGGGCGCGGAGGCCGGAGCCGGTGCCGAAGCGCCCGGCACGGCCGAGGCCGCCGGCTTCACGGCGATCGGCGCGGACGCCGAGGTGGGCGGCTTTTGTTGCGCGAGACGGCGCTCCATTGGCGACTTCGATTCGATCACCGGCTTGCCCTCGAGCTTGTTCATCGCTTGCTGGAGCATGAAGTCGTCGGGCGTGCCGAACTCGACGGGCTTGCGCTCGCGATCTTTCTGGCGCTGTTCCGGCGTCTTCTTGTCGTTCTGCTCCTCGAGCTGACGCAGCATCTCCATGCGCTCCTGCTCGCGCACTTCCTGCTCCTTCTTCTCGTTCGGGTCCTGCGTGTTCGCGAGGTGGTTCTGGTAGTCGACCTCGCGCGTGACGAGCGCGTCGTCCGGATCGCCGTCGGCGTACTGGTCGACCGGAATGTCAGGACGGATACCCTTGTTCTGGATCGAGCGGCCGCTCGGCGTGTAGTAGTACGCCGTGGTGAGACGCAGCGCCGTATCGGCCGTCATCGGGCGCACGGTCTGCACCGAACCCTTGCCGAAGGTCGTCTTGCCGATGATGAGCGCGCGCTTCTGGTCCTGCAGCGCACCCGCCACGATTTCCGATGCCGACGCCGAATAGGCGTTGGTCAGCACGACCATCGGCACGGTCTTGAATTCGGCCGGCTCGTTCTTGAGCGGATCGCCGTCGAACGAGGGCAGGCGGTAGTTCTCGTAGGTGTCGCGGTAGACCTGCTTGGAGTCCGGGATCTGGCCGTTTGTGGAGACCACGACCGAGTCCGGCGGCAGGAACGCGCCCGCCACGCCCACGGCGCTCTGCAGGAGGCCGCCGCCGTTGTTGCGCAGGTCGAGAATGAAGCCCTTGAGGTTGGGCTCCTGGCGCGCGATGTCTTGCAGCTTCGCGGCGAGGTCGGGGACCGTGCGCTCCTGGAAGCTCGTGATGCGAACGTAGGCGTAGCCCGGCTGCAGGATCTTCGACTTCACGCTTTGCACCTTGATGATGGCGCGCGTGATGGTGAGCGGGAAGGTGCGGTCGTCGGTCTTGCGGAAGATCGTGAGCGTGACCTTGGTGCCCGGGTCGCCGCGCATCTGCTTGACGGCCTGGTCGAGCGTCATGCCGCGCACGGGCTTGTCGTTGATGCGCGTGATGAGGTCGCCCGGACGGATGCCGGCGCGGTACGCGGGCGTGTCCTCAATCGGCGAGATGACCTTGATCAAACCGTCTTCCGACGAGATCTCGATGCCGAGGCCCGCGAAGCGACCCTTGGTCTGCTCCTGGAGTTCTTGGTAGTCGGTCTTGTCGAGATACGAGGAGTGCGGGTCGAGGCTCGACACCATGCCCTTGATGGCGGCGGTTAGGAGCTTCTTGTCGTCGACCGGCACGACGTACTCATGCTTGATCTGGCCGAACACTTCGGCGAACAGCCGGAGCTGGTCGAGCGGCAGCGGCTCGACCACGGTTTGCTGGGTTTGCTGAGCAAAGGCGGAAATTTGCAGGGTCGCAAATACGCCGGTTGCGAGGCCAGCGGCGATCAGGCCAATGTTTTTGAGATTCTTTCGCATAGAGATTGTTGCGTGCGGTCGAAAGGCGCGTGGCAGCGTCTAATGGAAAAGCGACGGACAAGTATAACTGCACACTTGACCGCTCTGTGCATAAGGAACGATCGATCCCGACGCAGGCGGTGCCCACGAGAGCAATTCGAGGGTGGCGCGGGGACGAACGTTGCGGGTTCGACAGTTCGAATGCGTCCGGGTTCGCACATCGCGTGCCGCAAAGTCTTGCTGGGCGCGGAGCTGGCGGGAGGCTGACACGAGGGTGACCGGACGCTGACCGCGGGTTGGCGAATTTGTCAGCGAAGGTGGGAAGGTGAAAGGATTGACGCGCTCGAAGCGCGATGGAGAGGCCGTTGAGGCGCGGACCGGGCGCAAGTCCGCAGCGCCGTACGCAAGCTCCGCGAGCAGAGCGCCGGCCCCGTGCGCTTGCAGGGGCTGGCGCTCTTGCTGCGCAACGCAGGGCGAAAAAGGGCTTAGCCCGCCTTCTTGCCCTGATTCGCGACGGCGGCCTGGGCCTTCGCGATGGCGTCGGCGTCGCCCAGATAGTAGTGCTTGATGGGCTTGAGGCTCTCGTCGAGCTCGTAGACGAGCGGCACCCCGTTCGGGATGTTCAGGCCGACGATATCCGAGTCCGAGATGTTGTCGAGATACTTCACGAGCGCGCGGATCGAGTTGCCGTGCGCGGCGATCACGATGTTCTTGCCCGCCTTGATGGCCGGCGCAATCGACTCGTTCCAGAGCGGCAGCACGCGCGCCACCGTGTCCTTCAGGCACTCGGTGAGCGGCAGTTCTTCGCGCGGCACCTTCGCGTAGCGCGGATCGTTATAGGCCGCGCGCGAGTCGGTGGGCTCGAGCGCGGGCGGTGGCGTGTCGTAGCTGCGGCGCCAGACCAGCACCTGCTCGTCGCCGTACTTCGTGGCCGTTTCCGCCTTGTTCAGGCCCGAAAGCGCACCGTAGTGACGCTCGTTCAGGCGCCACGAGTGGACCACGGGCAGGTACATCTGGTCCATCTGGTCCTGCACGTGCCAGAGCGTGCGGATCGCGCGCTTGAGCACCGACGTATAGGCGATGTCGAACGAATAGCCGGACGCCTTGAGCAGCTGGCCGGCCTGCTGCGCCTCGCGGTTGCCCTGCTCGGTCAGGTCGACGTCGACCCAGCCGGTGAAGCGGTTTTCCTTGTTCCACGTCGATTCGCCGTGGCGGATGAGTACGAGTTTGAACATGAAGATGAAGGTCGGTAGTGAAGGAAGCAGTAATCGGGGACGGGATCCCTGGGGGCGGCAACCCTGCGACAAACGGTTATTTTATAATGAGCGGATTGCCTGAATCCGTTTTTCCCCGATTTCTCTTTTCCCGGCGGATCATCCGTGACGTTCTTTACCAATTACATCAACCTTGTACTCATCGCGATCGTCCTCATCTCCGGAGGGTTGCTTCTGTGGCCGACGCTCAAGCGCGGCGGGCGCGGCGGCGTTTCTGCCGCCGAGGCGACGCAGCTCATCAACCGCCGCAACGCGGTAGTGATCGATCTGCGTTCCGCGGACGACTTCGCGAAGGGCCACTTGCCCGCCGCCCGCCACCTGGAATTCGGCGAGCTGCAGGCGAAGGTCGGCCAGTTCGTGAAGAACAAGAGCAACCCGGTATTGCTGGTCTGCCAGACGGGTCAGCAATCGCACAAGGCGCTGCGCCTCGTGAAAGATGCCGGTTTTGCCGAAGTCCACGTGCTGGACGGCGGCGTGAACGCCTGGCAGCAGGCCGGCATGCCGGTCGTGAAACAAGGAGCTTCGAAGTGAACAAGGTGGTCATGTACAGCACCCAGGTGTGCCCGTATTGCCAGATGGCCGAACGTCTTTTAAAGTCGCGCGGCGTCGACCATGTCGAGAAGGTGCTGATCGACCGGGATCCGGCGCGTCGTGAAGAAATGATGACGCGCACCGGCCGCCGGACCGTGCCGCAGGTTTTCATCGGCGAGACGCACGTAGGCGGCTACGATGACCTCTCCGCGCTCGACCGTGCCGGCGGCTTGATGCCGTTGCTCGAAGCCGCTGCCTGACGCTGTTTCAGGGGGCTTGAGCGGCGCGCCACTGCGCCGCGGTTTTTCGCCCGCGCAAGCCGCCAGGGTTCGCGCGGGCGCGTTGTCGTCTGTTGCCGCTCATTGCGGCTGCGCCGCGTTGCCTCGGGATTGCGAGACGCCGCGATACTGCGCGGTCGCAACTCAATTTAAATCAGGAAGCCATACACCATGTCTGACGAGAACAACCAGCCGTTCTTCAACATCCAGCGCATCTATCTCAAGGATCTGTCGCTCGAGCAGCCGAACTCGCCGGCCATCTTCCTCGAGCAGGACATGCCTTCGGTGGAAGTGGAAGTCGACGTGAAGGCCGAGCGTCTCGCCGAATCGGTGTTCGAGATTCTCGTGACCGGCACGGTCACCGCCAAGATCAAAGAGAAGGTTGCGTTCCTGATCGAAGCCAAGCAGGCCGGCATTTTCGACATCCGCAACATTCCGGCGGAACAGGTCGATCCGCTCGTCGGCATTGCCTGCCCGACCATCCTGTTCCCGTATCTGCGCTCGAACATCGCCGACGCCATCACGCGCGCAGGCTTCCCGCCGATCCATCTCGCCGAGATCAACTTCCAGGCGCTCTACGAGCAACGCCTGCAGCAAATCGCGCAGCAGCAGGAAGGCGCGAGCAACGCCACGCATTGATTGAGCGCTGAAACGAAACCACCGGTGCGGAGTCTCGGAATGAAAGTCGCCGTTCTCGGCGCCGGAGCGTGGGGCACCGCGCTGGCGGGGCATCTGGCCCAGACGCATGACACGGTGTTGTGGGCGCGCGATGCCGCGCTCGTCAACGCAATGCGTCAGACGCACGAGAACGCCCGCTATCTCGCGGGCGTCTCGCTGCCGAAAAAACTTCACTACGAAACCGATCTGGCCGCCGCGCTCGACCATGCGTCGGGCGAGGCGGATCTCGTCGTGCTCGGCACGCCGGTGGCGGGCCTGCGCGACATGCTGCGCACGATGCGCGGCATGAACCGCGTGCCCGCGCACTTCGTGTGGCTCTGCAAGGGCTTCGAGGCGGACTCGCAGCTCATGCCGCACCAGGTCGTGGCGGACGAGCTGCCCGAGCACAAGAGCGACGGCGTGCTCTCGGGGCCCAGCTTCGCGCGCGAGGTGGGCGAAGGCCTGCCCGTCGCGCTCACCATTGCGAGCGCCTCGGCCGACTGCCGCGAGCGCACGCTCGCGGCTTTCCATCACCGTGCAATGCGTATCTATACCGGCGACGATGTCGTGGGCGTGGAGGTGGGCGGCGCGGTCAAGAACGTGCTCGCGATCGCGACCGGCATCTCCGATGGGCTAGGACTCGGCCTGAACGCGCGCGCCGCGCTCATCACGCGCGGCCTCGCGGAAATGACGCGCCTTGGCGTGACGCTCGGCGGGCGCGCGGAAACCTTCACCGGCCTCACGGGCCTCGGCGACCTCATCCTCACGGCGACGGGCGACCTCTCGCGCAACCGCACCGTGGGCAAGCAACTGGCGAGCGGACGCACGCTCGACGACATCCTCGGCGCGCTCGGCCATGTGGCCGAAGGCGTGCGCTGCGCACGCGCCGTGCTCGCCATCGCACGCGAGCACAATATCGACATGCCGATCACCCAGGCGGTATGCGCCGTGCTCTTCGACGGGGTGGCTGCGCGCGATGCCGTGAGCGCCCTGCTCAGGCGCGACGCGAAAGCGGAGTAGGGCGCGCGTTATTCCGGCCTTGCGGCGCAATGCCGGTGCGCCCGCCGCCTGCTCGAAAGCGAAGGAGGGGGCTGTCATGCTCACCATCGGAAACTGCTGCATCGAAGCGCGAGCCGTCGACATCACGACGCTCGATGTCGATGCCATCGTGAATGCCGCGAACACGTCGCTGCTCGGCGGCGGCGGCGTGGACGGCGCGATTCATCGCGCGGCCGGCCCGGATCTGCTGCGCGAATGCGAAACCCTGAACGGCTGCCCGACCGGCGACGCGAAGCTCACCGCCGGCTACCGGCTTCCCGCGAAACACGTGATTCACACCGTTGGGCCCGTCTGGAACGGCGGCGCGCGCGACGAGGCGTTCCTGCTCGCGTCGTGCTACCGGCGCTCGCTCGAATGCGCGCGCGAGGCCGGTGCGAAAAGCATTGCGTTTCCGGCGATCAGTTGCGGCGTCTATCGTTTTCCGCCCGACGAGGCCGTGACGATCGCGCTGCAGACCGTGATCGATGCGCTGAGCGCTTATGCGTCGCTCGAGCGCGTCGTGTTCGCCTGTTTCGACGAGGCGATGCTCGCGCGCTACGAGCGCGGGCTGAATGCGCGCGCTGCCGGTTGACGCGTCTGCGCGCTCACTCGCCCCCTTCGAAGCCGGCCTGCCGCCACGCTTCGAACACCACCACGGCCACGGTGTTGGACAAGTTCAGGCTGCGGTTGCCGGGCCGCATCGGCAGGCGTACGCGCCCGCTGGGCGCGAAGCGCTCGAGCACCGCATCGGGCAGCCCACGCGTCTCCGCGCCGAACACGAACCAGTCGCCCGGCAAGAACGCGTGATCGTGAAAGCGTCCCGAGCCGCGCGTCGTGAACGCGAACATGCGCGACGGATCGGGCGTTTCCGCGGCGATGAACGCAGCCCAGTCGCGATGCACGCGCATCTGCGCGTATTCGTGATAGTCGAGTCCGGCGCGGCGCATTTTTGCGTCGTCGAGCGGGAACCCGAGCGGCTCGATCAGATGGAGCCGCGCACCCGTGTTCGCGCACAGGCGGATCACGTTGCCGGTGTTCGGCGGAATTTCGGGTTCGACGAGAACGACGTTGAACATGACGATGAGAATCCTGAAAAAGCAAAAACGAGGCGGTCAGTCCTTCGGCGTGCGCAGCGCGACGAAATTCGTCACGCGTCGCGCGCCGGCAGCCTTTAGCGTATGCGCGAGCGCGTCGAGCGTTGCGCCCGAGGTCATCACGTCGTCGACCACGCCCACATGCAGGCCAGTGAGACCATGGCTCGCGCGCGTGAGCGCGAACGCGCGGCCCACGTTGCGACGGCGCGTGTCGCGGTCGAGCTTCGACTGCGCCGCCGTATGCAGCGTGCGGCGCACCAGCGTGGCGTCGGCGCGCGTGCCGAGCGCGCGGGCGAGCGGCCTCGCGATCTCCCACGCCTGGTTGTAGCCGCGCTCGATCAGACGCTCGCGCGAGAGCGGCACCGGCACGATGAGCGTCGGAGCATCGGCGCTATCGAGAAGGTCGGCGGCGGCTCGCGCGAGTCGCTGCGCGAATTCCTCGCCGAGCGCGAGTCGGGCGCGAAACTTCAGGCCGAGCGCGAGAGCATCGAGCGGTGCGCGATAGTCCGCCAGCGCGAGCGTGGCGTCGAAAGCCGGCGGCGCTTTCACGCAAGCGTCACATCGATAGCGATCGCGCGCATCTCGCATGGCGCGGCGCATGCCCGAGAGCGGCAGCGCGCAAACGGCGCAACGCAGACGCGCTTCGTTCCAGTACGCCATGTCGCAAGCCGCACACAACACAGCGCGCGCAGCGCCGTGCGCGCGAGTGGACACATTGCGGGTTTGACGCGACAAATTGCCGCATAATGAGCACAGATTGGGTAGCACGAACTGGGCGAGCCGTGGCCAATACGCGCGCACGCCCTGATGAACGCGCGCCGCTGCGTGTCGCATCGTCTGCGCTTTTGCAGACAGGCAAGCGCGCCGCAAGCCGGGCGACTGGCCTGGCGCCGAAGTGGGCGACGGTGCGGGGTGCTGGGGCATCGAAGGACGGCCCGAACCGGGTTCGGGGTTCGCGACTGAAAGGATGAGAGTGAGCGAGTATACTTCGCAGACTTCGCCAATACGACCGACATGTCTCCGTCTCACCCAAGACCCGGCCGTCCGGCCTACGATTCTCGCTATCTGCGACGGATTTTCGACCGCCGCGCGGCGACCTTCGACGAGGTCGCGTTCCTGCCGCGCGAAATCTCCCAGCGCATGCGCGAGCGCCTCGAGTACATCAAGGTGAGTCCAGCGAGCGTGCTCGACATGGGCTGCGGCCCCGGCGACGACCTCCCGAATCTGCGCGAGCGCTTTCCCGAAGCGCCCGTGTTCGGCGCCGACCTCTCTTTCGCGATGCTCGAGCGCGCCCGCGCGCACGACGCCGGCGACACGAGCTGGCGGCGCTTCCTTCCTGCCTCGATTGGCCGTGCGCTCGGCGCACGCGGCCCGCGTTTCGCGCAGGCCGACTTCGCCGAGTTGCCGTTTGCGCACGGCGCGTTCGAGTTGCTCTGGTCGAATCTCGCCTTGCACTGGCATCCGCGTCCCGACCTCGTATTCGGCGAGTGGCAGCGCGTGCTCAAGGTGAACGGCCTGCTCATGTTCAGCACGCTCGGCCCCGACACGCTCAAGGAATTGCGCGGCGCTTTTGCCGAAGTCGAAGCGGCGCATGGCATCCCCTCGCGGCCTCACGTAATCGATTTCGTCGACATGCACGATCTTGGCGACATGCTCGTCGAGAACGGCTTCGAGATTCCGGTGATGGATCAGGAGACGCTCACCGTCACCTACAAGACGCCGGAGAAACTGCTCGCCGACGTGCGCCGCTGGGGCGCTTATCCGTTTTCCCGCGCATCTGGTCGCGCGTTCTCGCATGCAGGCAATGAAGGCGATGAGGCCGATGGGCTCGCGTCGCGACGCCTCTATCGCGCACTCGCGGCCGCGCTCGAGGCACGCCGTTTGAAGGACGGACCGAACGCCGGTACGATTCCTCTCACCTTCGAAATCATCTACGGACATGCGTGGAAGGCCGTGCCGCGCACGACAGCAGAAGGCCACGGCATCGTGCGAATCGAAGATATCGGGCGTGGTCCGGCAAGGAATCGCTAACGTGGTAAGGGGGCTTTCGTTATGCCTGAAATTAGCGCCTGAAAAGCCCTCGAAAAATTGTCGAAAAATCGCGGAAAGCCCCGCCGGTATTGGGTTTGCGGTGGATTGCAGCTTGCTTGTGAGTGCTTGGGATCGCGCCTATAATGCGTCGGTTGCTGCATTGATTGCTTCCCCAAATCTGATGCAGCATGTCCAGATCTCCCGCAGTTGTGTAAGGCGTGAAGCGGGGATAGTCTGACAAAGTTGCAGTGGGGGGAACGAGCGATGCAGACATCTGATCTGCTGGCGAGTCCGGAACCGGTCCTGAAAGACTGGACCATGAAGCGCAACTGTTCGGTTTCGCCCAGGCAATTCGTATTGTTCTATGTATCGCTGGCGCTGGTATCCATCGCGATCGCCGTTCTGTTGTTGATCCGCGGCGCCTGGCTGGTATTGCCGTTCACTGGCATCGATCTGTTGGTAGCGGGTGGCGCGTTTCTCGTGTATGCGCGCCATGCTGTCGATTACGAACGTATCAGGCTTTATCCGAACCGGCTGGTGATCGAGCAGATGAGCGCTGAGTCGCTTACACAGTTCGAATTCAATCCCCGCTGGGTCCGGGTCGAACCGGGCGCGACCCCACGCGACCCGGTATGCCTCGTGGCTCGCGGCCAGTCGGTCGCTGTCGGGTTGCATTTGCCGCAGTATCGGCGTGCGCAGTTCGCGCGGGAACTGCGCACGTGGCTCGCGCGCGCCGGTTGAATACGGGCGTGTGGCAGGGGGTGGGTCAGAGTGTGCGTCATCGACGCGCACCCAGGGCGTGACCTGGTTGCAGAACCTTCCTGCGGGGTCGAGGGTTTGAATGGAAATTATGGGTAAGGAAGCTATGAAAACAATCAAGCGAGCCCTACAGGGCGTGCTGGCGTGCAGCGGACTCCTCGTCGCCGGCACGGCACTCGCAGTCGGAGACAGTCCGGGCGGCCCAGCGGTCAACGAGATCAATCTCCAGCCGCCCGTCACGCGCATCGCAGAAGAGCTTTATAACCTTCATACGATGATGCTGATTCTATGCACGCTGATTTTCGTCGGCGTGTTCGGCGTCATGTTCTATTCGATTTTTGCGCATCGCAAATCGAAAGGCCATCAGGCCTCGCATTTCCATGAAAGCACGACCGTCGAAATCATCTGGACGATCGTGCCGTTCATCATCGTCGTGCTGATGGCGCTGCCGGCGACCAAGGCCGTCGTCGCGATGAAGGACACGAGCAACGCCGACCTCACGGTGAAAGTCACGGGCTACCAGTGGAAATGGGGCTACGACTACGTGAAGGGGCCGGGCGAGGGCATCAGCTTCCTCTCGACGCTCTCGACGCCGCGCGCGGAAGTGAACGGCCAGGCGCCGATCACCGACACCTATCTGCAGGAAGTCGATAACCCGCTCGTCGTGCCGGTCAACAAGAAGATTCGCATTATCACCACGGCCAACGACGTCGTGCACTCGTGGTACGTGCCCGCGTTCGGCGTGAAGCAGGATGCGATCCCGGGCTTCGTGCGCGACACGTGGTTCAAGGCCGACAAGGTGGGCACCTATCGCGGCTTCTGTACCGAACTGTGCGGCAAGGAGCACGCGTTCATGCCGGTCGTGGTCGAGGTGCTCTCCGACGACGACTATGCAAAGTGGGTGGATACGCAAAAGGCGAAGATGGCTTCGGCCAACGACGACCCCAACAAGACCTACACGCTGGCTGAGCTCAAGGAGCGCGGCGAGAAGGTCTACATGTCGAACTGCGCGGTGTGCCACCAGCCCACCGGCAAGGGGGCGGGCGTGTTCCCCGCGCTCGACGGCAGCAAGATCGCCAACGGTCCGATCGCCGAGCACGTGAGCATCGTGCTGCACGGCAAGGGCGCGATGCCGTCGTGGGCGCCTACGCTGAACGACGTCGAGATCGCTTCGGTCATCACGTTCGAGCGCAACGCGTGGGGCAACCATACCGGCGATGTGCTGCAACCGCGCCAGGTCGCCGATGCGCGCAACGGCAAGATGCCCGAAGGCGGCGACCACACGGCGCAAGCAGGCGCGGCGGCTTCGGGCGCGGCGGCGGCAAGCGGCGCACAAGAGGCGAGCGCGGCAAGCGGCACGACCGCGGCGAGCGGCGCCGGGCAGGCTTCGGACGCGGCAACGCAGAGCGCGGCGGCGTCCGGCGCTACGGCGGCGCTGCCGGCCAGCATCTATTTCGAAGTCGGCAAGAGCACGCTGCCCGCCGACGCGAAAGACGTAATTCAGGCTGCGGCCGATTACGCGAAGGCGCATCCGGACGCGAAGTTCGCGCTCTCGGGCTACACCGACGCGAGCGGCAAGGCCGACGCCAATGCGGCGCTCGCCAGGCATCGTGCGCAGGCTGTGCGCGATGCGCTGAAGGCGGCGGGCATCGCCGAGGATCACATCATCCTCAAGAAGCCGGAGACGGTCACTGGCGGCGCCGATGCGAAGGAAGCGCGGCGCGTGGAGATCGGTCCGGCAGCCTGAACAGGTGGATCGGAGCCGGCGCGCGAGAACAAGGTAAGAAGCAAGGCAAGAAGCGCGCGCCGTGCAGGCAAGAAAAACAGGCAGGTCAAGCAGACCAACGCTGCGGTAAGAGACGCAAAGCAATTCGCTTCAGGAGAGAGTCATGTCTAGCATCGGACACGATGTAGCGGGCCACGGTCACGTGCATGGGGACCATGCTCACGAGACGCCCCACGGCTGGCGCCGCTGGCTGCTGGCCACCAATCACAAGGACATCGGAACGCTGTATCTGATTTTTTCGTTCGTGATGTTCCTTTCGGGCGGTGTGATGGCGCTGGCCATTCGTTCCGAGCTGTTCGAGCCCGGGCTGCAGATCATGCGCCCCGAGTTCTTCAACCAGCTCACCACGATGCACGGCCTGATCATGGTGTTCGGCGCGATCATGCCGGCCTTCGTGGGCTTCGCGAACTGGATGGTGCCGCTGCAGATCGGCGCATCGGACATGGCCTTCGCGCGCATGAACAACTTCAGCTTCTGGCTGCTTCCGGCCGCGGCTGTGCTGCTCATCTCGTCGTTCTTCGCGCCGGGCGGCGCGACCGCCGCGGGCTGGACGCTCTATGCGCCGCTTTCCACGCAGATGGGCCCGGGCATGGACTTCGCGATCTTCGCGCTGCACATCATGGGTGCTTCGTCGATCATGGGCGGCATCAACATCGTCGTGACGATCCTGAACCTGCGCGCGCCGGGCCTCACGCTCATGAAGATGCCGATGTTCGTGTGGACGTGGCTCATCACGGCCTACCTGCTGATCGCCGTGATGCCGGTGCTCGCAGGCGCGATCACGATGCTGCTGTTCGACCGCCACTTCGGCACGAGCTTCTTTAACGCGGCAGGCGGCGGCGACCCGGTCATGTACCAGCACATCTTCTGGTTCTTCGGCCACCCCGAGGTCTACATCATGATCTTGCCGGCGTTCGGGATCGTTTCGCAGGTGATTCCGGCGTTCTCGCGCAAGCCGCTGTTCGGCTATAGCTCGATGGTGTACGCCACGGCGTCGATCGCGATTCTCTCGTTTATGGTCTGGGCGCACCACATGTTCGCGACCGGCATGCCGGTCACGGGCCAGCTGTTCTTCATGTACGCGACCATGCTGATCGCCGTGCCCACGGGCGTGAAGGTGTTCAACTGGGTGGCCACGATGTGGCGCGGCTCGCTTTCGTTCGAAACGCCGATGCTGTGGGCCGTGGGCTTTCTGATCGTGTTCACGTTCGGCGGTCTCTCGGGCCTGATGCTCGCGATGGCGCCGCTCGACATCCAGTACCACGGCACTTACTTCGTCGTCGCGCACTTCCATTACGTGCTGGTGGCCGGGTCGCTATTCGCCTTGTTCTCAGGGTGGTACTACTGGTCACCGAAATGGACCGGCTGGATGTACAACGAGACGCGCGGCAAGATCCATTTCTGGTGCTCGCTGATCTTCTTCAATCTCGCGTTCCTGCCGATGCACTTCGTCGGTCTCGCCGGGATGCCGCGTCGCTATGCCGACTATCCGGCCCAGTTCACCGACTGGAACCAGGTGATCACGATCGGCGCGTTCGGCTTCGGCCTCTCGCAGGTGTACTTCCTGTTCTTCGTGGCGCTGCCTGCCTATCGCGGCGGCGGCGAACTCGAGAAGGCCAGCGACAAGCCGTGGGATGGCGCGACCGGCCTCGAGTGGACCGTGCCGAGCCCGGCGCCGTTCCACACCTTCGAAAATCCGCCGACGGTCGAATAAGCCATCGGTTCAGGGTGTCCGGCCATGCCGGCCGGACACCGACGCAAGTCGCGGCTGCGCGTTCTGCCCGGCACGGTGCTGTAGACACGAAGGCGATCACGAGCATGAGCACGCAACCCGCGGTAACCGGCAACACGAGCATGACCCGGAATCCACAAAAAAGACGGACGCCCGCGCAGATTCGCGCGGGCAACCTGCGGCTCGGCCTCATTTTGCTGGCCGTCGTCGCGGGCTTTTTTCTGGGGGCCGTCCTGAAACAGGTGTATTTCGGCGGCCTGGCACATTGAAGTCGCGCTGAAGCCGCATTGAAGTCGCACTGAAGTGATGGGCAATGAGGCGCTTCGCATCGGCGTGAGCGCTGGCGTTCGTACGAGGAAGTCCGATGTCTACGCAGCACGCTGGCAGCGATCGCGCGTTCAACCGCTCGATGCTCATCAAGCTCGTCGTTGTCGCGTGCTTGATGTTCGGTTTTGGTTTTGCGCTCATCCCGATGTATCGCGCGATCTGCCAGGTCACCGGCATCAACAATCTCGTGAAGCGCGACGCCACCGAGCAGGAGGTGCGCAACACGCAGGTGGACATGACGCGCACGATCTCGGTGGAGTTCGACGCGAACGCGCGCGGGCTGCTCGGCTTCAGGCCTGAGCAGACGAGCCTCGATGTGCATCCGGGCGAAGTCACCACGGTGATGTACGACATTTCGAACAACGAAGGACGCACGATCGATGCGCAGGCGATTCCGAGCTACGCGCCGAAGCAGGCCACGGAGTACTTCCGCAAGATCGAGTGCTTTTGCTTTACGCAGCAGACTTTGAAGGCGAACGAGACGAAGCGCATGCCGGTGGTGTTCGTGATCGATCCGAAGCTGCCGAAGGATGTGAGGACGATCACGCTGTCGTACACGTTCTTCGAGCTGAACAAGCCTGCAGTACCCGCGGCGCCGCAGCAGTCGGCCGGCGCATGAGATGAGTGAGGCGTGACGCCAGTGAGACGACGCGCATGAACGGCAACGGCATGAAGGATGAGGACGGCGCGAAGCAGGGCGCCGGCGAAACAAGGCGGAAGAAGAGCGGCTTGCTGCAACTCGCGAAAGCGGTGGCGTGGTCGTTCCTCGGCATACGCAAGCGTGCCGATCTCGAAGCGGACGCGGCACAGTTGCATCCGCTGGCGCTGATCGCGGCGGGGCTCATCGGCGCGGCGCTGTTCATCGTCGTGCTGCTGCTGATCGTGCACGCGGTGGTAGGCCAGACGTAGCGCGCCCTGAAACGAATATCGAATAACGAAGACAGACCGCCGGCAGTAGCCGGCAACAGCCGGTAGCGACCGGCACTGTCCGGAGCAACTGGAAATTGGAGAATCAGGCATGAGCGGCCAAAACGATAGTCCGTACTACTTCATTCCACATCCGTCGCGGCATCCGATCAGCGCGGCCGTTGGCCTGCTGATCATGCTCTCGTCGCTCGCCTCCTGGCTCAACGGGGAAACGACGTGGGGGCCCATCGGCGTGGCCGTCGGTCTGCTGTGGCTGCTCTTCACGCTCTGGCACTGGTTCGGCGACGCGATCTCCGAATCGGAAGGCGGCATGTACGGCAAGCGCGTCGACTCGTCGTATCGCTGGAGCATGAGCTGGTTCATCTTCTCCGAGGTGATGTTCTTCGGCGCGTTCTTCGGTGCGCTCTTCTATGCGCGCGAAATCGCGCTGCATCAGCTCGGTAGCCTCGACTACAAGCTGATCTGGCCGGACTTCACGGCGGTGTGGCCGAACAATGGCCCGGCGGCGCTCGTCTCGCACTTTCGCTCGATGACGCCCTGGCCCGTGCCGACCGTCAACACGGCGCTCCTGCTCTCCTCGGGCGCGACCCTCACGGTCGCTCACCATGCGCTGCGCGACGATCACCGCAAGAAGGCCATCGCATGGCTTGCGGGGACGATCGTGCTGGGCCTGTGCTTCCTGTGCCTGCAGGCCTTCGAGTACATTCACGCGTACAACGAACTGAATCTCACGCTCGCTTCGGGCATCTACGGTTCGACGTTCTTCCTGCTTACCGGCTTCCATGGCTTTCACGTGTTTCTCGGCGGCACGATGCTCACGGTGGTGATGGTGCGGCTGATTCGCGGCCACTTCACGGCGGAGCACCACTTCGCATTCGAAGGCGCCGCGTGGTACTGGCACTTCGTGGACGTGGTCTGGCTCGGCCTCTACATCGTCGTGTACTGGCTGTAACGCGCACGATGCGGGCATTCGCGCGGCACGCGATTGCCGCAACGCAGCGGGCATGAAAAGCCAGGGCGCCGCGCCGACATCGTCGGCGCGGCGCCCTGGCTTTTGCGGGACGGGATGATGCGGGGCCGAAGCGGCCGCGCTCAGTGACCGTAAGGAATCCCGGTGGACTGGATCCAGCCCATCCAGTGCGCAAAGAGGATAAAGAGGAAGAGCGAGATGGACAGGCCGACGCGTGTCGCGAGCGACCAGACCATCCGCTTGGTGCGGCCCCGGTCGTGCATCATGAAGTAAAGCGCCGAGATCATGCTCATGATGATCAGCGCAAATGCAATGGGGACAAGTATGTGCATGAAGTTCACGGAAGTTGGCATGCCTGAAAACGCCTGTCTCATTATCGCACCGTGCTCCCTGGCGCGGGTTTCGGCCATTCGAATGCGCCGCATCGGATGTGCCCGATGAAGATCCGTCTCGTTCCCGCACTGCTCATCCTGATCGTGATGGCGGTGACCATTCGTCTCGGCTTCTGGCAACGCGATCGCGCTCATCAGAAGGAAGCGCTGCAGGCGCAGATCACTCGCTACGAGAACGCGAGCCCGCAGAGCGTGGGGGGCGCGCCGGTCGCCCTGAAGGACATCGAGTTCCATCGGGTGAGGGCGAAGGGCACGTTCATGCCCGAGCGCACCGTGTATCTCGACAATCGTCCCTATAACGACCAGCCAGGCTTTTACGTGGTGATGCCGCTTAAACTGGATGGCGGTGGCTACGTGCTCGTGAACCGCGGCTGGCTGCCGCGCAACATCGAGGACCGCGAGCGGATCGCGCCCTATCTGACGCCCGCAGGCCCGGTCGAGGTGGAGGGCATTGCGCGCGCCGATGCCTCGCGCGCCTTCGAGCTGGGCGCGGGTGGCTCTGCAGCGCATCAGAAGATACGGCAGAATCTCGGCGTCGCTTCCTACGCGGCGGAAACCGGGTTGCCGCTGCAGCCCTT
>Ga0164242_10002930_pt1 | contig 19560 bp, 13 predicted proteins | sample OricomgcompostMG_FD_108783 | JGI IMG/M metagenome (GOLD analysis project Ga0164242, IMG submission 108783) | Miracle-Growth compost microbial communities from Emeryville, California, USA - Original compost - Miracle growth compost (MG) ... | reverse complement strand
TAATCCAGCGCGTCCGGCGGCGGCATGATTTCGCCGTCTTCGGCCACGATTTGCGGCGGTTCAAATTCGGACGCGGCCAATGTTAATTCATCGACGTTGCGCACGCGGTCTTCGCCTTTGCCGTCTTTCTCGCTGAGTAGAAAATTGATGTAGCCGGTTTTTCTGATGATCAATTGCAAGAGATCATCGACGCGATCCATTTTGGTGGAAGCTTCCTGCAACTCGCGTAACAAATAGAGTAGGGGAATTAATTTTTTGTGGATCGCCGGTGAAAAGTACTTTTCCTCCTCAAGCGTGGAAAGTACTTCCCAGATGTTACGATTGCTTTGCGCGGCGTATTCAGTCAATCGATCCACCGTCGTCGCGCCGATGCCGCGCGCGGGAACGTTGATAATGCGGGACAATGCGACGTTGTCGTGCGGGTTGTACAGCACGCGCAAATAAGCGGTCAAATCCTTGATTTCGCGGCGTTCATAAAATCGTTGCGTGCCGATCAATCGCAACGGAATGCGTTGGCGCATAAAAATTTCTTCAAAGACGCGGCTTTGCGCGTTGACGCGGCAGAGAATGGCGAAATCCGAATACGATGCGCGATCCAGACGACGCAATAGATTGATTTGATCAACCACCCAGAACGCTTCTTCGTGCGCCGTGGCCGCGCCATGCAATGTCACCGATTCGCCTTGCCCGCCTTCCGTCCACAGCTTTTTGGCGCTGCGGCCGTTGTTGCGCGAAATGACGCCGTGCGCTGCGTCGAGAATCGTGGAAGTGGAACGGTAATTTTGTTCTAATCGAATAATTTTAGCGTCGGGATAATGTTTGGTGAAATTCAAAATCTGCTGCACATCCGCGCCGCGCCAGGCGTAAATCGATTGATCGTCATCGCCCACCACGCAGATGTTCCGATGCTTCGAAGCCAGCAATTGCGCCCAGCGAAACTGCGCCAGATTGGCGTCCTGAAACTCATCGATCAACACATGTTGAAAACGGTCGCTCCAATATTCGCGCGTTTCCTGGCTGGTTTCCAAAAGGCGCACGGATTCGCCCAAAAGATCATCGAAATCCAACGCGCGTGAGGCGCGCAAACGTTCCTGATATTGTTTATAAAATTGCGCGGCATGTTTTTCCAGCGGCGATTGCGCAGCTTCCATTACTTGCTGCGGCGATTGCAATTTATTTTTCGCATCCGAAACTTGATTCAAAAAACTGGCGGGTTTGAAACGCTGTGAATCCAGGCCGGAATCTTTGACGATGTCTTTCATCAAGCGTGCGCTGTCGTCGCTATCGAAAATCACGAAATGCGGATCGATGCCGATGCGTTCGCCGTGCATGCGCAACATGCGCGCGCACATGGAGTGAAACGTTCCCATCCATAATCGTTGGCCTACGTTGCCGCCAACTATAGCTTCAATCCGTTCGCGCATTTCGCGGGCGGCTTTGTTAGTGAAAGTAACCGCCAGAATTCGTCTGGGGGATATACCTTCGTGCGCCATCAAATAGGCGATGCGCCGCGTCAGAGTGCGCGTTTTGCCGGAACCGGCTCCGGCGAAAATCACCAGCGGGCCGTCAGTATGAGTCACCGCGCTTGCCTGTGGCGCGTTAAGGTCGTCTGTAAAATTCATGAAAGTACTTTTATGTAATTGCGATTATTCAGGTTTGGGAACAGGAGAGATATTAGCTGAGTCGCCACTTCCTGATGACGCAGAAGTACTTTTTTCTGGTCTGGGAACAGGGGATGCCTCTTCTGTTTTTTCTACTTGATTCAAACGGCGAATTGGAGCAGAGCTGGAAGTGGAAGATTTCTTCTGTGTTGGCGCTGCGTTTGGTTTTGATGTTGATTCAGCGTTTGTCCTGTCGGCAGATTTTTCGATTTTCCGATTGCGCCGTGAACGCCTGCGGCGTGGAGAAGGTGATTCATCCTCATCGAATTTTTTAGGTTCTTTGGAATCTTCATCTGTTTTATCGGAATTGGAGGAATTGCTTGTAGAGTCGTTGTTATCATCAGAATTAGCGGGAGTTTCTCTTGATGGCCTTGCGTTTGGCAAGACGCGCATATCCACCTGGGGAGAGAATTCTTGCTCATCTGAGGATGAAGCTGGAGCAGAGGCGTTTGTGGGAACAGGATTATCTGTGCTGATAATCCGTTCGCTTTTGGGAATTGACTTGAGCAACGCGGAGCTGAGCACGTATTTTCCGAAAACGAAAGAAATATAAGCGAGGCATCCCAGCAATAAAACTGCTCCGAGAATCTTGGAAAATACTTTCATACAGTAAAAAGGCTACTTTGAACCGGAGCTTTGGTCAAGGCTTGCATGTGGATTGACTTTTGTGCTCCAGTCACATAAAATTCCCTCTAACGCTGATGTAAGCAGGTAAATTTCAGCATTCCTCCAGCAGATTGTTCAGGATAATATCCCATCCCATTTTTACGATTAACAGTTAAGATGTTTGATGTAGGATACTTGTAGGTAGAAATTCTAATTATAAAGTTATTGTGATGGTTGAGGTGAAAGTACTTTGGTGATTGGTGGAAAGAAAGAAGCGCGCCGGGCATACGGTTTGGATGAATTGGCATTGGCGCCAGGCACAGTTGCCGTGGATCCGCAGGATGCGCAAATTGCCTTGCAAATTGGCGATTTGAAATTTGAAATTCCCTTTCTCGCTTCCGCCATGGATGGCGCAGTTGATGTGGGCGTTGCAGCCGAGATGAGCCGCCTTGGCGGTTTGGCTGTGTTGAACGGTGAGGGCCTACAAACGCGTTATACAAATCCTGGCGCGATTATCGAAGAGATTATTGCCGAGCCATCCGAAAGCGTAATTCCTTTAATTCAGCGCGTGTACCAGGAACCGGTGAAAGCGGAATTGATTTCACAACGTGTGGAAGAAATCAAAAAGACTGGTGCGATTGCCGCAATTTCGTTAACACCGTTGGGCGTGCATTATGCCGCCGCCGCCATTGAAGCGGGAGCTGATTTAATTGTTATCCAAAGCAGTGCAACTACCGCCACTTTCAAATCTTCACGCGGATCTGATTTCGATCTTTCCAAAATTTGCGCGGACAGCAAAGTTCCCGTGGTGATTGGAAATTGCTGCACTTATGATGGAACAATGTCCTTGATGGAAGCCGGCGCCGCCGCTGTTCTTGTGGGAGTTGGTCCTGGAGCAGCTTGCACCACGCGCCGGGTATTAGGGCTGGGCGTTCCGCAGGGAACTGCCATTGCGGATTCCGCCGCGGCACGCGATGATTATTTTGAAAAAACCGGACGCCGTGTGGCAGTAATCGCCGATGGCGGTTTGCGCAACGGCGGTGATATTTGCAAAGCCATCGCTTGCGGCGCAGATGGATTGATGATGGGACAACCGATTTCCAGCAGCAAGGAAGCGCCTGGAAAAGGGCATCATTGGGGAATGGCGACAAGTTCTGTTGGTTTGCCTCGTGGCACCCGAATTAAAGTGGGGCAAAAACATTCATTGGAACAATTATTTTTCGGCCCGGCTCATACGGATGACGGCACATTGAATCTGGTCAGCGCATTGAAATTGGGAATGGGAACTTGTGGTGTCAGCTCGATAGAAGAAATGCAGCAAGTAGAAGTTCTCATTGCGCCAGCATTGCAAAATGAAGGAAAGCGCCAGCAGTTCGAGCAGAAAGTCGGGCAGGGGAAGTAAAAGTACTTTTAGAAGGTTTATAAAGGCGGTAGCATAATTCCCCCTTGTAAAAGGGGGATAAAGGGGGATTTTGAACGTAACGATCTTAGCGAAAGTTTGCGTAACTCCATATGTTTAAAATCCCCCTAACCCCCTTTACAAGGGGGAATGACGATAGTGATAAAAGTACTTTTGCAGCGTTGAACTCGGAACTCAGAACTTAAACTCGGAACCCTTTTTATTTTTTACTCATGTCAGCCCTTTCATCGGAAACTATTATCGTCTTAGACTTCGGCGCGCAATACGCTCAACTGATTGCGCGAAAAGTTCGCCAATGCCGCGTCTATTGTGAGATCCTGCCGTTTGACGCGCCCTTGGAACGTATTCTGGCGCATAACCCGAAAGGTATTATTTTCTCCGGCGGCCCATCCTCTGTTTATGAAGTGGAAGCGCCACAATGCGCGGAAGGCTTGTTTCATTCGGGCGTGCCGATTTTGGGAATTTGCTACGGCCATCAATTGATGACCCATATGTTGGGCGGCAAAGTGACGCCGGCGGATAAACGCGAATTTGGCAAAACGGAATTGATAGTAGAAAAAAATGCGCCGTTGTATGGCGGATTAAACCCGCGCCTGATTTGCTGGATGAGCCACGGTGATTATGTGTTGGAGCCGCCGCCAGGATTTACTGCGACTTCACAAACAGTTAGCTGTCCGGTGGCTTCAATGGCCAATGTGGAAAAGAAATTGTTCGGCGTCCAATATCATCCGGAAGTATCCCACACGCCGTGGGGTATTGAAATTATTCGGAATTTTCTCTACGAACATTGTGGCTGCACCGGCCAGTGGACGATGGGGAATTTCATTGAGACGGAAACAAAACGCATCCGCGAATTGGTGGGCGATGCAAAAGTACTTTGCGCTCTTTCCGGCGGCGTCGATTCCGCAGTGGCGGCGGTTCTTTTGAGCAAAGCGGTCGGCAAGCAGGTGACGTGTCTATTTGTCAATCACGGCTTTTTGCGTAAAAATGAAGCGGAACAGGTTTGCGATACTTTTACCAAACAATACGAAGATATTACTTTTAAATATGTCGATGCATCCAAACAGTTTTTGAAATTGCTGGAAGGCGTGACTTCCCCGGAAACAAAACGGATCAGAATCGGCAACGAGTTCGTAGCGGTTTTTGAAAAAGAAGCGAAAAGTTGGACGGGCAAAAAATATTTGGCGCAGGGAACGTTGTATCCGGACGTGATCGAAAGTGGCACGGGTTCTGCAGCTAAAATTAAAACCCATCACAATGTTGGCGGGTTGCCCGAAGATATGGATTTCGATTTGATCGAGCCATTCCGCACATTATTCAAAGACGAAGTGCGTATGTTGGGCGAAGAGCTGGGAATGCCGTCGGAAATCGTTTGGCGGCAGCCGTTTCCCGGTCCGGGGCTGGCGATCCGCATTATCGGTGAAGTCACCGAAGAGCGATTGCATATCGTGCGCGAAGCCGATGCCATCTTGATCGAAGAAGTGAAACGCGCCGGCTTGTACCGCCAGATCTGGCAATGTTTCGCGGCGCTCACACCAACTGTTCGTTCCGTCGGCGTGATGGGCGATCAACGTACTTATGCGCATCCATTAGTGTTGCGCGCCGTCACCAGCGAAGACGGCATGACCAGCGATTGGGCTCGCATTCCCTACGAAGTGCTGGAGAGAATTTCCAATCGTATCGTGAATGAAGTGGACGGAATTAACCGCGTCATTTATGACATCACATCCAAACCGCCCGCTACGATTGAGTGGGAATGAGAGATAAGGATGAAGGATGAAGTTGAAATATTTGTTTCATCCTTCATCCCTTAACAAAGGGAGGAATTACCCATGAAATCTGCGCATGAAGAAGATGTTGTATTAGCATTCCGGCAAACGGTAGAAGATGATCTTCGCCGTATGCAAGCAGGAAAAGTGCCCGTGCATGAAGATATTTTCGCGGGAGACCCTTCGCTGCAAGAATCTTTGAAGCGGCTGGCAATCCGCCATCAACAGTTAGAACATGAAGTTGCGTTGCTGCGCACTATCGTGTTGCGCCTTATGTCCGAGCCGTTGGACGATGACGCATCAGATTTACAATAAGACAAAATAACGGTCGCCGGAGTTGTCTTTCCGGTTTTGCTTAGGAATATATTTCTCAAAGAATCTATTTCACTTGATAAATTAGTACTATGTTACATCCATTTCGACCAGAACAACTTTCTTCGGAACTGCGTCCGTCTGAAGCTGATATTGAATCAGTTTTGATTTCGTCGGAGCAAATTGCCACTCGTGTCGTAGAGCTTGGCGCACAAATTTCCCGCGATTATGAAGGCAAAGACCCGGTGTTTGTGGGTGTGTTGGTGGGCTCAGCGCTTTTTGCGGCTGATCTGATCCGGCACGTGACGGAGCCTTGCACGCTTGATTTCGTAGCCATTTCATCTTATGGTAAAGAATCCCGCTCATCTGGCGTGGTGCGGCTTCTCAAAGATCTTGATGAAAGCGTGGAAAGCCGTCACGTTATTATCGTCGAGGATGTTGTGGACACAGGCCTCACCCTCAACTATTTGGTAGACAGCATGCGCCACCGCAACGTTGCCAGTGTGAAAGTGTGTTCCATGCTCGATAAACCGGCGCGGCGTTTGACAAATGTTCACGTTGATTATGTGGGTTTTGAAATCCCCGACGAATTCGTTGTGGGTTATGGTTTAGATTTCGCCCAACGGTATCGCAACTTACCGTATGTTGGTGTGTTGCGTCCTGAAATTTACGGCGGCAAATAAGTATTCAGTTCCATTTAGTTCCCTTCATATTCTCCACTTCACCTTCCACCCATTCCCTTGTTTTAATTGGGAAGATTCTCCCCTCAAAAGTACTTTTAATTAGGAGCCACAAAATAAATATGTCTATAGACGAAACAATCGATACACAAAATACAGATCAAGCGGTTGAGGTGGAAACACCAAAGAAACCCGTCCGCCGCACGCGTGCCAAAGCCGCCACTCCGCGCGCCAAGGCCGCTGCCAAACAGGCAGAATTGGTATTAGAAGAAAAAGATATCGAAGCCGTCGCTGAAATAAAATCTGAACCTGAAAGTCAAATTCAGCCGGAAGTTCAAGCGGAAGTTCAGCCGGAACCAACGCCTGTTGTGCAAGAAAATACCACACCGCAAGAAACGCAAGTGAGTGTTGCCGTGGAGCAGCAAGAAGAGAATTCTGTTTCTGCGCCTCCTCCACCACAAAATGGCGCCGTTGAAAATAACCGTCCTGCCGGGCGCGTGTTGCGATTCCGTGGACGCGAAGGCCGCGTGGAAAATCGTGGCGATAACCGTAATAATAACCGTGATAATCGTGGTGAAAATCGGATCGACAACCGGAATGACAATCGCCCAATGCGCGGCCGTGGACGTTTTAATCAGCGTGAACGCGAGGAAGATCAAGTTCGCACCGATTATGATCTGGCCACTCTGGAAGAAAAAAAGCTGACTGATTTGCGCGAAGTCGCCAAAGAATTTGATATTGCTTCAACCGCTGGCATCAATAAAAATGATCTCGTATATAAGATTTTAGAAGCGCAAGCAGAAAGTTCCGGCCACGCTTTCCGCCGCGGTTTATTGGAAATTTTGCCCGACGGCAAAGGCTTTTTACGCACCAACGGATTTTTGCCCGGATCAAATGATGTCTATGTTTCGCCATCGCAAATCAAACGTTTTAATCTAAAAACCGGCGATCTGGTTTCCGGCCAGGTGCGCCCGCCAAAAGACATGGAGCGTTATGCTGGTTTGTTGCGCGTTGAAGCAATCAGTGGCGAACCTACCGAAAGCATGCGGCATCGTCCGGATTTTGAAAAATTAACGCCGATTTTTCCCAACGAAAAATTCCAATTGGAAACCACACAAACCAATATCACTGCGCGTATTATTGATCTGGTTTCGCCCATCGGCAAAGGTCAGCGAGGCCTAATTGTTGCGCCGCCAAAAGCCGGCAAAACCACGTTGATAAAAAATATCGCTAATTCGATTGTAGCCAATCATCCCGAAGTACATTTGATTGTTTTATTGATTGATGAGCGTCCTGAAGAAGTCACCGATATTCAACGTAGCGTCAAGGGCGAAGTAGTCGCATCCACGTTCGACGAAATGCCGGAAAATCATATCCGCGTTGCCGACATGGTGCAAGAGCGCGCCAAGCGTTTGGTGGAAATGAAGAAAGATGTTGTTATCCTTCTCGATTCCATCACGCGTCTTTCGCGGGCATCCAACTTAGTTTGTACGCCGTCCGGCCGCACGCTTTCCGGTGGTTTGGATCCCGCTGCGATGTATCGTCCCAAACGTCTTTTCGGCGCTGCCCGCAATATCGAGCAGGGCGGAAGTTTGACGATTCTTGCAACTGCATTAATCGATACCGGCAGCCGTATGGATGAAATGATTTTTGAAGAGTTCAAAGGAACTGGGAACCTTGATTTGGTTCTGGATCGTTCGCTATTCGATCAACGCATTTTTCCTTCCATCGATATCAACAAAAGCGGCACGCGACGCGACGATTTGCTGCTTACCAAAGAGGAAATGCAAGTCATCTTTCACCTGCGCCGCACGTTGGCTCCGCTGGATAATGTTAAGGCAATCACGCTGCTCATTGATCGGCTTAAAAACACAAAAACAAATGCAGAGTTTATGCAGATTGTAGAAAAATCCCGCCAGGCTAATGGTTCCGCTTCGTAGGGGCGTGATGTGTCATGCCCCAATTTGTACGTTATAACGGGCATGGCACATAATTCATAATTCCAATGCAAATCGCTGCCGTCATTCCCACATTAAATGAAGCATCCAATATCGAAGCGCTTTTGGAAGGAATTTTCGCTGCGCATCCAACGATTCATGTCGTCATTGTTGACGACGGTTCAACGGACGGAACGGATGAAATAGTTTCGCGGTGTGCGCAAAAGTACTTTTATGAGGGTGCTTCAAAAGTACTTTTAATAGAACGCGGAAGCAAAAAGGGATATGCTTCCGCAGTGCAAGATGGGATGCGATTGGCATTTGAAAAAGGTGCGACACGCATCGTGCAAATGGATGCCGATTTATCGCATAATCCAAAATATCTTCCCGCGATATTAGAGAAAAGTGAAACCTGCGATTTGGTTTTAGGATCACGCTATATTCCAGGCGGTGGCACGCGCAATTGGGGCTGGGATAGAAAAGTACTTTCAGGAACTGCGAACGGTTTAGTGCGATTATTATTGGGCGTAAAAGCGCGCGATTGCACGGGCGGTTTTCGTTGTTGGCGTCGCGAATGGATTGAAAAATGTGATATTCTAAATTTGAAAGTGGAAGGTTACGCTTTCCTTTTCATCGCGTTAGATCGCTGCTACCGCGCCAACGCTATAATCGGCGAAGTGCCGATTATTTTTAATGATCGCGAATTCGGCAAAAGTAAGATGAGCCGTAAGATTGTTATCGAAGCGGTGAAAGTACTTTTTAGATTGTGGTGGCAACGTAAGACAGGGAAATCGTAAAGGCTATTATTAAGTTCTTGAGACTGTCATTTTCTAAAAATCTCATGCGTTAAAAGTACTTTTCCTGTGCATGTCTTTGTTATCCGAATTCCTTCAGCACAAGCTTACTACCAACGTCTCACAACGTCTTGTGGTAGCGCGGCCAAAAATGAGCGCAGCGCTAATGCCGGATGGAGTGAGGCTCACGGATGCTAAAGTTACGGGACCTCGCGTCATTGTGAAGAACCGGCGGGATTATGGCAATGTGCGCGGTAAAAGAGCGCGTTGGCCGGAAGATAATTTGGAGGAATGGGAAAATCATCGCTTGGTCTGCGTGATAAACGGCCACATTGATTTCCAAATTGGGACATACATTATTAGCGGTGAAAGAGAATTTTGTCTTATTGTTCCGCCCGGCGCGCCCATCGGCAGAGTTCAGCCGCCAGCAGCGCTGCATGTTTCGGATAATTCCTGCGATCTCGTTACGGCCATGTTGCATCCACATGCTGTGCAATGTTTTATCACGCACTCTGATGCAGGCGAAACGCGGGCGGAATTTCGGGAAAATTATCTCTTCAAGAGTCATCGTTTAGTTCACCTGTTTCATTTCCTGATGGAAGAAATGATCGAAGGCGAAAGTCATCATGAACGCATTGGCGCGGATTTGCTTTCTGCCTTTTGGCAGATTTTGGCGCGGGAAATCGCTGCGGAACGGTATATAAATCCCGGCCCGATAGGACGGCCCTTTGATTGGCAAAATGAAGAACGAGGCAACACTGATTTTAAAACGGAGTTATTACATTACATTCAAACTCATTTGAATCAGCCTCTTAACGTCGCGCGCGTGTCGCGTGCGATGTATCTTTCCCGCGCTCAATTCTCACGGCGCATGCAACAGGAAACGGGAAAATCCTTTGTGGAATTCCTCACTGGTTATCGCATGGAAGAGGCAAAAGTACTTTTACGCGATTCCGATTGGACTATCCGCACCATCGCCGGTTTTTTAGGATTCCAATCGTCCTCCTATTTTCAGGCAGTATTTCGCCGCATTCAAGGAAAAACTCCCAGCCAATACCGGGCTCAAATCCGAAAATGAGCTGAAATTTATCCTTCTGATACAATTTTGTGTTTTAATGCAGCAGATATTGGGGAATACTCTTTGATATCAAATACTTGATAGGTGAAGGCTTTTGTAAAAGTACTTTTGGAGGAAAATCATGTTAGAGAGAAAAGGTAAAGATGCATTTACACTGATAGAATTATTGGTTGTTGTGGCAATTATAGGAATTCTCGCCGCAATCTTATTTCCTGTGTTTGCCCGCGCCAGAGAACAGGCGAGAAAATCTGCGTGTATGAGTAATCTGAAACAAATAGGTTTAGGCGTGATGATGTACGTGCAGGATTATGACGAGACGTATCCGATCGCCTATCTTTCCGTGCCAAGCTCCGACAGTATCTCCGGCTACACCACATCTTACTGGTTTAACACGTTACAACCATATACCAAAAACCGGCAGGTATGGTTTTGTCCTACAGCCGGGCGCATCATGGCTTCGGACGATTCCACCACGCAGCAATATAGCGGCGGCTATGGATATAATGCTTGTGGGACAGCTGCGATTAGCTCGACGGGAAGTTCGCTTTGGAATGGTTTTGGGCAATCTGTCTGTGACACGCCTGGCGGATGTGGCACTGGAGGCGCTATTAGTTATGGCACGGTGCGGTGTACACCTAACGGTAACGCAGTAAAAATGTCCGCTGTCACTTCGCCATCGGAAACAATACTGATTACCGATCCGGCTAGCAATAGCACGGAATACACAACCGAATATTTTTATGGTGGCTCTAACATTAGTTATTGGCCGCAATTGCACGGTGGGCCGGTGGGGCCATTTTATGGGAATAACCCGAATGTAACCGAGGCATATTTACATCCATCCGGCGGCGGCAATTATCTTTTTGCTGATGGACACGTCAAATTTATGCCGGTTTCTTACGCGTTCAGCCATAAAGAATTGACCAAAGTTGACAAAGACAAATAAAACGTGGGACAGGCATGCCGTGTCCGGAATCTCATCTATAATTTAAAATTCACTCTCATGAAAAGTACTTTTAAAACATCCTGCGCAGCAATTGGAACTGCGCTGTTTTCTACTCTATTCATATCCCACGCTTCGGCTATGGCAATCGTCGAAAATCATCAACCACATGCCACAATTATTGTTGATGTAAACGCCAGCAATCAAATAAAATCAGCAGCCCAAACATTACAAACATATATTGAAAAAAGCACCGGCGCGACATTACCAATTCGTAATAAAGCGGCAAATGATATTAATATCAACGTCGGCGAAACTGATTACACAAAAGCGCATCATCTTAATCCTGGTGATTTGGATATGGATGGTTTTATTTTGCAAGGCGCGGATGAGAAAAATTTTGCTATCACCGGCGGCAGCGATTGGGGCGTTGAATTTGGCGTTGATGATTTTCTGGAGCGTTATGTAGGTGTGCGCTGGTTGGCCGGTGGAGATTTGTTTACTGATATTCCGCAGCACACGGATGTGAATATTCCAACTGGAAAAATCTGGCAGGAACCGGTTTATCGCTCACGCCATTTGGGGCCGGTTGATTTCGAGCGTGACTATTCTGATAAAAAATATCAATCCATGCCTTGGAGCGCTTATGAAATGTATGACGAATGGGGACGTTTCAATCGTCTGCATCAGCGAGTGAAATTTCATCATAACGCCTTGAATATTTTTCCGGTCAGCCAATTTGGCGAGACGCATCCTGAATTTTATCCCTTAATTAACGGCAAAAGATTTTTACCTAAAAGCGATAAAGACTATCTCTGGCAACCCAATTTTTCAGCACCGGGAATTGTGGATGCTACAGTGGCGCAGGTAGAAAAGTACTTTTCCAGAAACCCGCAAGCCACCAGTTTTTCATTGGGAATAAACGATTCCCGCAATTTTGATCAATCGCCAGAAACCTTGGCGCACCGTGAAAGATTAGGCGGATTGCCGGATGAATATGCTACCTGGGTAAATGATGTTGCGGGAAAAGTACTTTTGAAATATCCCGACAAGACATTTGGTTTTTTAGCATATGTTGATTTGCGCACACCGCCCAAGAATGTGAAATATAATGAGCACGCAGTGCCGTATATCACCTATGAGTTGTCGCGATGGAGCGATCCGCAGGCGCGGCAGTTTTCTCAGGATCTGGCGCGAGGGTGGCACGCGTCGGCGAAACAACTGGGTTGGTATGATTATTTTTATGGTAGCTTTTATATGATTCCGCGCTCGTTTGAACACACCGAAGCGGAAGCTTTGCGCTGGCTTTCACAAAATGGCGTGAAAAATTATTACGGAGAAGATAACCCTAATTTCGGTGAAGGCCCCAAAGATTGGGTTCAAAGCAAACTGTTGTGGAATCCCAATCAAGATGTGGATGCGCTAATTGATGATTGGTGCAATCATGCAGTGGGCGCCAAAGCCGCATCAAGTTTAGAAAATTATTATACACTTTGGGAAAAATTCTGGTCACAGGATTTGGCAAAATCCACTTGGTATAATCGTCAGGCTGATTATCAAGCGTTCGCAATTACCTCTTATTTATTGGATGTGCCGCGTGATTATTTAGATCAATCCGATCGCTTTTTAAACGAAACAGTGCGACTGGCCGATACGCCGCAGCGTAAGCAGCGTGCGCTTAAATTGCAACAAATGTGGCAACTTTATAAAGCCTCCGTCATCGCGCGCCAGGGTGATGAATATTGGAAAACCACAGATTTGCAATCCGAAACAGAAGCCGTTGATTTATTGAATCGTTGCACCGAAGCTATTGATCAAGCACAAAAACGGCTACAAATTTTAAGCGATTTACGTCACGATCCGTTATATGGATATCCGGTTTATCGTCTCACTTCAAAGGATGATTTGCGTGGTAGTGATTGGGGATCATCGTCATTGTGGAGTCTGTTGCCATGGGTGAATAAAAGTACTTTTATACGTGATGGCCTGGAAAGAATTGCACAAACGTCAGCTCCGCAAAAGCCGCTATTGCGTCTGACTAATTTCGGCCAGGAAATTCCCATGCAAAATGAGGCCGCTAAAATTGCCGCACAAGTTTTAGCCGCTGCGAATGGAGATGCAAAACAGTTACTTGAAAACCCTTCCTTTGAAAATGCTTTTGAAAGCTGGTGGGCCACTGGTATGAAATCATCTAATGATGTGGCGCAAGACGGAACTTCCAGCATTTTGTCAAATAATACGAAGGCGATTATCAAGCAAAAGATACCTTACAAACCAGGAACTTATTACGTCATTCTCCATGCTTATACTCCGCAAAGTACTTCTGCGAAAGTCAAGCTTTCTCTCACGGCGATTAATCAAGCTGGCCGCCAGCGCGGACGCAATTTACCGTCGGGAACCGTAACGTTGCACGCGGGAAAATGGAGTGCTTTTGTAGTGCCGGTAACTTTGACAGATTTGAATGTGACCGATACAATGTCCCTTTTAACTACGGTGGAAATTGATGGATTAAAAGAAAACGAAAAAGTATATTTAGATAATATTGGTGTATATCGCGTTGATGGATCATAAAGTCGAATGCGCAATTTTTTTAGAGATGTGCTTAAGCATTAAAAGTACTTTTGCCCTCTGCATTTTCAAAAGGATAGTGTTATTACCCGCGTGATATGTTAGTCTGTTTTGGACGGAATGTGATCTGCCCAAAGCCATGCTCACTCTCAATGTTATTGAAAAACAGATATTAAATGCGTTGCGTGATCAGCTTATTCCTTGGGCTGGCGAAGGCGCGCCGTTTATATTGCTTGGTGCGCCGCCGCAGATAATTGGGACGAACCCTATAATTGAACTTCCCGGTAAAAAATTGCAATTGTTACACGGAACAGGTCAACAAGTGCGCGTGCAATCGTGGCCGGAGGAAAATCTCAATACTATTACAGCGCCATACATGGGCTGTGTGGTGGAAGGCGAAGCAGATATAATCACCGGAACCACCACAGCGATGTGCCGCAAATCGAAAATTCCCGGCAAGCGTTGGATTATTCAAATGCCGCAAAAAAGTTTTTTTCTGGCGCCGCCATTAGTCCCGGTTTCGCGGGGAGGGCGGCCTCATTGGGAACGTTCGCAATCGGAAAAAGCCTATTCGCGCATTTTGTGGATGCAGTTTCAGAGCACCGGCGTTCGTTGCCATTTCTGCACTTCGGACAAAGGAAAACATTGGTCTCATCCCTATTGTTTTATTTATGGCACCGAGTTGTATCCTTTGGCCAGAACGTTGATTCATGAAATGACACAGCAATCGCAGCAATATGTGCCGCTGGTTTATTTTACGTTGAATATGCTTTTTCATTATATGATTCGCGGCCTCGTTTCTCAGCGAGCTGGAAACAATCAGGCTGAAACGACGCGGATTGTGTCTGCCACTTTCGGCTCCGCTGATGGATTGATTCAGGAAATCATTAGTTTCATTGACCAAAATTTAAATTCCAAATTATTGACTGTGGAACAAATTGCCGAAAAGGTGCATCTTTCTCCGTCGCATTTGGCCCGCGTTTTTAAGCGTGAGATGGATGTGCCTGTGATGGAATTCGTAATCCAGCGCCGCATGGAGTTGGCTTGTCAATTACTTCTCGAATCACAATTCAATATTCGGCACGTCGCGGATTATTCGGGATATTTATCTCCGTCTTCCTTTATCAAGGCATTTGTGCGCCATTATGGCGTTTCTCCCACAGCGTATCGTTCCACTCATCAAGGTAATGATGGGATCGAACAATAGTTGCGTGTTGCGGACAATAAAAAACGTCAAAATAAAATCTATTCGTGGTTTTAAACGTAATTCCAGGGGGTATAATATTAATGACGTTAAAAAATGGAGGTCGTGGAAATGAAACAGTATTTATCAGCACAGAGAAAAGCATTTACATTGATAGAATTATTGGTTGTTATCGCTATAATTTCAATTCTGGCGGCAACTCTATTTCCAGTGTTCGCGAGAGCGCGGGAAAATGCCAGACGAGCGAGTTGTTTGAGTAATCTTAAGCAAATTGGTTTGGGTGTGATGATGTATGTACAGGATTATGATGAAACATATCCTTTGTCTTACAACTTCACCACGGGGATTTATTGGCATGCTGCTGTTCAACCGTATGTGAAAAGTCAACAGGTATTTAACTGTCCTTCATCAGGCTCCACTGTGCTCAGCGGAACGAACGGTTTTTATGGAGCAAACGAATATGTAATAACGATACCTGCCAGTGCGAGTGCTATTCCTGCTCCAAGAACGTTGTCCAGAATTCAATCCGTTTCTACTATTTACATGATAATGGATTTTGGATCATATCATGCACAGCATTCTGATGCGATAACAGGATCAGGTTGGCAATATTTGCCAGGAATGGGCGATGCCGGAGAAAGCTGCGCGGGAGTAACAACCACCACCACTTTTACAGGTAGGCATGATGATTGTCAAAGTGGACGGCATTTTGGCGGCGTAAATATGGCCTTTGCCGATGGGCATTCAAAATGGCTGAAAAGCAATGTTGTCATCCAGGAAGCAAAAAAATGCATGACAGCTCAATGCACAACATCTGTAAGCGCATGGAATCCACTCCTTGATAATTCATAAAAGTACTTTTGAGGAATCCTATATAATGAACAAATTGATAACGACTTTTATTTTCGCCATAGCTGCATGCGGCTTTGTATTATCAAGCATATCTGTTAAAGCCGACCCCCAACAAATGCAACAATTGGTGCCCGATGTGGTGCGCCCACGCAAGACTGATCGAACATATGTTTTCCCCAGAGCGCAATTCATTTATCCTTTGGGAAGTGATCGATATTTGCATCGCTGGGTGGATCGTCCATTATTTGTCGATCCGAATTTATCAATCGGCAAATCCGCCGATGATTTGATGACGCAAGCGGATTATCAAAAAATGCAGCAAACGGTAATGGATTATGGACTGGATGGCTTTGCCTTTTTTCCTCAAAATAACGCCAGTCTTCATTATGGCGCGTTGGAGGATATCTATAAATACACTGATCGCAGCGCGATGAAAGGATTCCAACTTCTTCCCGTATTCGATCCTTTGGGCACAAAGCCCGCTGATGTGAATATTATCAAAAGTGCATTAGCAAATCCGGCATCCTTTCGTATTCACGGCAAAATTGTGGTGGTTTCGTATCGTGCTGCAAATTTGTCCGCATGGGAAAAACGAGTTGTGGAAATTAAGCAACAGTTTGGTGATCATTTCATTTTTTTAGCTGCGATTAATTTTTTTGATGATCCCAAAGCGCCTCAAGATTCACACGACATGTTGTATAAATTTCATCACAACACCGTCACGCCAGAGGATATTGAAAGATGTAAAAACTATTTACGAGAATGGTTGCGCGTCACGGATGGCGTTATTTTTAATTACGTGACGAGGTTGCAAAGAAGAAGTAATCTCGCTCATTTTGATGCGAGCTTTTATCGCGATTTTGTGATTCGCATCATGAAAAGCGTATTGGTGGAGCCTGAATTTAACGATAAGTACTTTGCACTTTCTGCGATAGTCGGCCATGAAAACAGCACTCGCGTTGGACGTGAATTAAGCAGTGATGGCACCCAAACATTGCGCGATTCCTTTGAAGCCGCGATGGATGCGCAGCCTGATTTTATTACCATCCCCGAATGGGATGAGCAAAACGAAAACACCAGTTTGCGGCCTACCGTTTATAACGGATTATCGTCGATGCGGATCATGCGTTATTATGCCGCTAAGATTAAAGGCCAAACACCAACGCCATTGACAGGTGACAATACGAGCGTTCCCGATTTAATTTTGAGCTATCGCAAAGTATTAACGTTGGGAGAAAAGCTGGAATTTGAATTGCTCAATGTGCCCGATACCGATAAAAGTACTTTTTATACTGCGCGCTTGATTTTGGAAGATGCCAATAAAAAGACCGTATACGCTTCGCCAGTTTATCATTTTGATAAAAGCAAAATGCAAGCGCAAACGCTGACCATTCCCAGCGAAACGCTGAGTGATTATGCTTTGTTGACTCCGCGTATTGAAACGGAAATCGACGGCAAGAAAAGTACTTTTGCAGATGGATTAGGATACATGGAACTTCGCTCTACGTGGAATTGGGATTACAAATGGGCCAAGCAACCGTTGCGCGATTTGCTTCAACCGAAAAAGGTGGATTTTCAGGTAAGCGCACCTCAAAACGATGGAACGCGTTTAGTGAGCGCAACATTTGATGCAAATGAACCGTTGGCTTACGTGGAAGTCTTGGATGATAATAATGTTGTTTACAGCCAGGCGCCGGCGGATGATGCAAAACATTTCAACTGGCACGAAAATGCGGATCAGGTAATCATCGGTTTGAATTGGCAGTCTTTCCCCACTGTGAATTTACAGGGTGGCATCAGTTTGAAAAATGCGGAAGGCCGCTGGTCTGTATTGAATAATGTGAATGTGCCGACTCCTCTGTTGCCTCTTCCTTTTCAAGGGCAAATGCTATCGTTGGATAATACAACTTCGAATCAAGCGCTCAAGTATGCAATGTTATCGATTAAGCGTTCTGAAGTTAAATCTGCCAAATTAGAAATTAACCTGCCAGGAATTTATCAAGGTATTATTCCCGTGCAAGAACTGTTGAACAAAACCATTTATGGTATTTCTGGCCCGAAAGGTTTTAACTTAGTTCTCAGTCATTATCTCAGTCAAAGCAGCATGCCGCAGAATTTAAATGTGGATAATGTGCATTTTTCAAATGTGCCTATTCTGCCAGATCTGAAAGAATCGATTTTGCAATTGCAGGCGATTGGTAAATCAGGACACATCTATCGCAGCGAACCAATATTGTTCCAAACTCCTACTTCGGCAAAGAAAGATATCACCGTTTTTTCCGGCACCGAAGATCACGCAGTTTCCGTCTCAGTGCCGGCAGATCGCGTTCCCGATATTCGCTATCAATTTAATCCCGATCATGGTTCCGCCTTACTGGCCGATGCGGGACGGCCGTTTTGGGGAATATTAGGTGGTTACTTTGCCCAAGTCACCGGACGCGGCGGCGGCAATTATGGTGATGATTCCGCGTTTGTTTACCGAAAAAATGATTTCCCGGCATATGATGTCAATGCGCCGATTGCGGATGCTATTAAAACTGCGCCCGATTGGATCCAACTTTCTGACGGCGAATACGCGTTGCAATTTAACGGTAAAAGTACTTTTATCACGTTGCCGCAGGGAGTAATTCCACCTCGCGCGGCCTTTACCATCGAAATGGATATTAAACCGGAAATAAGCGCAGGCCAGCAAGTCATCATCGGCAATCGCAATTATAGTCCTGGTTCCATCACCGTTTATTCGGATCAAGGAATCTTGAAAGCAGATGCGCAAATGGAAGGTTATCGAATGTTCACTGGAGTGGATTCCGGGCTAAGTTTGCCGGAAGGAAAATGGTCGCATCTGACAATTAGCTACGATCAGAATAATTTACAATTTGCCGTTGATGGAAAAATGAGTAAAGTGATGCCGATGAAAGGGCCAGGACAGCGCACTACGGCGAGTGTTGTGGGTGGATTTGGCGACAGATGGTTTAATGGCCAGATTAAGAGTTTGGAAATTCAACAGGGTATCGCTAAGCTCTCCGGCAAATAGCTTTTTACCAGTATCAAAAGTACTTTTGATACTGATAAAAATTAAACTTATCGATATTTTGATCCCGATATTTAAAAAATCTCCAGGTTATTTTGTATACTCTACCGGTTTGATGAATGTTTTGGCTTAGTAGAATAAGCTCCAAAAGTGAATCACCATCAGAATAATGCTCGGAGAAATATGGCCCATCAATATACCCCTTTAGAAATTGAAGCAAAATGGCAACAACGTTGGAAAGAGCAAAATCTTTTTAAGACAGATCCCGCCAGCACCAAACCGAAGTTTTATTATCTGGACATGTTCCCGTATCCCTCGGGCGATTTGCACGTGGGGCATGTGCGCAATTATGCCATCGGCGATGTGATTTCGCGGTATCGCGTGATGAAGGGTTTTGAAGTGTTGCATCCGATGGGCTGGGATTCATTCGGCTTGCCCGCCGAAAATGCGGCCATCAAAAACCAGGTGCATCCCGCCGAATGGACGGATCGTTGCATTGCGCGCATGCATGATCAGCTGGATCAATTGGGTATTTCATTTGACTGGTCGCGCGAAGTCACCACCTGTAAACCAGATTATTATCGCTGGACGCAATGGCTGTTTTTGCAATTTTACAAAAAGGGTTTGGCGGAGCGCCGCGCGGCTAATATTAATTGGTGTCCCAAAGATCAGACAGTTTTGGCCAATGAACAAGTCAAAGACGGC
>Ga0164242_10002929_pt1 | contig 19565 bp, 17 predicted proteins | sample OricomgcompostMG_FD_108783 | JGI IMG/M metagenome (GOLD analysis project Ga0164242, IMG submission 108783) | Miracle-Growth compost microbial communities from Emeryville, California, USA - Original compost - Miracle growth compost (MG) ... | reverse complement strand
TTGACCAGCCAGAAGCCGGGATCATTGACGTGGCTGAAGAACACCGAGCCGCAGCCGATCGCCAGCACCATCCATTCGGGCGAGGCGCCGGTTGCGGACAGCACGCCGGTCATGATTCCCGCGGCGGTGATGGTGGCGACGGTGGCCGAGCCGGTCGCCAGCCGGATCGCGACCGCGACGAACCAGGCGAGCAGGATCGGCGAGAAATGGTTCTGCGTCGCCAGCCGCCCGAGCAGGTCGGAAAGGCCGGCGCTGACCAGCACCTGCTTCAGCGCCCCGCCCGCGCCGATCGCCAGCAGGATGGCGCCCGCCGGCCGTAGCGTATCGTCCCAGATCGCGTCCTGCACCGCGCTTTCGGTCAGCCGCCGCCCGAACAGCAGCAGCAGCGCGACCAGGTTGGTGACGAGCAGCGCCAGCACGGGATTGGACAGCGTGCCCAGCCAGGCGAAGCTCGGCGCGGCATCGGCGGGCATTATTGCCTGGACTTGCCCGGCGGCGATCAGCACCACCGGCATCAGCACGATCGTCAGTGCAACGCCGATCGGCGGCGCGCGGTCGAGCAGGTCGCGCGTGTCGATGACCGGCGGCGCCAGCGTCACGCCGCGCGCGGTGAAGCGCGACAGGACAGGGCCGGCGAGGATCGCGGTCGGGATGGCGACGATCACGCCATAGACGATCGTCCGCCCGAGATCGGCATGGAGCGCGTCGACCGCGATCAGTGGGCCAGGATGCGGCGGGACCAAAGCGTGGATCACCGAAAGGCCGGCGAGTGCCGGCAGCATCAGTTGAAGCCGCGCGTAATCCCCGCCCCGCTCGCCCGCCATGCTGGTGGCGGCGGCGGCGACGATCGGCAGCAGCAGCACCAATCCGGTTTCGAAAAACAGCGGCAGGCCGACGACGAGCGCCACCGCGAGGCTCGCCCAGGGCGCGCCGCGCGGGCCGGTCATGGCGAGGCCGGTGCGCGCCAGCGCGCCCGCTGCGCCCGACAGCTGCAGCATCGCCCCCAATGACAGGCCGAGCGCGACGATCAGGCCGGTATTGCCGAGGATGTCGCCCGCGCCCTTCTCGACCGCGGCGGCGGTGGCGCCGGTCGACAGCCCGGCGCACAGCCCGACGATGAAGGCGCCGCACAGAAGCGCGAGGAACGGATGAAGCCGACCGCGCACGATCAGCACGATCGACGCGCCGATGCCGAGCAGCGCCGCGACGATCAACTGCACGTCGGCACCGCTCATCGAACGCCCTCCCGACGGGCGCTGCGCCCAACCCCGCCGTTCCGCTCGAACGCCATCGGCACTCCCTCTCCAATTGTCGCCGTTGCCGCGACTTGTTCATGCTGTAGGACAGATATCGCCAAAAAACCACATGAAATTGGCTGTTGACGGACAAGAGGCGTTGGATGTAGCGAATCTGTCTAACTGATTTGTTGGGTCGGCGAGACGCCGCATCCGATCGAGCAGCAAATAGGCGGGCGGGAAACGCCTGCCGGGTCGAAAAAGAGGAGTCGACGATGGGCGCACAGGCCAGCCAGCTTTGCGAAAGGTACGAGACTGGGTCGACGACCAGGCTGACGCCGACGCAGATCAAGGTTCTGCAAGGCGTCCGCTCGGGGCAACTCAACAAGCAGATCGCCTACGACCTCGGCATCGCCGAGGCGACCGTCAAGGCGCACATGACCGCGCTCATGCGCAAGCTCAACGTCCGCAACCGAACGCAGGTGGCGGTGGTCGCCCAGACGCTGGGCTACGCCGCCGAGGGCGAGCCGCGACGCGCGCTCTGAGCCGGACCGGCGGTCGTCACCATTCGCGCTACCGACCGCGCGAGAGGTGGCCGAGGATTTGCATAACCTTGCCGATCGATGAAGCCGAAGCGCGGCTAGGCGCGCGTTGTCCGGCGGGATCGCTGCGGCTCGGCCGACCATTGCCGAACGGCGATCCGATCGCGTCCGGTTTGCTTGGCGGCGTAGAGCGCCTTGTCGGCCAGCCGATAGAGCTGCTGGAAATCGCAGATCGCGGCGGGATCGGCTTCGGCGACGCCGATGCTGACGGTTACCGAGCGTTCGCCGATCGCCGCGCGATGATCGCAGGCGGCGACCGCCAGCCGCACGCCGTCGGCGAAGCGGGCAAGGGCAAAGCCGCCGATGCCCGTGATCAGCAGCGCGAACTCCTCGCCGCCGTGCCGCCCGACCGCACAGTTCGCGCCTTCCCAGCGTTGCAGCCGCTGGGCGATGGCGCACAGCACCCGATCGCCGGCTTCGTGCCCGTAGGTATCGTTGATCGACTTGAACCGGTCGACATCGATGAGCAGCAGCGCGGCGGGTGCCCTTTCCGAGCGCGCGCCGGCCAGCAATGCCGCCACGCGCTCGACGAACCCCCGGCGGTTGTGCAGGCCCGTCAGCGGATCGCGGCCCGCCAGTTCGCTCGCCCTCATCTCGCCGGCAAGCGCGCGGTCGCGCTCGATGCGCAGGCGGGCGAGCCTTCTGGTGACCGCAACCGACAGCCATAGCGTCTGCCACGCCGCCGCGAACAGGACGAGCACCTGCGATCCGCCGCCCCATAGTGCGGCGCCGATATCCACCACCTGGGTCAAGCCCAGCGCCGCCATCGGCACGGACCAGGCGATCGCCAGCTCGCGCGCCTCGGCGCTGCCCCGGCGCCAGGCCCAGGCAAGGCAGGCGACCACCGCCGCTAGGTCGGCGAGTACGGCGACGGCCAGCACGTCGCCGAGCCATTCGATCGATGCGCTGCGGATCAACGCTGCCGGGACACCGATCAACCCGACGGCCAGGCCGATCGCCAGCGTCGCCCGTGCCGCGCGCCGCGGCAGAACCGCGCCGCCGAGCGAGGTGATCGCGCTCACCGTCGCCATCGCGATCGCCAGGCAGGCAAGCAATGTGCAGGTCTGCGCCGAGACGGTCCCGGCGATTCCCGGCACGACGGGTAAGTCGATCTGCGACCAGACGACGCCCCATATCAGCACGCACGCAGCCCACGCGCCATGCCACGCAAGGAATTGCCGGCGAACCGCGAGGGCGAGCGACAGATTGTAAACCGCGCCGATCAGCAAAAGCGTCAGCGCCGCGCCGATCAATGCCGACAGCAGCCCCGATTGCGTTCCGGCCTCGCCGCGCGAAACCAGCCGGATGCGGAGCAGCGAGGCGCTCGCGAGGCGATCGATCCGCATCGTCACCGCGACCACCGGCGAATCGCGGTCGGGGGCGTCGAACTCGATCTGCCCGCCGATCCGCCAATGCGCGCCGAAATCGCCGCTCCGGACCCGCTGCCACGCCGTCCTGCCGTCCGCATAGGTAAAGGCGACGGCGAGGCGATCGAAGCGAGTCTGGTGGATCATCAGCACGATATCGTTGCGATCGACCGGCAGCCGCGCGAGATCGGCGCGGAGCCACAGGCTTCCCGCTTGGTATCCGCTCGGCCTGCCGCCGCACGCAAAGCGCAGCGCGCCGAGCGTTGCGTCCGCCTGTGATCGCGTGGTGACGGCATGGCAGAGCGGCGCGCCCAGCCGAAGCGTCCGTGCCGGCAATTCGGCCGGGCGGCAGATAGCGACGGCAATAGCGATCGCAACCAGCAATCGAAGGCCGAAGAGCCGCCCGCCTCCTGCAAACCACGCCATTGCCACGCTATGACGCGCGCAGGTGTGCAAACCGTTACCAAGATCCTTCCTCGGTTGCGCGCTATCGCTCCGGCCGCACCTTCGCGCCCGGCTAGCCCCAGGTCAGGATGAGCCGACCGTTCGCCGGGACACGATAATCGATCCGATCGGGACTGGTGTGGTGCGCGCGAAGCGGATCGCCGCCGCTCGTCTTCACCTTCACCTTGCCCAGCTTGCGGCGCTTGAGCCTGACCAGGCTGAGTCCTGCGGTGCATTTCTCCCCGCCATCCAGCGTGACGGTGAGCGAATGATCGCCGGTGCGTTCCATAGAACGGACGAGGTGATCGCAATAAAGCCGGAACGGCGCCCCTTCGACATGGTGGAAGGCGCGCGTCGCAAAGACGAAGGCAGCGCCGGCGCCATAGATTTCCTGCCCCACCTGCCCCGCCGGCTGCCCGTCCGGATAGAGATCCTCCAGCGGAAAGGAGAGCTTGCGGTCGATATGTCCGTTGGCTTCGCGCTGCTTGGGCGAGAGCACCTCCGGCGGGAGCACGTCGGGGTAATAATACCAAGCCCGGTCGAGCGCATATTTGCAATATTCGGCTATCAGCATCCGCGCTGCAGGTTCCAGGTCAGGTCCGCTATCGTCGAGATAGCGCTCGAACGCCGCGAAGGAGTCGAAGCACTCGTAGATCGCCATGTACGACGCGTCCTGCAGGCAGGTAGCGCCCATGAAGTTGGGATAGTGCGCCGCGAGCTCGATCTCGCTCTCCCAAATCTCGCAATTGTGGAAGAAGCTGGCGAGATAGACATAGCTCTGCTCGAGATAGACATCGTTATCGGTGATCCGCCACAGCCTCATGCAGGCGGCGGCACCCCAGGCGGTGAGGTTTGCCTGGTAATTGACATTGAACCTCAGCCCCATCGCGGCGTCGATGGCGTTGCGCGCCTCGTCGAGGAAACGCTTGTCGTCGGTCAGCTCGAACGCCTGGAGCATCACCCAGGCGTAGATGCCGCCGACGTCGGTCTGCCCGCGGCCGTCCGCCCCGGCAGTCTCGGTGATCACCGAAAAATCGGTGATCTTGTACTGAATCGGCCAGCGATAGTCGAAATGCTGCGCCGCCTTGATGCCAAAGTCGATCGACTTCATCAGCAAGGCGCGGGCGTCCTCGTCCCCGTCGAGCGCGAGAAAGCCGAGATTGAGCATCGGATGGTACAGATACCAGCTGTCCACCGCGTCCGCGTCCTTGTCGTCGCCGACGTTGGGCAAATAGCGTCGCAGCGCCTTGAGCTTGGGATCGTAGAACTTTTTCAGTCCCGCCTTGAATTCCACCTCCAGCGGGTGCGGCTTTCCGCACCATTTGCCCCAGTCATGGATCGCCGCGACGATCGACATCTGGACCATGATGTCGGGATATTCGGCAGCCGTATAGGGATGAACATAGCGGTGGCCGTAATGCTTGATGGTGGCCTCGGGCGCCGTACCGAGATCATGCAGCGTCCGCTCGGACCGTTCGACCCAGTCGCGATATTCGGTGCGCGGCAGATCAAGCATCCCATAGGCGATGCCGAGCATCTGAATAAACTGACGCGCGGATTCGCGCTCGTGCGGCGGCGCCTCATGGCGGAAGACCAGAATGGCGTCGGATATCGTGACCTCAACGCCCCGTTGAAGTGGGTCGGTCGGCGGCGTCCCGCTCTGCGGCGGGGTCGGCAGCAGGTAGCCGAGCTCCGGCCATTCGCCGCCGACGGCGCCGTCGGGCTTAGTCTTCGTCGCGCGATAATAATCGTTCATCGCGGTCAGGTTCTGAAAATAGAGGACGTTGCCGAAGCCGGGCTCGTCGATCCGGAAGTACAGCACGCCTGCATTGAGACCGCGCTGGCCGGCTTCCACGACGCCCTTCGCGCCAAGCGGATCGTCGTTGCTGTCGAGCGGATAGAGGTCGCGGGGCATGAACGGGATCAGCACCGGCGCCGCCGGCGTGAAGCGGACCGTGGTTCGCAGGCTCTCCAGCTCATTGCGGACCTGACGGAAGACGATGAGGTGCTCACCCAGCGCGCTGCGCACCGTCAGACGCGCCGTTTCACCAGCTTCGGGTGTCACGCTGGAGCACGTGAAGTCGGTGGGAATATAGGCTGCGCGGAGCGCCAGCCCGCCCTGCCCCGGGCGCCGAATGAGTGCCCAGACCGAATCGCCCATCGCGCGCACGTCGACGCTCAGCTCCGCCAATTCGAATTGCGCGACCGGCCGGCCCGCCTGCTTTCGACAGTGCTGCCGCAGCGCGAGCGCATAGGGACTGACGCCCGGAATGTCAGAATCGAGCGCGCGTGTCGCCATTGCCGTTCCCGCTTATCATCGTCGCCGTGCTGTGGACGGCGGTCGCAGCGAGAACAGGATCAGCGGAAAGATGTTCCGGCAAATGCGCCGCGCTTATCCCAGGTTGGCCATTCTTTGACGAACGATCGGGGGGGGGCGATCGAAAAAATGAAGCCGAACGCGGTGCCATGGCCGCATTCGATTGACCGGATCGTCATATCGTGCGTTGGGTGAATGATGGCCAAATCAGCGACAGATATCATCCAGGACGTGATCAATGCGGCGGTGGTCGACGCTATCGTTGCCCTGAAGGACGCGTCGTCGGGATTGCCGAACGCGCTGATGCGCGACCTCGCCTCGATCCATGCCAACACGGCGTTCGACGATCTGCCGCCCGCGGTTCAAAAGGCCGTCGCGGCTAGCGTCCGCAACGCCTTCTCCATGTTGCGAAAGGACGGCTACGTCGTTGCGGAGGCGAAAAGCGTGCTGCCGTCGGCGCCGCGCCATGCGCCGCACCGCGGCACCGACCGCAGCGGGCGCCCGCCACGCCGCGGGCCTGCCAAATCCGGAGGGCCCGGCAGGCCGCCTACCGGCGGCGGCAAGCGCTGATCCTTTTGGTTACTCATTGGGCGCGTTGACCGCCAATTGCGAGGCGAAGGCCCGCTGATAGGCAGGCCGGGCTTCGCCGCGAGCGACGTAGTCGGCGAGGTTGCGATACTCGTCGAGAATGCCCGACATCCTCAGTCGAAGCAGCACCGACACCATCAGCAGGTCGCCGGCGCTGAACGCGCCATCGAGCCAGTCGGCGCTCCCCAGGCGAGCGGAAAGCCTGTCCAGGCAGGCGCGGATACGATCCATCACCAGCGGCAAACGCTCCTTGCTCCAGGGCTTGTCGCCTTCGATGATCTTGACGGTCACCAGATCGAGGATCGGCAGCTCCACGGTGTTGAGCGCGGCGAACATCCATGTGATCGCGCGGGCACGGGCGTTGAGCTCCTCCGGCAGCAAGCCGGTGTGGCGTTCCGCGATGTGAAAGACGATCGCCCCCGTCTCGAACAGCGCCAGATCACCTTCCTGATAGGTGGGGATCTGACCGAAAGGATGGAGCGCCAGATGCGCCAGCTCCTTCATCGCCGAAAAGGAAACAAGGCGCACCTCGTAAGGCTGCCCCGCTTCCTCCAGCGCCCAGCGAACGCGCGTATCGCGCGCCAGTCCCTTGCCGCCGTCGGGCGACCGTTCGAAAGCCGTGATGGTGATGGTCATCGCTCTGTCTCCTTGCTCGCGGACGCCTTTTGACGTCGCATCGTGACGACGAATGAGCCCGTTGGAAATCGACATCGTTCGCTGAAAGCTTTCGCATCCAGGGCCACGACCGTTCGCGAAAGGCGGATCGTCGGGGCCACCCGCGCGTTCGGCAGGCCATGCGAGCAGGAGCATCGACATGAGCGCCGAAGACCAGCGCGAGCGCCGCGTCCACACCGAGACCGATGAGCCGACCAACCTGTCGGTCGAGAACCAGCCGAGCGGCTCGGCACGGCGGCCGCGCGATACGCTCGACCAAAAGGCGAAGCGCGACCCGCTGAGCGGCGGCACGATTCCCGCCGACTACGATCCCCATACGATGACTCGCCGCGGCGAGGAGCAGGACACGCGCGCCGGGCGCGAAGGTGCGGGCAAGCGCTCGGCCAGCGCCACCGGCCAGGAGGCGAAGGGTCGTTTCGCAGGCGGAGCGGGATCGCTATGACGATCCTCCGCCGGAACGGTCGGCGCTGCATCGAGCGGAAGCGCGGGCCGCATTGAGAGGTTGTCGATTGAAGCACCAGCTCGCCGTCGTCGCCCTGCTCTTGCCCAGCGCCGCATACGCAGGCGACGCGGCGCCTGTCGACCAATCGAACGATATCGTCGTGCTGGGAGAGGGCCTGCCGCTGCCGCCCGGCACGCCGGCCTATGGCTCCAGCCTGATCGATCGTGACCGGCTGCAGAACAGCGCGTCAGGACGGCTGGAAGACGTGCTGCAGGATGTTGCGGGCCTGCAGGAATTCCGCCGGTCGGACAGTCGCTCGGCCAATCCCTCGGCGCAAGGCATTACGCTGCGGGCGATCGGCGGCAATGCGACGAGCCGGACGCTGGTGCTGCTCGACGGGGTGCCGCAGGCCGATCCGTTCTTCGGCTATATCCCGTTCAACGCGCTGGTGCCCGATCGGCTGTCGGCGGTACGGGTTACACGCGGTGGGGGCATCGGCCCCTTCGGCGCCGGCGCGGTCGCCGGAACGATCGAGCTGGCCAGCGCGACGCGCGCGGAACTACCCGATTATGAGGGCAGCGCCTTCTACGGCAGCCGCAATTCGCAGATGCTGACGGGCACGTTCTCGCCCGATCTCGGCTCGGGCTATGTCTCGATCGGCGGCCAATACGATCGCGGCGACGGCTTCTACACCACGCCCAAGGATCAGCGCGTGCCGGCAACCGCTCGCGCGCGCTATCGCGACTGGTCGACCAGCATCCGCGCGGTCGCGCCGATCGACGCCGATACCGAAATCCAGGCGCGTGCCGTCGTCTATCGCGACAACCGCACCTTGCGCTTCAAAGGCGCCGACAGCAGCAGCGAGGCGAACGATGCGAGCATCCGGCTGGTTCATCGCGGCAGCTGGGCGATCGACGCGCTCGCTTACGTCCAGGCGCGCGACTTCTCGAACAAGGTGATCAGCGCGACGAGCTACAAGTTGGTGCTCGATCAGCGCAACACGCCGGCTACGGGACTGGGCGGCAAGATCGAGCTGCGCCCGCCGGTCGGCGCCGATCATGTGCTGCGGATCGGCACCGACGCCCGCTGGGCGGCAGGCATCGATGAAGAAAACCCGTACAGCGCGGTGACGGGCGAGGCGACGGCTTTCCGCCGGGCAGGGGGCAATAGCAGCACGATCGGCGCCTTCGTCGAGGATGATTGGACCTTGGGCGATCTGGTGCTGACCGGCGGCGCCCGCGTCGATCGCTGGACGATCACCGACGGCTTCTATCGCGAGTTGAGCGCCGCCGGCGGCATCGATGCCGATCAGCATTTCGCCGACCGGCATGGCACCCAGGCGACCGGCCGCGTCGGCGCGCTGTTCCACCTCGGTGCTGCGATGGCGTTGCGGGCAGCGGCCTATTCCGGCTTCCGCCTGCCGACGCTCAACGAGCTTTATCGGCCCTACACCGTCTTTCCGGTGACGACCGAGGCCAATGCCGATCTCGGGCCGGAGAAGCTCAAAGGGCTGGAGGGCGGCATCGACCTGACGCCGACCCACGGCGTGACGCTCGATGTGACCGCCTTCTACAATCGGCTCGACGGCGCAATCGCCAATATCACGATCGGCACCAACCTGCTCCAGCGCCAGAACGTCAAGGCGATCGTCGCCAAGGGCATCGAGGCGTCGGCGCGGGCCGATGTCGGCGCCTTTTCGATGATTGCCTCCTACGCCTACGACCATAGCGTGGTCGACGCGCCGGGCCGCACCTTCGACGGCATGGTCCCGGCGCAAAGCCCGCGCCATAGTGCCAGCGCCACGCTCGCCTGGCAGCCGCGGCGAGGGCCGAGCCTGTCCGCCACCGTCCGCTACGTCGGCAGGCAATATGAGGACGACCTCGAGACCGATGTGCTGCCCGCCGCGACCACCATCGATGGCGTGGTGAGCGTACCCATAAGCCGCCATCTCGCGATCGTCGGCCGCGCGGAAAACCTGCTCGACGAGACGGTCGTCACCCGCAACCAGGGCGGCTCGATCGACCTCGGCACGCCGAGAACGCTGTGGATCGGCTTCCGCTTCTCGGGCTGATCGCCGCGTGGGCGGCCAAGCTCTGCCGGTCCCAAGGCTCCCGGACCGCGGAAACAAGATCACAGCGCAACCCGCACCGTTACACCGAAGGTGCGCGGCGTACCGAGCTGGCCACCATAGGCATAGGTTGCCGCGCCGGTGATCGAGCTGGCGCCGAGCGTCTGGAAGTAGGTCTTGTCGAACGCATTATCGATCCACAGCGCCGCGTCGTACCTGCCGTCGGCAAAATTCGCGCCGAGACGGAAGCTTGCGAGGCTATAGCCCGGGATTCGGCCATAGGGTCCGTCGTCGACCGTGCCGAACATGCTCGATCGATAGGAGTAGCGCGCGACGACATAGGGCGCGATGCCGTGGCCGGCGTCGAAGCGATAGTCGACAATCGCGTTCGCCATCCATTTGGGTGACTGATAGACGCGCTCACCCGTCAGGTCACAGACGCCGCTGATGCCGACGGGGCACGGCGCATTGTGGTACGACGTGTAGCGCGCGTCGTTGAACGCCCCGTTGACGGTAAGCGTCACGCCGGCCGCAGCCTGCCAGTCCGCATCGGCCTCGATGCCGCGCGCGCGCACCTTGCCGACATTGGCGAGGTAGGATTTGGTGCCGTTGAGCGGATAGATATTGGCCTGCAGTCCGTCGAGGATCGTCCAATAACCGCTGAGGTTGAGCGTCACCTGGCGGCCGAGCAGCTGCTGCTTCAGCCCGACTTCGTAATTGCGGACCTTCTCCGGCCGCAGCACCAGCGGCGTGCCGGCACTCACCGCCGAATTAAGGTTGAGTCCCGCGCCCTTGTAGCCGGTCGACGCCAGCGCATAGGCGAGCAGGTTCTGGGTTGGCTTCCACGACAGGCTGGCAAGCCACGAGAGATTATCGTTCCTGACCGTGACGTCGTAGTGGAACGGCACCGATGTCGTCGCATAGGGCGTGCCCGCAGTCGAAGTGTCCGACACGCCGTCGCGCTCATCATGCGTGTAGCGCAGACCGCCGGTCAGCGTGATCGTCGGCGTCAGCTTGAAATTGGCTTGGCCGAAAGCGGCGAGGCTGTCGACGCTGGTGTCGACATCGTCGAGATATTGCGAGCCAGGCGCAATCGTCACCGCCGGCGCCGCCGGGTTCGCGGTGCGCAGATAGGTGGTGTAGAACGCCGAGGCGTCGGTGCCGAACTGGTTGAGGATATAGTGATCGAGCAGGTGCTGGTGGAAATAATAGCCGCCGATCTGCCAGGTCAGCCGACTGTCGCCGTTCGAGGCGAGCCGCAGCTCCTGCGACACCTGCCGGTCACGCGTCTTGGCGACATTGACCTGGATAATGTCAAGCGGCGTGCCGTCCGAATCCTGCAGCGGGTTGAAGTGCCAATAGCGATAGGCGGTGATCGAGGTCAGCGTGGCGAAACCGAGATCCCAGTCGGCCTGGAGCGAGGCCCCCCACTGATTGGTGCGCATCCGCTGCGGCGCGTTGTTGAACGTGCGATCGTTGCTCGCCTGCGGAACATAGCCGAGCGCCGCCAATGCCTGAAGCGTTCGCGCGGTGGTCGCGCCGATGCTCGCCGGCAGCACCTGCTTGACGACGCTGACGCAGCAGGTGTCCGATTCCTTCGAATAATCGGCGATGGCGCGGATCTTCAGCCGGCTGCTCGGCGTCGCCAATAACTGGATTCGGCCGCCGCGACGGCCGACGCTGTTCGCCGCCTTGCCCGTGGTGTCGTTGTCGAGCACGCCGTCGCGGTGCGTGTTGAAACCGGTGACGCGGAACGCCAGCAGGCCGTCGACGATCGGCCCCGTCAGGCTCACCCGCTCCTGATTGTAAGCGTAGTTGCCGAGCGACAGCTCGCCAACCGCGCCCCAATCGAAGCTCGGCCCGCGGGTGGTGATGTTGAGCACGCCCGCCGAATTGTTGCGGCCGAACAGGGTGCCCTGCGGGCCACGCAACACCTCGACGCGATCGACGTCGATCAGGTCCTCCAGCGCCATGCCGGGTCGTCCCAGATAAACATTGTCGACATAAACACCCACCGAGCTGTCGAGCCCGTCCGATGCGCTCGAGATACCGATGCCGCGAATCGCCACAGAGGCATTGCGAGGATTGCCGTTATAGGCGGTGAAGCTCGGCGTCTGCTGCTGCAAATCGGCCAGCGTATAGGCGCCGGTCCGCTCCATCCGGGTTCCTGAGACCACCGACAGCGCCACCGGCACGTCCTGCGCGCGCTCGGTCTGTCGGCGCGCCGTCACGATCACCTCTTCCGGCTCCGTCGGGCCGGCGTCGGCGACGGGCCTGGCGTCGTCCGGCGTGGTGCCTGCCCAGGCGGGGCCGGCCAATCCCGTCACCGCCGCCGTTGCCATCAGTCCAACCCACATACGCATGTCGTCGCCCTTTCGTTGCCGTTTGGCGCAAGAGCGTAGAAATAGAATCTCTACTGAATAACTAGAGAATCTTGCCGGTCCTCAAGTTTTGGTGTGTCGCCCGGTGACGGCGAACCGGCTTTGATGAAGCGGCCGGGACTTCCGGCGACGGAAAAGGAGCAGGCAAATGGTTGGCTTAGCGCTGATCGGCGATCTCGAGGTGAGCGCGCAGGGCTTCGGCGCAATGGGGCTTTCCCACGTTTATGGCCGGGCCGACGATGCCGAATCGATCCGCACCATCCATCGTGCGATCGAGCTCGGCATCACCTTCTTCGACACCGCGACGGGCTATGGCGCCGGGCACAATGAGGAGCTGCTCGGCCGGGCGATCCGCGGCCGCCGCGACGGCCTCGTCATAGCGAGCAAGTTCACCCATCGCGCCAGCGGCAGCAACACGCCCTCGGTCACCGCCCGCGCGGCGGTCGAGGCCAGCCTGCGCCGGCTCGATGTCGACCATATCGACCTTTACTACCTCCACCGCATCGATCCGGCGGTGCCGGTCGAGGACTCGATCGGGCAGCTCGCGCGCCTGAAGGACGAGGGGAAAATCGGCGGAATCGGCATTTCCGAGGCCAGCGCGGAACAGCTTCGCCGCGCCCACGCGGCCGCGCCGATCACCGCGCTGCAGAGCGAATATTCGTTATGGACGCGTGACGTGGAGGACGAAATCCTGCCGACCGCGCGGGAGCTCGGCATCGGCTTCGTCGCTTATGCGCCGCTCGGCCGCGGTTTCCTGGCGGGCAGCGGCCCGAGCGAGGCCAACGACCGCCGCAACGCCCATCCCCGCTTCAGCGCCGAGGCGGTGCGGGCCAATGCTCGCCGCCGCCGCGCGATCGAGGACGTCGCTGAGCGGCTCTACGCGACGCCGGCGCAGATCAGCCTGGCCTGGGTGCTGGCCAAGGGGGTCGTGCCGATCCCCGGCACGCGCCACATCCTCCACCTGGAGGACAATTGGGCCGCCGGCGGGATCGCGCTCGACAGAGAGACAATCGCCGAGCTCGACGATGCCTTCCCGAGCGGCACCACCGTCGGCGACCGCTATCCGCCCGAGCAGATGAAGCTGGTGCCGAAAACCACCGTCTACGCCTGATCCCAAGTGCCAAGGAGGCCAACATGAGCAGTACCGCCGTTCTGGAACGTCCCCGTACCGAATATCAGCGTATTACCGTCGAGCCCGTTACCCCGGTGATCGGCGCCGAGATCGGCAACGTCGATCTGTCGCAGCCGCTCGATCCGCGCGCCTTCGCCGAAATCCGCGAGGCGATCCGCCATTATCGCGTGATCTTCTTCCGCGACCAGGACCTCTCCAATGACGCGCTGAAGGCGTTCGGCCGCAATTTCGGCCCCCTCACCCCAGCGCATCCGATCGCCGAGGGCCTGGAGGACCATCCGGAAATCTGGGAGCGCTCGATCGAGGAATATCGCGTCCGGCGCACCGCCAACGACACGTTGCCGCCCGGCCGCATCCCGCCGCGCGACTACAAGGGCTGGCACATCGACATCACCTTCGTCGCCAATCCCAACGCTTACTCGATCCTCTACGGCGTCGAGATCCCGCCTTATGGCGGCGACACGCTGTTCGCCAATCTGATCGAGGCCTATCGCGGACTGTCGCCGCAGATTCAGCAGCTGATCGACGGGCTGCAGGCGGTTCACCGCACCAGCAGCTACGACGCCGGCGGCCGCGAGGCGAGGCCGCGCCGCGACGGCCGCGCGCCGGGGCCGTTCGTCTCGCTCCACCCGTTGGTCCGCGTCCACCCCGAAACCGGCGAGAAACTGCTGTTCCTCAACCCGGGCACGACCAGCCACATCGTCGGCCTGAAGGAGCGCGAGAGCCAGGGGTTGCTAGACCTGCTCTACAGCGAAGTGACTCGGCCCGAATATCAAGTCCGCTTTCGCTGGCGGCCGAAATCGCTGGTGGTGTGGGACAACCAGGCCGTCGCCCACGCCGGGCCGATCGACTACGCTCATTTCGAGCTGCCGCGCGCCGTGCGCCGGATCACCACCGCGGGCGAGCTGCCCAAGGGCCCCGACGGCTTCACCTCGCGCCCGATCGAGGGCGAATTGTTCAACGTGCTCGGCTGATGTCCCGGGCAGCGTTCCGATTGCCGCGCGGCTCGATCGGGCTTGCGATGTTCGTCGTCGCATCGATCGCGCTGCTGGTCGCCTTCGCCCCTGCCTGGCGGACGGCGAAAGCGGCGACTGGAGCGCTGCCGCTCGCCGCGCCGCTGCCCGACAAGGTGCCGCCCGGCGTCGTCCTCAGGGTCGGCGATCCGGTGAGCGAGTGGATTTTCCGGCACAACGGCTGGGACAAGAAGCTGCCCTTCCGCATCCAATGGGCCGAGATCACCGGCGGCCCCGATACGACGGAGGCGCTCCACGCCGGCGCGCTCGATGTCGGCACCGGCGCGAATGTGCCACCCATTCATGCCGACTGGGCAGGAATCCCGGTGCGGATCGTTGCCTTCCGAGAGTTTAAAGACGCGCGGCACAAGGCGGCGTGGACCTTCGGCATCGCGCCGCACGCCGGCATCCGCTCGGTCGCCGACTTCCGCGGCAAGCGGATCGCGTTCAGCCCCAGTCAGGTGCAGGCTCAGGTGGTGCTGGAAACGCTGCGCGCGGCGAAGATCGACCCCAGGGACGTGACGCTCATCGAGTTGCCGTCGAGCATCGGCGGCGACGTCTATACCAACGCGCTGGCCAGCGACGAAGTCGACGTGGCGCCGCTCGGGGCCGGGCTCGTCGCGGCGCGCTATCTCAGCAAGTTCGCCGATCTTGGCGCCCGCCTCCTCCCCCATCCACCCTTCCGCGACGACGGCGTGGTCGAGTTCGTGCCGGAAACCACGCTGGCCGATCCGGGAAAGGCCGCGGCGCTCAAGATCTACATTCATTATTGGGGGCTGGCGCAAGCCTGGGCCGATGCCCATCCCGACGAGCTCGCCCGTGGCTATTTCGTCGACGTGCGCGGCTTGCCGCTGCCCGACGCTCGGCTTCAGGTGAAGGCGCTCGGCCCCAGCACCGTGCCGCGCAGCTGGGACGACGCCATCGCCTACGAACAGTCGGCGATCGACATCCTTGCGCCGCAGACCGGCCGCCCGGTGTTCGACGCCGCGCGCCTGTTCGACCGCCGCTTCGAAACGATCGCCGCCGATGCCGCTGCCGGAGGACAGGCATGAACGCGCACACCGACATCGTTGCCCAACGCGCGACCGATCTCGCCCCGCGGACGCGCCGGCTGAGCCTCGGAACGCCGTCGCGTGCCGGTCTTCTGCTCGGGCCCGGTTTGCTGCTGCTCTATTGGTCGGTCTTGTCGGCGACCGGCTTTCTCGATCCGCGCATCCTGCCTGCGCCGTGGACGGCGCTGACCACTGCGGTCGACCTGATCCATCAGGGCCGACTGCAGGAGAACCTCACCGTTTCCGCCGGCCGCGCCGCCGCGGGCCTCGCCTTCGGCGCGGTCGCCGGGGTCGCGATGGCGCTGGTGTCGGGGCTGTCACAGCTCGGCAGCTACGTCATTGACGGGCTGGTGCAGATCAAGCGCGGCATTCCGATCCTGGCGCTGATTCCGTTCATGGTCCTCTGGTTCGGCATCGGCGAGACGATGAAGGTGACGGTGATCGCCACCTCCGTGTTCTTTCCCATTTACATCCAGACTCATAGTGCGCTGAGCGCGATCGACCTGCGCCATGTCGAGCTTGCCGAAACGCTGCGCCTGACCCGCTGGCAATTCGTGCGGCACATCGTCCTGCCGGGCGCGTTGCCTGGCTTTCTCACCGGCCTGCGGTTCGGCGCGACCGGGGCGTGGCTGGCGCTGGTCGTCGTCGAGCAGCTCAACGCGACCAGCGGGATCGGCTACATGGTCACGCTCGCCCGCAATTATGCGCAGACCGATGTGATGCTGGTCGGCCTCGTCGTTTATGCGCTGCTCGGCTTCGGATCGGACGCCGTGGTGCGGCTGATCGAGCGGCGCGCGCTCGCTTGGCGACGGACGCTCGGCCAATGAGCCCGGCGGTCAGCGTCCGCGGCCTGGTCCGCTTCTTCACGCTCAAGGGCGTGCTCAATGGCGTCGACCTCGACATCGCGCCGGGCGAGTTCGTCGCGCTGCTCGGTCGCAGTGGCTCGGGCAAGTCGACGCTGCTGCGCGCGTTGATCGGCATCGATCACGAAGCCAGCGGCGGCGGCGAGGTGCATGTGCCTCAGCGCACATCGGTGATCTTCCAGGATGCCCGGCTGCTGCCGTGGATGCGAGTGCTCGACAACGTCGTGCTCGGCCTGCGCGGCGCCGACGTGCGCGAGCGCGGGCGCCAGGCGCTCGCCGAAACCGGCCTCGGCGGGCGCGAACATGCCTGGCCGCACGAGCTGTCGGGCGGCGAGCAGCAGCGCGTCGCGCTGGCCCGCGCTCTGGTCCGTCAGCCGCAGTTGCTGCTCGCCGACGAACCGTTCGGCGCCCTCGACGCACTCACCCGCGTGCGGATGCACGCGCTGCTACGTCGCCTCTCGGATGTCCACGATCCCGCCATTCTGCTGGTGACGCACGACGTCGACGAGGCGATCCTGCTCGCCGACCGCATCGTCATGCTCGACCGGGGAAGGCTCGGGCTCGACATGCCGATCGCCCTGCCCGCGGCCGCGCCGACGCGGCAGGACTATGTCGGCTCCGTTCGTGAGACGCTGCTTCGTCAGCTCGATGCGAGCCCTGCTTGATCGCCCTGGGCCCGGTCGTTGCGACCAGCCGAGAGACGGACAAGGCCCGCCGACATCGTGCAGCCGGCGAACTCCCTACTTGCTTAGTAGGAATTGATTGCCCGGATGATTAAGTTGCCCGCCATGTCGGCGAGGGAAACCAAGCAGCGGATGCGAATCTGGATCATTTTCCACCGCGATCTCGATCCGGCCAAGCCCGAGGTGCCGGAGGTCCTGCGCTTCCAGGAGACGGCACAGCGGATGGGCATCGAACTTGAAGTGCTGCGGCCGCAGGATTTCGACTTGATCGTCGGCACCGAGCGCGGCTGGGACGCGTCGCATCGTTTCCGAATGCTCGACAAGCCCGATTTCATCATCGCGCGGACCGGTGCCGAAACGCATTACTTCACCCTCGCGGTCTTGCGCCATTTCGAACGCCAGGGCGTCGGCATGGTCAATGCCCCGGCGGCGATCGAGGCGGTCGCCGACAAGCTCCATACGATGCAGCTGCTCACCGCCGAGGGGATCGCCATCCCGCGAACGATCCTGGCCAAATTCCCCGTCGATGTCGATCTGATCGAGCGCGAGCTCGGCTTTCCGGTCGTGGTCAAGACGCTCAAGGGCACGCGCGGCGGCGGTGTCGTGCTGTGCCGCGACCGCAGCCAGTTCGACGATCTCGCCAGCTTGCTCGACGGTGCGAAGCCGGGCGCCGATTTCATCTTCCAACGCTACATCCGCGCCAGCCATGGCCGCGACGCGCGGCTGCTGGTGGTCGGCGGGCGCGTCGTCGCGGCGATGGAGCGGCGCGCGCGTGACGGCGGGTTCAAATCGAACGTCTCGCTCGGCGGCGAGGCGCTGCGCTTCGATCCGCCGGCGGAGATGGTCGATCTTGCGGTGCGCGTCGCCGCCATCCTTAATCTCGACGTCGCCGGGATCGACATTTTGTTCGATGAGCATGGCTATCGCGTCTGCGAAGCCAATTCCGCGCCGGGATTCCAAGGCCTGGAAAGAGCCTGCGCGATCGATATACCCGAGAAAATCTTCATCTGGCTCCAACGCCGACGGATGCCACGCGCCGGCGCTTTAAAGCGGTGGTGGTCAAGCTTGAGCGGCGGGTTGCGCGGCGGATACGGCGCCTTGGGGAGTCGCGGGTAAGCCGGTGCTGCTGCCGGCGACTCTGACCGCTATGCTGGCGTGCCTCGCGATCAACCTGTGGGCCGGTTTCAGAATCGGTCACGCGCAACAATTGTTGCGCGACGACCGCGCCGAGGCGGCGGCGATCCTGGCCAGGCGGCAGGTGGCGGCCGCGACCTTTCGAGGCAACGCGCTGGTCGCAGTGATTCTCGTGCTGTTGCTCGAATTGGAGAGTGTCGGCTCGATCGGCCTGGCGATGCCAGTCGCCTTTTTATCGTCGCTCGCGGCATATTGGTCGCCGGCGCCGATTCGCATCTCGGCAGGACGCGTTCCCTCGCCGTTGCCGTCGCCCTGGCGGTGGAAGCGCTGCTCGCCATCATTGCTGCCGACGTCACCTTCGGTCGGCCTAGCTAGCCGATGGCAGGTTTGCGAGGCAGGCGCGACTGTCGCGATCGACGCAGACGGCATAGCTCCGCAACGTCGCCAACGGGCCGCCAAACACCAGCAAGCCCGCGAGTATCGCGAATAGCGCCGTGCCGCTCAGTGCGCCCAGCAGCGGGTGCCGTCGCGACGCGATCAGCACGCCTGCCGCGGTGGCGACGTGGAGCGAAGCGATCAGCATCGTCTCGAAGATCAGGCCGGCGCCGGCCGCGAGCAAATCGATCAGCAAGGAAGAGGTTGTCGACATCGTGCCTGCCCGGGCATAGCATCAGCCATGCTTTCTCAACGGACCCGGTATACAATAAGAGCGCTGCATTACCTAGCCGGCAAGTATGGAAATGGGCCGGTGCCGCTGACTGAGATCACCGAGGCGGAAAACATTCCCGCCAAGTTCCTGACCGTGATCCTCTCGGAAATGGGCCGCGCCGGCATCGTCGGCGCGCAGCGAGGGCGCGACGGAGGCTATTTCCTCGCGCTGCCGCCAGTCGATATCAGCATCGGCGACATCATCCGTCTGACGCGCGGCTCGCTCGCGCTGGTTCCCTGCGCGAGCCGCAACGCCCACGAAACCTGCGATCATTGCGTGCCCGAGCAGAACTGTTTCCTACACAAGGTGATGCTTCACGTCCGCGACGAAACCGCGCGCGTGCTCGACAATGTCACGCTCGCCGACCGCTCATTCACTCCCTGATCGACCCGCCGTGATTTCACCACGCCTCGACTTCTCCTATTTGTCTATCTGTTTGGTAGGAATATATTCGGGAATATCGAGTCGGAGGATGACATGCAGGACCCGCTCAGTTTCCGCCTCTACGGCGCGCCGCTCGTCCTGACGGTGCCGGGGATCGACAATTCCGGGTCGAGCCATTGGCAGACATTATGGGAGCGTCGGCGCAACGACATGCGGCGTGTCGATCTCGGCATGTGGAATCGACCGCATCGCAACAGCTGGGTGACCCGGCTGGGCCAGGCGATCCGAACCTCGGACGGACCGATCGTGCTGTGCGCCCACAGCCTTGGCTGTCTGGCCATCGCCTGGTGGGCGGCGCTCGAAGGCCAGCTATTCGGGCGTCCGGTGGCCGGCGCCCTGCTGGTCGCCCCGCCCGATTGCGATCATCTCGACGAAGCCGATCGGCTGTCCGGCTTCGGCCCGGCGCCGAAAATGAC